>R14__coassemble_1381_pt1 | contig 12330 bp, 13 predicted proteins | sample R14__metabat2_high_PE_034 | metagenome-assembled genome bin R14
GGCCCCTTTCCTTCAGGAAAGGGGTCTCCCGCCCCTGACCTTCCGCCTCCATCACTCAGCCCTTGCCGCCTCGGCGCACATCAGGAGGTAGGCGCCTACGCCGTGGAGGTCGTTGGTGCTGACGGTGCGGCCCAGGTAATGCTCGTAATTGCCCACGCCGGTGCCCACGCACACGCCGCCGATCTGCACATTGCCGTCGGCATCGTAGGTCAGGCGGTCGATGACGCCCTGATAGCCCTTCCAGGCGGCAGGCAGCACGTCCCTGTCCATCAGGCCGAAGCGGACAGCCTTCATCAGGCCATGCACATACAGGCAGGTGCAGCTGGTCTCCAGCCAGTTCCGGGGATCGTCGCCGCGGTTGACCACCTGGTACCACAGGCCCGTGGTCTGGTCCTGGTAGGGGAGGAGGGCACGCAGCAGGTCGCAGGCGATGTCACCCAGCTGCTTCCAGGCGGGGTTGTCCTTCGGAATGTAGTCCATCTCCTCCAGCAGGGCTACGGGGACCCAGCCGATGGCACGGCCCCAGAATTCGGGGGACTTGCCGGTCTCCGGATCGCTCCAGGCGATCTTCCGGTTCTCAGACCAGGCATGGTACCACAGGCCGGTCTTTTCGTCACGGGTGACCTGACGCATCAGCTGCGCCTGCTGCAGGTCCAGGTCAAACAGGTCCGGCCGGTTGAAGGCGGCGCCGTACATGGCCAGGAAGGGACCGGCCATATACAGGCCGTCCAGCCACATCTGCTGGCGGTACCAGCTCTTGTGCCAGAAGCCGCCGTTCTCACACTTGGGGCTGACCTCCATGGCATGCTCCACGGTGTCCAGAGCATACCTGTAGCGGAAATCACCCGTGCGCTCCAGCAGCGGGAACAGCAGCACGCCGGGCTCCAGGTCATCCAGCTGGCCGGGATTGAACTTGGTGATGTCGCCGGTATAGCTGATGATGGAGTCCACCCAGTCCTTGATGTAGCTGATATAGCGGTCGTCGCCGCTCAGCTCCCAGGTCTTCATCATGCCGGACAGGAACACGCCCTGATGGTAGTGGAACTGTCCCTTCGGCGGCAGGTTGGGGGCATCAAAACGGCGCATCATCATGTCGCAGGCTTCCATGGCATAGTCCAAGGGCTTCTTCATGTGCATATACCTCCGGGCAGACAAGCTGCAATATTTCTGGATGTTAAATTCGACACCGGCGACCCGTTTCCTGCAGAGATACAAAAAAAGAACGCTTCCCAAAGGAAACGTTCTTTTCGGCTTACTCCACGGTGTAGGGCAGCAGCGCGATGGCACGTGCGCGCTTAATGGCCTCACCCAGCTGACGCTGATGCTTGGCGCAGTTGCCGCTCATACGGCGGGGCAGGATCTTGCCGCGCTCGTTGATGTAACGGCGCAGATGATTGACATCCTTGTAATCGATGTACTCGATCTTATCCACACAGAAATTGCAGACCTTGCGGCGGGGCCTACGGGCTCCGCGGGGCCGCATCTTCCTTTCACCACGATCTTCAGACATGGGGGAACGACCTCCTTTCAATCAACTAAAGACTTGAGACAAAGCTCGATCAGAACGGCAGCTCGTCATTATCGACCTGCGTAAAGCCGTTGTTCTGCGCGGTGGGCGCAGCGGGAGCGGCAGGCGCCGCAACAGGCGCAGCCACGGGCGCCGCGGGAGCGGTGCCGTCGTTGCGGGAGGACAGGAACTCGAAATCGTCAGCAGTCATTTCCATCGAGGCACCGGTGGTACCATCGTTACGCTGAAAAGTATTGACAGTGACAGGTCCGGTCACAAAAACCTTCTTGCCCTTTGACAGATACTTAGCGCAGGCATCACCACGAGCGCCCCAAACAGAAACACGGATGAAGTCCGTTTGCTCCTGACCGTTCTGAGAACGGCCCTGACGCCTGTTTACAGCCACAGTGAAGCTGCAAACGGATGTAGGTCCATTGGCGGTATTAACCTGACGGACCTCCGGGTCGCGGGTCAGGTTACCGATAATCATGAGCTTATTCATGCTATCCCTCCGAAAACGTCGGTCAACTTAAGCGTTGACTTCCACCTCGACCTCCACGGCTTCAACAGCCTGGGGCTCGGCGGGAGCGGCGGCCACGGGAGCGGCCACGACGGGACGGGCGGGACGAGGCTTCACGCTGCTCTTCTTCTCGACCAGCTTGATCACCAGGTAGCGCAGGACGCTTTCGTTGATCTCCAGGTTGCGCTCCAGCTCACGGGGGAGCTCAGCGGGGCCCTTGAAGGTCACGAGCACGTACCAGCCCTCAGTCTTGTAGTTGATGGCATAGGCCAGACGGCGCTTGCCCCAGGTCTCATCGACCTTCTCAACTTCGCCATCATTGGCAGCAATCAGGGCGGAAACCTTCTCGATGAGAGCCTTGCGGGCGGAATCCTCCAGTGCAGTGTCAATGATGTAGGTCAGTTCGTACCTATTCATTCCATTCACCTCCTCATGGACATTTGGCGCTGCAGCCTTGTGCAGCGCAAGGATGTGCCAGTTATTGATTATAGCAGAAAAACAGTGAAAATGCAAGAGCTTTTCAAAATTTTATGCCTGCTTGAATCGCCAGACGGTTACAACTCCCCCCCGGGGATTGTCAAGGGGCCGCAGCCCCTTGACTTCAATCGCCAGACGTGAATCCTTACGGCAGCCTCTGCACGGGCGGCAGGGCCGTATCCGAGGTTACGCGGACAGACCGGAGCACCGGCGGATCCAGCGGCTGATTCCAGTGCTCTCTGCCGTTGGTGGGCAGCGCGGCGATGGCATCCAGTACATTGAAGCCCTCCAGCATATAGCCGAAGGAGGCGTAGCGCCCGTCCAGCCGGTGGGCGTCCTGGTGACACACAAAGAACTGGGTGCCGGCGGTATCCGGCGCTTCGTCCCTAGCCATGCTGATGGCGCCGCGGCGGTGGTCCAGGCCCGTGGCATGGCCGTTTTCGGCAAATTCGCCCACCAGGTGGAAATCGCTGTCCGTCATGATGTCGTTGTCGGGGGAGCCGCTCTGGATCACATAACCCTCCACGATGCGGCACCAGGTCAGGCCGTCGAAGAAGCCGCTGTTGGCGGTGTCCGCAAAGCTGGCCACCGTGATGGGCGCCTTCTCCGGAAACAGCTCAAACCGCATGGTGCCATAGCCTTCTGTAATGATGGTACATTCGGTCATGAAAAATCGCCTCTCTTTGCCGATATGGGAACGCAGTCCTCCGGAGGGTGAAAAAGGCGCCCGCTCCCCTTGCGGAGGGCGGGCGTCGGCGGGGCGGGGATTACTTCTCCACGTAGGCGGTCTTCAGGAACATCATCGCGGAGGGGTTGATGTAGTAGCCCTTCACATAGGAATGCATCAGGGAGGTATTGTTCTTGTAATACAGGTTCATGAACACATAGTCCTCACTGGCGATGATGTCGGCCTGCTTGATGTACTCCAGAGCCTCCACGGCGTCGGTGCAGGCGGCAGCCTTGTTCACCAGCTCGTCATACTCGGCGTTGGACCAGAAGGCCACGTTGTTGGCGTCGTCGGTCTTGGCCAGGGGCAGGAAGGTCATGGGGTGCAGATAGTCGGCAGACCAGCCCATGGCGCACAGCTGGTAGTTGCCGGCCAGCACATCGGCATAGAACACGGCCCAGTCGGCGTTCTCGATCTTCACGGAGATGTTCAGGTTGGTCTCCAGCATGTTGGCCAGGGCCTGAGCCACCAGAGCCACGGTATCGCTGGAGTAGTAGTACAGGGTGATCTCGGGGAAGCCCTCGCCGTTGGGATAGCCGGCCTCGGCCAGAGCGGCCTGGGCGGCCTCGGGATCGGCCTCGTCGGACAGCTCGAAGGTGCCCAGATCATCGGTGAAGTCCACGCCGTCCACCACATAGCCGGGGGCGATGAAGCTGTAGGCGGGTTCAGCATCCGTCTGCAGCACATCCTCGATCAGGACGGTACGGTCAATGGCCAGGTTGAAGGCCTTGCGGACCAGCACATTGTCGAAGGGAGCCACGGAGCAGTTGAAGTCCCAGTAGGTGGTGCCATAGGAGGAGACGGACACGAAGCCGTCGTCATTGGCCTTCAGACGGGCATAGTCGGAGGCGGGCACCACATTCATGCCGTCGATCTCGCCGCTCTCGTAGGCCATCAGCGCGGTGGCGTTGTCGGTGATGTAGCGGAAGGTCACCTTGTCCAGGCGGACCTTGTCGGCGTCATAGTAGTAGGGGTTCTTCACCAGGGTGATGCTCTCACCCAGCTTGATCTCGCTCACCATGAAGGGACCGTTGCACACATAGGTGGCGGCGGAGGAGGTCCAGGCATCGCCGTTGGCGGTGATGGTGGCTTCCTGCACGGGGCTGAAGGTCCACATGGTCAGCACGTCCACGAAATAGGAGGTGGGGTTCACCAGGGTGATCTGGAGGGTCCGGTCATCCAGGGCCTTGATGCCCACGGCGTCGAAATCGGCGGCGCCGGTGTAGTACTCCTCGGCGCCGGCGATGTAGGCGGTCACCATGTCCACATACTTGGCACCGGTGGCAGGATCCAGGATGCGCTTGATGGAGTACACATAGTCGGCGGCGGTATGATCGGTGCCGTCGGACCACTTCAGGCCCTCGCGCAGGGTGAAGGTGTACACCAGGCCGTCATCGCTGACGACATAGCTCTCGGCCTCGCCGCAGATCACGCTGCCGGTGGCGGTATCGTAGGTCACCAGGCCCTCAAAGGCATTGCACAGCACATCGGAGGCAAAGCTGTTGTTGGTGACGGTGGGATCGATGCCGTCGGGCTCGCTGTACATGGAGTAGGTGATCTCCTGCGCAGCCTCCGCACCGGCAACGGTGACCATGGTCATCGCCATGGCCAGGGCCAGCACCAGACAAAGGAACTTCTTCATGTTGGGATTCCTCCTCGATTCAAGATATATGTACACAGCCGCTCGTGGCGCAGCCGGACACATCACAGGGAATGGAAATTACCGCAGCGCCTGATGGCAGGCCACGAAATGCCCGGGGGCGGCTTCGGCCAGCTGCGGCGCCTCCGTCCGGCAGCGCTCCGTGGCGTAGGGGCAGCGGGTGTGGAAGCGGCAGCCGGAGGGCGGGTCGATGGGACTGGGCAGGTCGCCCTCCAGACCGCTGCCGGTCTTCTGCTGCGCCAGGCGCGGATCAGGCACGGGGATGGAGGACAGCAGGCCCTGGGTGTAGGGGTGCAGAGGATGGGTGTAGATCTCATCCGCCTCGCACTTCTCCACCAGCTGGCCCAGGTACATCACGCCCACATCGTCCGACACATAGCGGACCATGGACAGGTCGTGGGCGATGAACAGATAGGTCAGCCCCAGCTCCTCCTGGAAGCGGCGCAGCATGTTGACCACCTGGGCCTGGATCGATACATCCAGGGCGGAGATGGGCTCATCGCAGATGACCAGCTCGGGCTTGAGGATCAGGGCCCGGGCAATGCCCACACGCTGGCGCTGGCCGCCGGAGAACTCATGGGCGTAGCGGTTGGCGTGCTCCCGGTTCAGGCCCACTCTGGCCAGCATGTCGCGCACCATCTCGCTCTCCTCCTTTTTGGAGGCGCAGATCTTATGGGCGCGCAGGGGCTCGGCCACGATGTCGTTCACCGTCATGCGGGCATTCAGGGAGGCGTAGGGGTCCTGGAAGATCATCTGCATCTTGCGCCGGTAGGGCAGCAGCTGCTTCTGGGTGAGGCCGGTGATGTCCTCGCCGTCCAGCAGGATGCGGCCGGCGGTGGGCTCATAGATCCGGATGACGGTGCGGGCGCAGGAGCTCTTGCCGCAGCCGCTCTCGCCCACCAGGCCCAGCGTCCGCCCGCGCTCAATGCTGAAGCTGACGCCGTCCACGGCGTGGACCAGCCTGTGGGCGCCGGCGGGGAAATGCTTTGTCAGGCCCTCCACCTGCAGCACGGGAGGCTCGCGTCTGATCTCGCTCATTCGGCGGACGCCTCCTTTCCGCCCTTAAAGGGATCGCCCTTAAAGGGATTGCCCTCGGCGGGGGCGTCCTCCGCCAGCATCCAGCAGCGGCTGCGGTGGTCGGGCGCCAGCTCAAACACGGGCGGCAGCTCCTCCAGGCAGACGCGGCAGGCGTATTGGCACCGGGGCGCGAAGGGGCAGCCCTTCGGCGGGTGGACCATGTCCGGGGGAGAGCCCGGGATGGGCTTCAGCCGCTTGCTCTTGTCCTGATGGATATCCGGGATGGAGGCGATGAGGCCCATGGTGTAGGGGTGCATGGGCCGCTCGAACACATCGTAGATGTTGGCCTCCTCCATGATGAGGCCGCCGTACATGACCAGCACGCGGCTGCACAGCTCGGCCACCACGCCAAGATCGTGGGTGATGAACATGATGCTCATGCCCATCTCCCGCTGCAGCTGGCGCATCAGCTTCAGGATCTGGTCCTGAATGGACACGTCCAGGGCGGTGGTGGGCTCATCGGCGATCAGCAGGTCCGGCCTGCAGGCCAGGGCCATGGCGATCATCACGCGCTGCCGCATGCCGCCGGAAAATTCGTGGGGGAAGCTCTTCAGCCGTTTCTCGGCCTCGGGGATGCGGACCATTTTGAACAGCTCGGTCACCTGCCGGGCCCGCTCCTCCCTGCTCAGCGTGCTGTCGTGGCTCCACAGCATCTCACCCACCTGATCGCCCACCGGGATCAGCGGGTTCAGGCTGGTCATGGGGTCCTGGAAGATCATGGCGACCTCCTTGCCCCGGATCTCCCGCATCTGTTTGCGGCTCAGGCCCACCAGCTCGCGGCCGTTCAGCTTCACGCTGCCGCCCACGATGCGCCCGGTGCCCGCCAGCAGCTGCATCACGGAGAGGCTGGTGACGGACTTGCCACTGCCGCTCTCGCCCACGATGCCCACGGATTCTCCCCGGTCCACATGGAAGGAGATGCCCCGCACGGCCCTGACCTCGCCGGAGGAGGTGAGGAAGGAGGTCTGCAGGTCCTGTACATCAAGGATACGGTCCATGATTTCCTTCCTTTCTTACTTCTTCAGCTTGGGGTCCAGGGCGTCGCGGAGACCGTCGCCCACAAAGTTAAAGGCAAACATGATGACGCAGATGACCAGGGCCGGCAGGAACAGCTGGTACGGGTTGGTGCGCAGCGTCTCGGTGGCATCGTTGCACATGGTGCCCAGAGAGGCCATGGGCGGGGAGATGCCGATGCCGATGAAGCTCATGAAGGCCTCCATGAAGATGGCGCTGGGGATCAGCATGGTCACCGTGACCAGGATGGGACCCATGGCGTTGGGGATCAGATGCTTCATCAGGATGGTGCGGGTGGAGGAGCCGATGGTGCGGGCCGCCATGACGAACTCCTGATTCTTCAGGGAGAGCATCTCGCCGCGGACCACGCGGGCCATATCCACCCAGTACACGCTGGAGAGCGCGATGATGATGGAGAGCAGGCCGTCGTCCAGGCACATCTTGATCAGGATGACATACAGCGTCAGGGGGATGGTGGAGATGATGTCCACGATGCGCATCATGACGGCGTCCGTCCTGCCGCCCAGGTAGCCGGAGATGCCGCCGTACAGGATGCCGATGACCATGTTCACGATGGCGGCGATGAAGGCCACCAGCAGCGAGATGCGGGTGCCGTACATCAGGCGGGTCAGGATATCGCGGCCCAGCTGGTCGGTGCCCAGCAGATAGGTGTGATTCCACTTGGTGACGCCCTGCTCGATGCGGTTGCCGTCCTGATCCAGGATGGTGTTGGGCGTGGCGGAGTAGTCCAGCCAGACCAGGGTGTCGTCATCCCAGGTGAAGGAGGTGCGCTTCAGGGAGGCGTCATCCTTCTTCTTCTTCAGCTGGCGGATCAGGTTGCCCTGCTCGTCCACCTCGATGAGCTTCATGCCCTGGGTGATGTAGATGTAGCTGCCCTCCGCCGGGCCGGGATAGACCGTCATCACCGGCGGGATGGAGGCCATCTTGTTGTTCTGCTCGGAATAGGAATAGGGCGTCAGCGCCGGGCCTGCCAGGCAGAAGAGCAGCAGCAGCAGCACCAGCACAAGCCCCACGAAGGCCGTGGGCTTGTGCCGGAAGCGGTACCACACATCCCCCATGAAGGTGCGGGATTTGCGGTAGATCCGGTCGGCCTCCTCCGTATTGAAGGAGACCCGTTCCCATTTGTTTTCCATGAACGGCTTCTCCTTCCTTTATTCGTATTTGATGCGGGGGTCGATGAGGCAGTAGAAGATATCCACCACGAAGATCATCACGATCAGCACCGTGGCGTAGAAGATGGTCATGCCCATGATGGTGGTGTAGTCGCGCTGGCTCACGCTGTCCACGAAATACTTGCCCATGCCCGGGATGGCGAAGATCTTCTCGATCACGAAGGAGCCGGTGAGCAGGTTGGCGATGGTGGGACCCAGCACGGTGATGACCGGGATCAGGGCATTGCGCAGGGCGTGCTTCCAGACGATGCGGAACTCGCTGATGCCCTTGGCCCGGGCGGTGCGGATGTAGTCCTGGCCCATCACCTCCAGCAGGGAGGAGCGGGTCAGCCTGGCCAGAAAGCTGATGGAATAGCCGCCCATGGCGATACAGGGCAGGATGTAGCCCTTCCAGGTATCCACGCCGTACACGGGCGTCCAGCCCAGACGGAAGGAGAAGATGTACAGCAGGCCGGTGGCGATGACGAAGCTGGGGATGGTCACACCGAAGGTGGCCAGGAACATCAGCACCATATCCTGCCATCTGCCGTTCTTCAGCGCCGCCACGATGCCCATGGGGATGCTGGTCAGCAGCACGAATACCAGGGTCACCAGACCCAGCGTGGCGGAATAGGGCAGGCCGTTCTCGATGAAGTCGTTGACGGTCTTGCCGGTATACTTGTAGCTGGGGCCGAAGTCGAAGCGGAGCAGGCCGCCCATGTAGTCAAAGAACTGCTTCCACAGCGGATCGTCCAGGTTGTACTTGGCGTTCAGCGCGTCCAGCACCGCCTGGGACATCTGCTTGTTGGAGGTAAAGGGGCTGCCGGGCACGATATGCATCAGACAGAAGGTCAGCAGCGCGATCATGAACAGGGTCACGATCATCATCAGCACACGCTTGATCAGGTATCGCGTCATCGGACAGGTCCCTCCTTTCCGCGGCCATGCGGCTCCCCCCTCCGAGGCAGGACGCAGCACGCCGATGCTTTCATAAGATACGCTCTCCATTATAGACCGGATAAGCCAGGTATGCAAGTTTTTTTTCTGTTTTATGCCGATTGATGCTGAAATCCTCCGTGAATGTGGTATAATAGGAATTGGTGGAATTTGCCCTTTGCATGTTCGGACACCGGTCCTGCCGTTTATGTCTTCGGCCGGGCCCGATGTCCGTCTGACGGAAGCCCCTTCCGCGGCGGAGCTGCTGCCGCTGCGGCACGGGGTACCTTGTCCATAAAAAAAGGAGGCCTGAGCATGCCTCAAAACGAACGGTTCCGAAAGCTCCGCCGGTGGATGATCGCGCTCATGCTGCTGGTCATCCTGGCGGCGGCAGGTCTGACGGCGTACAGCATCGTGCAGTATTATGGTACCCTGAGCGACGAGCTGTTCAGTGAACGCCAGACCAACATGACCGAGTACGGCACCAAGTCGGCGCAGATGGCCGAGACCATTGTGAACGACCACTGGCAGTATACCGCCACCCTGGCCAGCCTCTGCGGCACGGAGGAGATCGGGCAGCAGAGCGACACCCTCGCCGCCGCCGCGTGGGCCGGGCGCTTCCTCAATGATGAGGAGGTCACCGCCATCCTCTTCGACAGCAAGGGCATGTATTACACCTCCGGCGGCCGCAAGGGCAAATGGACGGAGCTGTCCATGCTGACGAAGAGCGCCCCGGATCAGCAGGCCGCCATCATGACGCTGCCCTACGCGGATCCGGATACCGAGCAGCTGGTATTCATCCGCCGCCTGACGGAGACGCGGAAGGTGGGCGGCCGGCAGATCGGCTTCGTGGGCATTGCCGTGGAGATGCAGGTCTTCAGCGGCAAGCTGGAGGTGGAGGCCTTCGGCGGCCAGGGCCTGCTGTACATCATGAACGGCGACGGCCGCAGGCTTTACCGCTATACCGGCCGCGACCTGCTGACCGCCTATAACCTGCTGACGGAGATCGAAGCGCTGCCCATCAGCGGCTGCACCCATGAGGAGCTGCGGGCCGCCGTCACGGAGCGCACCGGCGCCTCGGGCAGGCTGGACTTCCCGGATGGGGGCTGGTTCTTCGCGGCGGAGCCCATCGCCGGCACGGACTGGTCGCTGCTGATGCTGGTGCCATAGCAGGTGCTGGGCGCCAACACAGCCAACATGCTGGACGCCACCAACGCCTTCTTCTTCCGCATCGCCGGCATGCTGGTGGTGCTGTCGGTGCTGCTGGTCATCCTGATCATGGCCTCCCGCAGCGCCCGCCACCGGGCCGATGTGGAGCGCCGCCATGTCAGCGAGCTGACCCGCATCAACGAGCAGCTTGAGACGGCCACCGAGGAGGCACGCTCCGCCAGCGCCGCCAAGACCGATTTCCTGTCCAATATGTCCCACGATATCCGGACCCCCATCAACGGCATCATGGGCATGACCGCCATCGGCCTGAAGTCCGCCGGAGAGCAGGACTGGGACCGCGTGACGGACTGCCTGCGCAAGATCGACGGCTCCAGCCGCCATCTGCTGTCGCTGGTGAACGATGTGCTGGACATGAGCCGCATCGAGTCCGGCAAGACCGTGGCCAACCATGAGCCCTTCGATCTGCGGGAGCTGTGCGACAACTGTGCCTCCATCATCGGCGGCCAGCTGACCAGCCGGAAGGTGGAGCTGATCCGGGACATCGGCCCCTTCGGGCATCCGGCGGTCATCGGCGACGCGCTGCATCTGCGGCAGATCTTCATCAACATCCTGGGCAACTCCGTCAAGTTCACGCCGGACGGCGGCAGCATCACCTTCCGGGCGAAGGAGACGGCGGCCGGGGAGGGGAAGGCCCACTATGTGTTTGAACTGGAGGATACCGGCATCGGCATGAAGCCGGAGTTCCTGCCCCATCTGTTCGAGGCCTTCACCCAGGAGGACGGCGGCACCCGCACCACCTACAAGGGCACCGGCCTGGGCATGGCCATCACCAAGCAGCTGGTGGGCATCCTGGGCGGCAGCATTCAGGTGGAAAGCACCCTGGGCGTGGGCACCCGCTTCGTGGTGGAGCTGGACATGGACATCGATCCCAACGCCCGCGAGAAGCAGGCCGAGGAGCCGGAGGAGCTGAGCATCGATGGTATGCGCATCCTGCTGGCGGAGGACAACGAGCTGAACCGGGAGATCGCCACGGAGCTGCTGGAGGACGCCGGCGCGGTCGTCACCGGGGTCGAGAACGGCCAGCTCGCCCTGTAGACCTTCACGAAGAATGAGCCAGGCAGCTTCGAGGCCATCCTGATGGACGTCATGATGCCCGTGCTGGGCGGCTACGACGCTACCCGGGCCATCCGGCAGAGCGGCAGGCCGGACGCGGCCACCGTACCCATCATCGCCATGACGGCCAACGCCTTTGACGAGGATATCCGCAAGGCCCTTGACAGCGGCATGAACGCCCACCTGGCCAAGCCCATCGATGAGCATATGCTGCTCAAGACCCTGAGCAATTTCAGAAAACACGGGGAGGTATGAGTCATGAAGAAAATTCTGAAAACACCTGTCCTTCGGCGGCTGCTTTGCCTGCTGACAGCGGCGCTGCTGCTGTGCGGGGCGGCGGCCGCCGATGAAGCGGACGAGCCTGTGACCCTGTCCGTGCTGACCTTCAACTCGGCCAACTGCCGGAATTTCATGGCGGCGGTGACGGCCCGGTTCCCGGAGGTCAGCTGGGACATCGAATACTATGCCGGACCCAACGGCAGCGAGTATATGGCCCAGAAGCTGGCGGCGGGGGAGGTGCCGGACCTGGTGTTCGCCACCAACCTCTTCGAGGCTGAGCTGCAGCAGGGAGCGCTGCTGGACCTTTCCGGCTATGAGTTCACCTCACGGTACAGCCAGGCCTACCTGGAGCCCGGCGACATCGACGGCCATGTGTACCTGCTGCCTGCCGTCTGCGTGAACTACGGCCTGTTCTACAACAGGAGCGTGCTGGAGGAGCACGGCTGGTCCGTGCCCACCACCGCGCAGGAGCTGGCGGAGCTGTGCCGCCTGATCCGTGCGGAGACGGACATGACGCCCATTGCCGTTACCGGCAAGTTTGCCGGCACCTGGTTCCGCATGGCCACCACCCACAGCCAGGCGGGCTTCCTGGGCACGCCGGACGGCGCGGACTGGGAGGCGGCCTTCCAGGCGGGGAACGCCTCCGCGGAGGAGGGCTTCGGCGAGGGCCTGCAGGTG
>R14__coassemble_1395_pt1 | contig 12253 bp, 20 predicted proteins | sample R14__metabat2_high_PE_034 | metagenome-assembled genome bin R14
TTCTAAAGGGGCTGCCCCCAATGGCTCCTGTTGCCATTTTGAGACAGCCCCTTTTATCTGCGGGAGATCACCCTGCGCACCGGCCTTTCTCAGAGGCTTTCGGAGGGCACACGGTTCACATGATACTCGCTGTGCAAATAACTGTTGAGGTTGATACGCTCCTCCTCATCCCGGAGAGAGCTATGCACACCGGCAAACACCAGCACCAGGAACGCAACGGAAAACACAAGCAGCAACATAACCCAAACCTCCTTCATTGAGAATTCAAGGCCACAAGATGCATCAAATCTTTCGTATCTCTCTTTTCCTTGACTATATTATAGCACAATGACGCCAAAATGCAAGAGATTTCTGCAATTTTTCCTGCAGAATTTTCAGCCGAACGATCCTGCAGGTCAGGTTATGAGAAACGTCGCGGAAGGGACGGAAACTGCAGGACGGCGCGGCGCGCATGCAAAAGGGCCGCTCCGTGAGTGCCTCTCACGAAGCGGCCTTTCAATCATGTCCGATGCTCCTTTTTCCATTGAAGGACGGTCTCCAGCCGCTGCTTCACCGCGGCCTCCTGTCCGTCGCCATCCGGCAGGTAGTAGCGCTTCCCGGCCAGCCGGTCCGGCAGGCACTGCATGGCGGTCAGCTTCTCCTCCGTGTCGTGGGCGTACTGATAGCCCTCGCCGTAGCCCAGCTGATCCATCAGTCGGGTGGGCGCGTTGCGGATGACCAGGGGCACGGGCTACGCCTCCAGCCGCCGGGCGTCCTCCTGAGCGGAGAGCCAGGCCCGGTATACCGCGTTGGACTTGGGCGCCATGGCCATGTACACCACCGCCTGGGTCAGGTGTACCGTGCATTCCGGCATGCCCAGGAAGTGACAGGCCTGGTAGGCCGCCACCGCCTGGGGCAGCGCCTGGGGATCCGCCAGGCCGATGTCCTCGGAGGCGAAGCGGATGATCCGCCGGGCGATGTACAGCGGCTCCTCGCCGCCCTCCAGCATGCGGGCCAGCCAGTATACCGCGGCGTCCGGGTCGGAGTTCCGCATGGACTTGTGCAGGGCGGAGATCAGGTTGTAGTGCTCGTCGCCCTTCTTGTCATAGAGCAGGGAGCGGCGGGAGGTGCACTGCAGCAGGTCCTCCTCCGTTACGGTGATGCCGCCCCGGCCGTCCACCTTGCCGCTGAGCACCGCCATCTCCAGCACGGACAGGGCGGTGCGGGCGTCGCCGTTGGCAAAGAGGGCCAGCTGCTCCGGCATATGCTCCGGGTAGCTGATCCGCTCGTTCCCGAAGCCCCGGGGGTCGGTCAGCGCCCGGCGGATGAGCCCGGCCAGATCCTCCTGGGTCAGCTCCTTCAGCACGAAGACGCGGCAGCGGCTGAGCAGGGCGCTGTTGATCTCGAAGGAAGGGTTCTCCGTGGTGGCGCCGATGAGGATGATGCTGCCCTTCTCCACATAGGGCAGGAAGGCGTCCTGCTGGGCCTTGTTGAAGCGGTGGATCTCATCCACGAAGAGGATGGTCCGCCGTCCGGCCAGGCGGTTGTCCTCCGCCTCCTGCATCACGCCCCGGATCTCCTTGATGCCGCTGGTGACGGCGGAGAAATCCACGAAGGCGGCCTTCGTCCGGTGGGCGATGATGCGGGCCAGGGTGGTCTTGCCCACGCCGGGCGGCCCCCAGAAGATCATGGAGGACACGGCGTCTGCCTCGATCAGCTTGCGGAGGGCCATGCCGGGGGCGATCAGGTGCCGCTGGCCCACATACTCCTCCAGCGTTTCCGGCCGCAGCCGTTCGGCCAGAGGGCGGCTCATGGGCTTCTCCTCCGGCAGCAGGGCGTCAAACATGGATTCCTGGCGCATGCTCAGCTCCCCTTCCCGGCCTTTGCCTGCTCAATGCGCTCCACCTTTTCCTGCAGATACATCCAGCGCTCCATGGCCTCCTCCAGCTCGGCGGCGGTCTTCTCCTGCTCCGCCATCAGCTCCGTGACGCGGGCGTAGTCGGAGGCGCAGCGCTCCAGCTCCTCTGCCAGCTCCGCCTGCTTTTGCTCAAGCCCGGCGATGCGGCCGTCGATGGTCTCCAGATCCCGCTGCTCCCGGAAGGAGAGCCGCAGGTCATCCCTGCCCTTTGCGGGGCGTGGCTGCGCCGCGGCCGGTGCGGCCTTGGCCTGAGCTGTGCCCTGAGCCTGCTCCCTTTCCTGCGCCAGCAGCTCCAGCCAGGCCCTGTAGCCGCCGTTCAGGGAGAGCATCGTGCCGCGGTGAATGGCAAAGGCATGGGTGGTGACCCGGTCCAGGAAGTAGCGGTCATGGCTGACGCATACGATTGCTCCCCTGAAGGAGTCCAGGTAGTCCTCCAGCACGTTCAGGGTCTCCAGGTCCAGGTCGTTGGTGGGCTCGTCCAGCAGCAGCACATTGGGAGCGGTCATCAGGATGCGCAGCAGCTGCAGCCGCCGCTTCTCGCCTCCGGAGAGGCTGGAGACCAGCTGATACTGCATGCCGGAGGGGAAGAGGAAGGTCTACGCCATCTGGGAGGCGGAGAGATCGCCGTCCGGCGTATGCACGTTGACGGCCACGTCCCGCACCGCGTCGATGACCCGCAGCTCCGGGTCCAGGGGCGGGCAATGCTGGGAGAAATAGCCCAGCTTCACCGTCTCGCCGATCTCAAGCGTGCCGGAGGCAGGGGGCAGCTCCCCCGCCAGGGTCCGCAGCAGCGTGGTCTTGCCGGTGCCGTTTTCGCCCACGATGCCCACCCGGTCGTCCCGCAGCAGGGTGTAGGTGAAATCCCGGATCAGGCTGTGACCGTCCACGGCGGCCTCCAGCTTCTCCCAGCCCATGATCTTGCGGCCCAGGCGGCTGGCCACGCTCTTCATGGCCAGCTCCTGCTCAGGCGGCGCCTCCCGCACGGCCTCGGTCAGCCCCTCGAAGCGGTCCAGTCTGCCCTTGGCCTTGGTGGAGCGGGCCGGCGCGCCGCGGCGGACCCAGGCCAGCTCCTTGCGGTACAGGGCCTTGTTCTTGCGCAGGGTGGCGGCCTGCATTTCCTCCCGCTGAGCCTGCTCCTCCAGATAGCCGGCGTAGTCCGTCTGGTAGCTGTCCACCCGGCCGCCGCCCACATGCAGGATGCGGCTGAAGACACGCTGCAGCAGATAGCGGTCATGGGTCACCACCATCAGGGTGCCCTTGCGCTGCAGCAGCTGCTCCTCCAGCCACTCGGCGGTCTCCAGATCGATGTGGTTGGTGGGCTCATCCAGCAGCAGCACATCGCTCTGCCTGCACAGCACGCCCGCCATGGCCACCTTCATGCGCTGGCCGCCGGAGAGGGTGGAAACCCGCTGCTTCAGGTCCCGGAAGCCCAGCTGGGTCAGCAGGGTCTCCGCCTCATAGGCCACGGCGGACTGATCGTCCCCGGGGCGGGCTGTCAGGTAGGTCAGCGCGGCCTCGGACAGGGTGGCCTCCGGGGGCAGCACCGGCGTCTGGGGCAGATAGGCGACGGAGAGCCCGCGCCTGCGCATGACCTCGCCCCGGTCGGCCTCCTCCAGCCCCGCCAGCAGCCGCAGCAGCGTGGATTTGCCCGCGCCGTTGCGTCCCACGATGCCGATACGGTCCCCGTCCGATACCGTCAGATCCACATGGGTCAGCAGCTCCTTCTATGAGAAAAACAGCGTGACATCCTTCAGCGAAAACGCGCAGGCCATCCTAAGCTACCTCCGATCCTGCTTCAGCAAAATACAGCAATCATTGTACCACAAATCCGGCGCAGGATGTAAAAATTTCGAAAATGTTTCCCCCGGACTTGCCATTCCATGCCAAATGTGGTAAGATGAACAAAAGCAAAAAGAAATGTCTGAGGGAGGGATGGGTATGACGCAGCGTCCGTTGTGCATGAGGCGTATTGCGGCTGTCATCCTTCTTTTGGTGATGGCGGGCGGCATCCTTTCCGTGTGCCTGGCCCGCACAGCCAAGGATTGTGTCTGGCCCACCTCCGGCAAGAAGACCTCCAAGGACGGCGGCTTCACGGTGGACTATTCCCATGCGGACCAGGGCTATGTGATGGTCAAGGCTCCCAAGAGCAAAAAGAAAATGAAGGTCCGCATCAAGAAGGGCGACAACACCTACAATTATGATATCGACAGCGGCGCCACCGAGGTCTATCCGCTGCAGTTCGGCTCCGGCACCTACACCCTGCTGTTCTACGAGAACAAATCCGGCAAGCAGTATGCCCAGAAGGGCAAGGTCACGGTGAACGCGAAGCTCAGCGACGAGAACGCGGCCTTCCTGTGCCCCAGCCAGTACGTGTGGTACACCGAGAGCTCGGCGGCGGTGAAGAAGAGCTTTGAGCTGTGCAAAAACCTGACCACGGATGCCGAAAAGCTGGAGGCCATCCGCTCCTTCATGAATACCTATTTCACCTATGACTACATCCGCGCCGTGACCCAGAAGACAGCCTATCTGGCGGACATCGACGGTGTGTTCAAGGGGAAGAAGGGCCTGTGTCTGGACTTTGCGGGCATCATGGCCTGTATGCTGCGGGTACAGGGGATCCCCACCCAGGTGGCCATCGGTCAGGTGACCGGCAATCTGGGCACGATCTCCCATGCCTGGAATTATGTCCTCATTGACGGCAGCTACATCCGGGTGGATATCACCGCGTAGATCTCCAGCGCCAAGAATACGAGCTACACCTTGTAGAGAATCTATTGATCGGGGAGTGTGTGACGATGGCAAAGGATACCAGGAAGAACGGGCGCCTTGGCAGCCAGGAGCTCAGCGGCTTCTGCGCCCAGGTGGCCATGATGCTCACCTCCGGTATGCCCCTGTATGAGGGCATGGAGGCCATGGCCCATACCTATAAGGATACCGCCTATGGCCCTGTGTATGAGCGCATCAGCAAGGGCGTCACCGAGCACGGCTCCCTGTACGCGGCCCTGAAGGAGGAGCCCATGTTCCCGGCCTATCTGACCGAGATGGTGGGCATCGGCGAGCGCACGGGCCGCAGCGAGGAGGTCCTGAAGGGCCTCAGCGGCTACTATGCCCGTGACGGCCGCATCCGCGGCGCCATCCGCAGCGCCGTGACCTATCCCATGGTGCTGGGCATCATGATGGCCCTGATCGTGCTGGTGATGCTCTGGAAGGTGCTGCCCATGTTCCGGCAGGTGCTGAACGGCATGGGCGTGACCCTGTCCGGCAGCGGCATGGCCATGATGAACCTCGGCACCACCCTGGGCTGGATCGTGTTCGGCCTGGTGGTGGTCGTCGTCCTGATCGCCCTGGTGTGCGTGCTGCTGATGAAGACCGGCAAGCGCGTGCAGCTGGTGAAGATGCTGCAGAAGCTGTTCCCGCCGGCGGCCCGGCTGAGCCGTCAGCTGTCCGCCTCCCGTGTGGCCTCCGTGCTGAGCATGATGCTGGGCGGCGGCTTCCCCCTGGAGGAAGCCCTTGAGCTGGTGCCCAGCGTGCTGAACGACGAGGTGGCCGTGAAGGAGATCGAGACCGTGCGCTCCCGCATGGACGGCGGCGTCAGCTTCGGCGAGGCCCTGACCTCCGGCTCCCTGTTCGATGAGCTGTACAGCTGCATGATCCGCACCGGCTGCGAGGTGGGCTGTGCCGATCAGGTGATGGCCCGGGTGGCCGCCGACTATGAGGAAAAGCTGGAGGATGGCATCGCGGGCCTGGTATCCGTGATCGAGCCCTCCATGGTGGGCGTGCTGGCTGTGGTCATCGGCTGCGTGCTGCTGAGCGTCATGCTGCCCATGGCCGGCATCATCACCAGCATTCTGTAAGCGCAAATCTGTGGAAGTGAAGGGAGGCGAGCGTATGGTCAGGAAGCACACGGGCTTTTTCCGCAGGCTGCTGGTCATGGTGGCTGTGTTTGCCGTCCTGCTGTACGGGCTGATCTCCCTGGTGGGCGGCCTGCAGCGGACCTCCGAGACCGAGCAGCTGGCCCTGGTGCGGGATTCCATCCGCCATGCCCTGGTCACCTGCTACGCGGTGGAGGGCGGCTATCCCGACAGCCTCGATTATCTGGTCAGCAACTATGGGCTGGCCTATGACAGCGAGAGGGTGCATGTCTATTACGACGCCTTTGCGTCCAACATCATGCCCGAATTCCGTGTCACGCTGAGAGGAGATGGGCTGCCGTGACGAAATTCCGTGCCAGGTCCCATTCCGTCAGCGGGGCCTTCGTATTCCTGCTGCTGGGCATCTTTGCGGTGTTTGCCCTGCTGATGGTGGTGCTGTGCGCCCGCTTCTACCGGGTGACGGTCAACGCCTCCGACACGCATAACGACCAGCGCGTGGCGGCCAATTATCTGATGAACACCATCCATGCCGCCGACCAGCGGGGCGCGGTCTCCGTGCGGGACGGCATGCTGATCGTGACCTGGCCCGCGGAGCAGCTGTATGAAGGGGCCATGGAGGAGGAGGGCTATGAGGCCGACTCCACCTATGAGACCCGCATCTATTGCCATGAGGGCGTGCTCCGCGAGCTGCTGACCGCCGGCGACAGCGAGTTCGATCCGGAGGATGGCGAGGCCATCTGCGAGATGTCGGCCTTCACGCCCAGCCTGGAGGGGCAGCTGCTGACCATTGACTATCAGGACGGCAGAGGCAGTCAGAGGCTGCATATCCTGCTGTATTGCGGGGAGGCGGCGGAATGAATCATCACAGCAACAATACAAATGCCCTGCTGGTGGAGATCATGGTCGCCGTGCTGTTCTTTGCCCTGTGCGCCACGGTGCTGCTGCAGACCATCACGGGCGTGTATAAGCAGAGCCGCCTGGCAGGCACCCAGACCGTGGCCATGACCGAGGCCAGGGATGTGCTGGAGCAGCTGAATGCCTCCGCCGGGTCGGAGGAGACGCTGGCCGCCTGCGGCTTCACGAAGGGGAGCGACGGCACCTGGACCCTGACCCGGGAGGGCAGCGTGTTCACCGTGACACTGACCAGGGAGACAGCTGAGGGCGGCATCCTGGTGTCCTCCGGGATCCATGCTGTCAGCACGGCAGGCGACGATATGTTTACCCTCGAGGGCGGACGCTATCTGCCCGGGGAGGTGGACTGATGGAACGCAAGGATTTTCACATCGGCCCCGGCGCGGCATCGCTGATCCTGGTGGCCGTGGTGGTCAGCATGGCGGTGCTGGGCCTGCTGGCGGTGCTGGATGTGCGCAGCGACACGAAGCTGACGGATCGCAGCACGGCCATGGTGGAGGCCCAGTATGGCGCCTCGGCCCAGGCGGAGCGTGATCTGGCGGAGCTGGATGCCGTTCTGCTCTCTGCCCACCGTGAGGCGCAGGATGACGAGACCTTCCTGAGCCTGGTGGAGGAGCGCCTGCCGGAGTATATGACGCTGGACGGCGATCAGGTCAGCTGGGAGCGGGAGGCGGGCGAGTCCTCCGTGCTGAGCTGCACCGTGACCGTGCGCAATACCGGCGCCTCCGACCGCGTGACGTGGACGAAGCATCTGTTTGAAAGCAATGTCGGCGCCGCCGATATGGATTTTTAAGGAGAGCATGCTATGGAACTCAAGCTGGTGGACCTGCTGAAGAAGACCCTGGACCTGGGGGGCTCGGATCTTTTCTTCGTGCCGGGCTCGAAGCCCGTGGCGAAGGTTTCCGGACAGCTGGTACCTCTGGCGGAGGAAAGGCTGCTTCCCCCGGCGGTGAATGCCCTGATCGACGAGACCTATGAGCTGGCGGCGGGCCGCAGCAGGAAGGTGCTGGAGAACGAGGGCGACGATGATTTCTCCTTCTCCCTGCAGAGGCTGTGCCGCTTCCGCTGCAATGTGTACCGGCAGCGCGGCACCCTGGCCGCCACCTACCGTGTGGTGGCTCTGGGCCTGCCCAATCCCCAGGAACTGCATATTCCCGATGTGGTGATGGACCTGGCGGACTTCCACAGCGGCATGGTGCTGGTGACGGGCTCCGCCGGCAGCGGCAAGAGCACCACCCTGGCCTGCCTGATCGACAGGATCAACAACAGCCGCTGCGGTCATATCATTACCATCGAGGACCCCATCGAATATCTGCATGCCCACCGCATGAGCCTGGTGAGCCAGCGGGAGATCTCCAGCGACTGCCCGTCCTTCCACCGTGCCCTGCGTGCTGCCCTGCGCCAGGCCCCGGACGTGATCATGGTGGGCGAGATGCGCGACAGCGAGACCATCCAAGTGGCGTTGACCGCCGCGGAGACGGGCCATCTGGTCATGTCGTCCCTGCATACCATCGGCGCGGCCAAGACCATCGACCGCATCCTGGACGCCTTCCCCGCCGAGCAGCAGCAGCAGGTGCGCGTGCAGCTGAGCATGGTGCTGCGGGCCGTGGTGTCCCAGCGCCTGGTGCCTTGCCGGGACGGCTCCCTGATGCCCGTGTTCGAGGTGATGACCGTGAACAGCGCGGTGCAGAACCTGATCCGCGACGGCAAGACCCATCAAATTGACAATGTGATCTACGGCGGTATGGCGGACCGCTCCATGCTCAGCATGGACAATGAGCTGCTGCGGCTGTACAAGGCCCGGCTCATCACCCCGGAGGTGGCCGCCATGTATGCCATCAATCCCGACGCGCTGAAGAAGCGCATGCTGTAAGTCCATTCAGACAGGGACGCCCGTTCCGGCGTTCCTGTTTTCATTCACGGAGGCGGAGACATGGCCCTGAACATCGTGCTGGTGAATCCAGAGATCCCGCAGAACACCGGCAACATTGCCCGCACCTGCGCCGCCACGGGCAGCGTGCTGCATCTCATCGAGCCCCTGGGCTTCTCCCTGTCGGACCGCTATCTGAAGCGGGCGGGTCTGGACTACTGGCATCTGATGGAGCTGCATACCTGGCCTTCGCTGACGGAATTCCTGCAGGCGAAGCAGGGGGTGCGGATGCACTTTGCCTCCACCAAGGCGCCCAGGGGCTACCATGAGGCGGAGTACAGGGATGGGGATTACATCCTGTTCGGCTGCGAGACCCGCGGCCTGCCGGAGCAGCTGCTGGAGAAGGTGTACGACCGCTGCGTGCGCATTCCCATGCGGCCGGAGGCCAGGAGCCTGAATCTGTCCAACTCGGTGGCCATCGTGACCTATGAGGCGCTGCGGCAGCTGGACTTCCCGGGGCTGACGAGTCAGGGCAGCCTGACGGGCCGTGAGGAAGCGCCGGCGCCCTGGCTGGATTATGTGTGACGGAGGGATCGCATGGCTTATTTCAAGCGAAAGCAGGCGGCGGAGCAGGAGCCGGAGCGGCTTTTCATTCAGCCTGTGTAGGATGACTTTGAGGACGAGGACCCGGAGGATTATGCCGGTGACGGGCTGCCGGAGGAGGACTATGCCGATGACGAAGCGACCCTGAAGCGGGAGAGCAGCCTGCGCATGGCCTTTGGACTCAGCAACTTCCTGGGCGTGATCCTGGGCGCGGCGGCCATTCTGGTGCTGCTGGCTGTGCTCATCAGCCTGATCAACTGGGTCCATGCGGACATCGTCCAGTTCTTCAGCCTGTGGATGGACCGGGTGTGACGGAGGCGGCATATGGCAGACATGACCTGGGAGCTGTTTGAGGATCAGGTGAGCCGCTGCATGCTGTGCCCGCTGTGCAGCGCCATTCACCACAAGGTGCCCGGCGAGGGCGACAGGGAATCCCCGCTGATGTTCATCGGCGAGGGTCCCGGAGAGCAGGAGGACCTTCAGGGACGCCCCTTCGTGGGGCCGGCGGGTCAGCTGCTGACGAGGATGCTCTCTGCCATCCAGGTGGACAGGAGCAGGGTCTACATCTGCAATGTGGTGAAGTGCCGCCCGCCCAGGAACCGGGTGCCGGAGGAGCAGGAGGCGGAGGCCTGCGGGCTGCATCTGCGGAACCAGCTGTGGCTGGTGCGGCCGAAGCTCATCGTGCTGCTGGGCGGCACGGCACTGCGGTATACCCTGGGGCCGAACTATCGGGTCACCCGGGACCGGGGACAGTGGGTGAAGGGCAAAAACGGTGCCTGGATCCTCCCCACCTATCATCCCTCCGCCCTGCTGCGGGACGAGAGCAAGAAGCGGGATGCCTGGACGGACATGAAGGCCATCCGCCAGAAGCTGATCGAGCTGGACCTGTATGACCGGGTGAAGAAGGAGGAGACTGCCGATGGCTGACCTGAACGCGTTTCGGGAGAAGCTGTCCCGGGGCTTTCGGGAGGCCTTTCCCGGGGATGAGCGGCGACTCGTTTACGGTGAAGGCCCGTGGGACGCTCCCAGGCTGATGCTGATCGGCGAGGCGCCCGGCGCACAGTAGGCTGAACAGGGCCGTCCCTTTGTGGGCAAGGCGGGGCAGAACCTGAACGAATTCCTGACGGCCATCGGGCTGGAGCGTCCCGAGATCTACATCAGCAATGTGGTGAAGGTACGTCCCAGCCGCGTCAGCGCAAAGGGCACGGTATCGAACCGCCCGCCGAACCGGCAGGAGCTGGCCTTCTTCACACCCCTGCTGCTGGAGGAGCTGGATCTGGTGCGGCCGGAGCTGGTGGTGACCCTGGGCAACACGGCGCTGCAGGCGCTGCTGGGGAAGGACGCGGTCATTGGCGGCTGCCATGGCAGGCCGCGGCAGGCAGGGCCCCGGACGCTGTTCCCGCTGTATCATCCGGCGTCCGTCATCTATAACCGTTCGCTGCAGGCGATCTATCAGGCTGACCTGCAGGCCTTGAGAAAATATCTGGACGCTTGAACGCAGAAAAAAACCTCCCTTTGCGGGGAGGCTTTTATTTTGAGAAGGTTCAGGCCTTTGATCAGGACTCTGATTAAGCCTTCTTGGCGATCTCCACCAGCTGGGCGAAGCCGGCAGCATCATTCACAGCCAGATCAGCCAGCATCTTGCGGTTGACCTCGATGTTCTGCTTCTTCAGGCCGTTGATGAAGGTGGAGTAGCTCATGCCGCTCAGACGGGCAGCAGCGTTGATACGGGTGATCCACAGACGGCGGAAATCACGCTTGCGCTGCTTGCGGCCTTCATAGGCATAACGCAGAGAACGGGCGACCTGCTCGGACGCGGCACGGTACTGCTTGGACTTGGCGCCCCAGTAGCCCTTTGCCAGCTTCATCACCTTGCGGCGCTTCTTCAGGGAATTGACAGCACGCTTAATACGAGCCATTTCTTATAACCTCCTTGCCAGCAAATGGGCGAATTACTTGTAGGGCAGCAGCTTGTGGATGGTACGGGCCTCGTTGGCGTTGTCAACGACGCCGTCCGCACGCAGGTGACGGGTGCGCTTGTTGGTCATCAGACGGACCTGGTGGTTGCAATTCATCTGCTTATGCTGCACTTTACCGCTCTTGGTAAAGGAGAAGCGCTTGGCAGCACCACGATGAGACTTCTGCTTGGGCATGGTGGTTCCTCCTTTCAAACTGGGCGCCCTTCCCTTGTGGGATGGGCTTTATTCCTTTGCCTCGGTAGAGGCGGGCTTGACCTCGGCTGCGGCGCTCTCGCGGGCGGCCTTCTTCTCGGCGAAGGAGGCCTTGGCAGCCTTGGGAGCCAGGATCATGAGCATGTAGCGGCCTTCCATGATGGGGCGACGCTCCACCACACCCACTTCCTTGCAGCGCTCGGCGAAGTTCAGCATGACCTTCATGCCGATCTCGCTGTGGGTGATCTGGCGGCCGCGGAAGCGGATGGAGACCTTCACCTTGTCGCCGCCGGCCAGGAATTTGGTCGCCATCTTCGCCTTGGTGAGAACATCGTTCTCCTCAATGGTGGCGGAGAGCTGGACCTCCTTGGTCTCGACAACGCGCTGGTTCTTGCGGTTCTCGCGCTCGCGACGCGACTGTTCGTAGCGGTACTTGTCATAGTCCATCAGCTTGCAGACCGGCGGCTTCACCGTAGGCTGGATCTTGGCCAAATCAAGGCCACGCTCCTCAGCCAGCTCAATGGCCTTGTAAGTCGGCATAACGCCCAGCTGTTCGCCGTTCTCGTCAATAACGCGGACCTCGCGATCGCGGATCTCGTCATTGATCATCAGTTCGAGTGCGATATCCATACACCTCCCAAATTCTTGCCTGAAGTCGCCTTTTCAATGAAAAAGCGGCGGGATGCTGACCCGTCGCCTCTCTGAAATGCTTCCCCTATCGCCCACGACAAGGAAGGTATTCCGAACCCGACCGCGGAGCGATCCAGGTGAGAGACGGGTAAGCCTCTTCTTCAAACATAGGCATTGTACCACACAGCACGGCTTCTGTCAAGGGTACGATGTGAATTTTTCCGCAGCTTCTGCGACGGCGTTGTTACTACTCAAGCCCCTGGGGATTGTCAAGGGGCCGCGGCCCCTTGACTTCGAT
>R14__coassemble_1415_pt1 | contig 12141 bp, 15 predicted proteins | sample R14__metabat2_high_PE_034 | metagenome-assembled genome bin R14
CCCACACCCCCTTCTGCTGCCCTTCGTCTGCCGGAAACAGAAAAAACTCTGTAAAAATGAACGAAACACGAACAAATCCGCAAGATAGTTCAGTCTTATACGAACGATCGGCTTTTCATTTTTGCAAAAAACGGACATATAAGACGATAATATGCACCAAAAGAACGAAAAGTCAGGAAGGCATGAATGGGGTCGGAAGGGGCTTCACTGGATTGAGCCGGGAAAGTCCCTTTTGCTATGCTGTGCCTGCCGGTTGGGAGAGCGGGCGGCGCGCAGCCCGACAGCCCTCCGGCAGAGAAAGGAGAACCGCATGACCGCAGAGGACCTGAAATCACTCCAGCTGCCGGAGGAGGCGCTGGCCCAGGTGCTCGACCTGCACAGCCGCGAGCTGGACGCTCTCCGCACAGAGCGTGACAGCCTGCAGCGGCAGCTGACCATAGCCGAAGCCCGTGACGCCGCCCTGGAGGAGCGGCGCCGGGAGGCGGTGCTGAGGGAAGCGCTCCTCCGGAGGGGCGCCCATCCCCAGGCCGCGGGGCTGCTGATCGCCCAGTGCCGGGACGCCCGATGGAACGATGACGGCACCCTGGCCAATGAGGAGGCGCTGCTGGAGCCCATCCGGCAGGCCTGGGACGGCCTCTTCCTGCGGGAGGAGCGCCTGGGCACCGAGCCCGTTACCCCACCCATCCACGGAGGCGGCCGCCTCAGCCGCGAAAGCCTCCGGGACATGCCGCCGGAGGAGATCAACCGCCTCTGGCCCGACATCCGCATGATGCTTGACGACTGAACGAAAGGAGCAACCTGAATGTCCGTATCCGCTTTTATCCCCAATGTCTGGAGCGCCCGCCTGCAGGAGAACCTGCGCAAGACCCTGGTGTTCGCCAACCTGTGCAACCACGCCTGGGAGGGCGAGATCAGCCAGTACGGCGACACCCTGCATATCAACACCCTGGCCGACGTGACTGTGAAGCCCTACACCCCCGGCGAGGACATCGACGAGCCCGAGGAGCTCTCCGGCACCGACACCACCCTGACCATCGACCACGGCGCCTACTGCAACTTCTTCCTGAACGATGTGGACGCCGCCCAGGCCCGCGCCGATGTGATGGAGGCTGCCATGCGCAATGCCGCCGTCCGCCTGGCGGAGGACACCGAGGAATATGTGCTGGGCGTGATCCGCGCCGGCGCCGGCACCAGCACCGAGATGGCGCTGCCCGAGGGCGGCGTGTGGGAGCTGATCATCGGCATCCGCACCGCGCTGGACAAGCTGAATGTGCCCCGCACCGGCCGCAGGCTGGTGATGCCCTCCGAGGTGGAGGCGGAGCTGCTGCTGGATGACCGCTTCGTGACCGGCAGCGGCGCCTTTGCCCAGACCGCTCTGGCGGAGGGCGCTGTGGCCAGGGCCGCCGGCTTTGATATCTACATCAGCAACGATCTGAGCGGTGAAGTCATCGCGCTGACTGAGGATGGCGTGACCTTCGCGCAGCAGATCACCCGCATGGAGGCTTACCGCCGGGAGAAGGGGTTTGACGATGGCGTGAAGGCACTGTCCCTGTGCGGGGCGAAGGTGGTGCAGCCCGGCTGCGTGTATCGGGTGATCATTACTCAGTAAGGGTTTCGCGCCTGCGGGCGCGACCGGGGGGCTTTGCGATCGCCCCCCGGACCCCTTCGCACCGCCTCTTCAGCGGGTTGCGTGGCAGTGCTGCTCTGGGGTTTCGCGCCTGCGGGCGCGAGGAGGGGCTTTGCGATCGCCCCTCCACTCTTCGCACCGCCTCTTCAGCGGGTTGAGTGGGATTGGAGCGTAGAAGAGTGTGTACCCGTTGCCGAAAGGCATGGGGGTGTGGGGCGAAGCCCCCACGCGCGGTCTCCCCCCTTTCCCCCGGGAAAGGGGGGCTGGGGAGGATAGGGGCGCGACAGGCACACAGGAGGAGCGGAAAGCGCAGTCCCGCCGCATAGCATGGGGGTGTGGGGGCGAAGCCCCCACCGACATTGAAACGACGAAAGGATGTGACCAAGGATTGCCTGACAATCGGACCGTATAGCGTGTGATGGCGCACACGCGCAGCTATTTCGAGACATGGCGCGCATGGGGCGGCTTCACCGTCACGGGCGGACAGCTGACGCCGGAGGCGCCGGAGCCCGGAGAGTGGGTGGCCATCGCGGGAGCGGGGACGGCCTCCGGGGTGTGGCAGGCGGATGAGAGCGGCCTGCTGCCGGAGGTGCCGGACATGAGCTTCACCGGCACGGTGTGGCACCTGGCGCCGCCCGCGGACTTCCTGCGGCTGTGCGACGAGATCGCCGCCTGGCAGGAGAAGCACCCGAGGACAGCCTGCCTCACCGAGACCGTGGGCGGCTATACCCGCACCATGGCCCAGGGGCGGCACGGCCCCGCGGACTGGACCGAGCTGTTCGCGCCGGAGCTGGCGCGCTGGCGCAGGATGCTGACGGAGGTGAAGCTGTGATGGCGGAGCGGGAAGGTGAGCAGCTGCGCCTGGGCGCGGGGCTGTTCCTGACGGATGTGACCTTTGACCCGGCGGATGCCGACACCCTGCGGGATCAGCTGCGGTGGGCCCTGGCGGATGAAACCCATGTGCTGGGGGCCACCCTCCCCGGCGGCAGCTTCCGGGCCGCGCCGGATTACGCGTCCTATGGCGACGAGCCGGAGCTGACGGTGCTGCGGGGCTGGCAGGTGCTGCTGACCGGCAGCCTGACGGACTGCGATCCGAAGAGCCTGGCCGCGCTGCTGGGCCCGGCGGAGGTCCGGCGGCGGGGCGGCGTCACCGTGGTGAAGGGCCGGAATGCCCTGGAGCCCCGGGACCCGCACACCCTCTGCTGGGTGGGCGGCACGGCCCGCGGGCTGATGCTCATCGAGCTGACCGATGCGCTCAGCTGCGACGGCCTGTGCTTCAGCTTTGGGCAGGAGCGGCGGGGCGTATCGCCCTTCCGCTTCCGGGCCTTCGGCGACAGCGAATCGGAGGAGGCGCCCTTCCGGCTGATCTGCGTGGAGGAGGAAGCGGATGCTGACTGAATGCGCGGGCCTGACATGGGCCAAAACGGCGGCGAGGCTGCTCCCCGGGCTGGCGGAGCTGGCCCGTCAGCCGGAGACGGAGGGCCTCATGCGGCAGACGGAAAGCCGTGACACCTACAGAGAGGCGGCGGCGAAGCTGGTGAAGGAGCTGGACCGCGTGGCACGGGAAGCATGCGGGGCTGATGCCGACGAGGAGGTGTGGCGCCTCTTCATGCTGCTGCGGCGGTATCCGGCCCACTGGGTGGCAAGGGAGGTGATGAACCTGAGAGAGGCGGCAAGCATGGACCTGCTGGAGGCTGCCCTGGAGGAGCGGCGTGACCTGGCGGAGCGCGAGCGTGCCCGTGACCGGCTGCTGCAGGCGCTGCGCTGCGGCGTCAGCGAGCTGCTGGGCCTGGAGGAGCAGCCCCTCCCCGACCCCGCCTGGGGCCCGGAGCCCGGCGATCCTGAGCCCGAGGGCCGCGCGGCCCTGGCCCGCCGCCTGCGCGGGAGACTGGGAGGGACTGAATGACAGATGACAAAACCTCGCGCCTGGCCCGGATGGCCAGGGAGAGCCTGCGCCGGCAGGAGCTGAATGAGGCCGGCCGCTTCGACGCGGCCCAGCTGCTGCTGGAGCGGAACGAGCGCCTGACCCTGGCCGGGCCGGAGACGGAGGCGCGTGAAGCACAGACGGAGCGGTCCGGCGGCTGGGAGAGCCTGCTGGACCTGCTGGACAGCGAGATCGCCCGACGGGCGGGAGAGGAGCGTTACATCCCATGAGAATGACCTGCAGGCTGGATGGCGTTTCGCCGGAGAGCCTGGACGAGCGCATCGTGGTGACGGACATCACGGAGCAGGCTCCGGAGGTGACCCGCACCGCCGTGCGCCATGCCCGGGGCGGCGGCACCCTGGTGACGGAGGAGGAGCGGCTCTCCCTGTCGGTGACAGTGAAGCTGCTGGTGAAGGAGCGGCATCCCCTGCGCCGCGCGCTGCTGCTGGAGCGGCTGGCGCTGTGGTGCCGGGGCAGTGAGCTCCGGCTGGACAGCCGCCCCGGCCGCAGGCTGACGGTGCGCTGCGAGAAGCCCCTGTCCGGCGGCCTCCGGGGCTGGGCGGAGGAGCTGTCCGTCACCTTCACGGCCCGCGCCGTGCCCTACTGGGAGGAGGAGCGGGAGCGCAGCCTGACCCTGACGGACGCCGCGGAATGGTACATCCCCGGCACGGCCCCGGAGACCGCCGTCAGCTTCGGCGCGGAGAACACCGGGGAGGACACCGCCACCGGCCTCACCCTGAAGGTCGGGGACACCGGCCTGGCCCTGGACGGCCTGCTGCTGGCCCCCGGTGAGCGGGTGAACGGCACGGTGTCGGAGGGCCTGCTGACCCTGACGCTGCAGCGGACCGACGGCACCCGGGAGTCCGCCGCCGCGTATCTGACCGAGGACTCGGACGATCTGCTCATGATCCCCTGCGGCGCCCGCACGGCGGTGTCGCTGGAGAGCGATCAGCCCATGACCGCCGTGCTGTGGGCAAGGGGGCGGTACCTGTGAGACTGCCGGAGCTGCTGGACAGCGACATGAAGCCCCTGTGCGCCCTGTCGCCGGTGAAGCTCACCCTTCGGCTGCGGCTGAAGCCCCTGTCCCTGGCGGAGATGACGCTGCCGCCGGACGCGCCGGAGGTGGTCCCCGGGGACTTCATCCGCATCCATACGGACACGGACAGCGGCGTCTACCGGGTCTTTTCGGCGGAGACGGTGTGGCCCGGCGGCCTGACAAGGCTGCGGCTGCGGCATGGCCTGTGCACCCTGTCGGACGGCGTGGTCTTCGGCACCTGGGACTTCCTGGGCCTGGACACGGACGGCGACACCGGCGCGGTGATCACCACGGGCGTGGTGCGGGTGCGCCGGGCCAGGCTCAGGGCCTCCGCCTCCGGCTCCTCCGCCGTGCTGGCCACGGTGACGAAGGATGAGCAGGTGGCCATCACCGGGGCGAAGCGCTCCTGGTATGCCGTGACATACGGCAGCGTGAAGGGCTGGATGAGCAAGTCCTGCGTGACCAACACCCTGGAGCCTGTGCTGTCCCTGCGGGATGTGACCCTGCGGCTGCTGGAGACCCAGGCGGCAAACGCCGTCCGCTGGACCCTGGGCGATTTCGGCGTGGAGCAGCACCAGGGCGCCAGCTTCACCGACTGCAATGCTCTCACCGCCCTGCTGACCCTGACCCAGGTGGCCTCGGAGGCGTGCGAGTGGCGCTTCGACCAGAGCGTGACGCCCTGGCGGCTGAGCCTGATGCCCCCGGAGAGCGGCGTCACCTGCGAGCTGCGGATGGCCCGCAATCTGGAGAAGCTGACCCTGCGCCGCACCCGGGAGGACCTTTGCACCAGGCTCTATCCCAGCGGCAAGGACGGGCTGACCATCGAGGAGCTGACGGACGGCGTGACCTATATCGACAGCGGCAGCGAGCAGGTGACGGAGCGCATCCTGCTGCTGCCGGAGGAGCAGAACGCCGCCGCCCTGCTGCGCCGCGGCCAGGTGAAGCTGGACAGCATGGACGGCCCCGGTCTGCAGGCGGAGGCGGAGGCCGTCGACCTGTACCGCCGCACCGGGGAGCCCCTCGACCGGCTGAGCCCTGGCGCCAACTGCCGCCTGCACTGGCCCGGCGGCTGCGCGGTGCTGCGGATCACGGAGCTGACCTACCCCGACCTGCTGCATCAGCCGGAGCGGGTGACCGTGAGCCTGGCCGGACCCCGGAGCACCCTGGCCTCCCTGCTGAACCAGGCCGGCTCGGCGGACAGGGTGATCTGAACAGACTGTTGACCCTGACAGAAAGGAGCATCCATGAGCGAACTGACCCTTGCCTATACCCATACCTACACCGCCGATCTCACTGCGCCGCTGCGGGTGCAGCGCCTGCCGGACGCCGTGCCCGCGGGGGACGGAAACGCCCACCTCTTCCGGGTGGCGCTGGGAGAGCAGGCGCCGGAGTCGGCCCTGGCCTATGCCCTGCGGCCGGACGGCGTCACCGTCATCATCCCCTGTGCGCTGGAGGAGGACAGCCTGAGCTTCCTCCTGCCGGCGGAGGCGCTGGCGGAGCCCGGAAGGGTGGATGTGCTGCTGCGGGGCTTCGGCGGCGACTGCGTCACCACCCTGCTGTGGTGCAGCCTGACCGTGCGGCCCGGCCTCACCGACAGCCTGACGGATCCGGAGGAGCTGGTGCCCTCCCTGGAGGAGCTGCTGGCCCGCGTCGCCGACTGCGAGGCCGCCGCCGCGGAGGCCCGGGAGGCCGCCTCCGCCTGCGCCGGGCAGGTGACCGCGGCGGAGGCCGCCGCCGGGCAGGCCTGCACCGCCGCCGCCGCCATGACGGAGGAGCTGACGCCCGTGCTGACCCGCATGGACGCCCTGGAGGCGTCCGTGGGCGCGGCGGACACCGCCCTGGCCGCCCACGGCGGCAGGCTGACGGCCCTGGAGGCCCGTACCGCCGCCGACACCCTGGCGGAGCTGTTCTGCCCCGCCTTCAGCGGGAGCGGCAGCCTGGTCACCTGCTACCCTGTGCCCGGCAGCACCGTGATGCTGACCCTGGACGGCGAGGACACCGCCTTCCACACCAGCACCCGGGCGCTGTGGTCCTGCAGCGGCTTTGCCGGCGGCGAGACCTACTACTACCTCACCGGCGGAAATGGCGGCGGGGATGTGGCCATCCCGGCGGGCACCTGGACCTTCAGCTGGAGCTTCACCGGCCTGGCCGCCACGGACAGCTATTCCGTGTACTGCCGGGTGGGCGCGGGCAGCAGCGCCAGGCGCGTGAACACCTATGGCCCCACCGGCAGCGTGACGGTCACCGCCTCCTCGCCCACCACCGTCAGCGTGTGGCTGTACAAGACGGCCGCGGGCTGGGCCACCCTGGGCTATCCCACGGTGACGGCCATGCTGGCGGACGGCACCATGGCGGAGCTGGGCTCCCTGACCCACAGCGCGGGCGTGCAGGCGGCGGCCAGCTTCATCAGCCCCCAGAGCCATGAGGCGGTGCTGGTGTGGACGGAGGACGGCAGCAGCCTCACCGCGGCGGGCCGGGAGGATCTGCCCCACGCGCTGGCGGCCTTGAGGGAGGCGATGGCGTGAGCATCGACCTGACGCGGCTCATCGCCGATCTGGAGAGCGCCCTGGGCTGCCCCTATGTGTCGCCCGGCACCACCGACTGGAGCCGCGTTGCCGGGGGCGTGGACTGCTCCGGCCTGCTGGCCGCGGCCTTCCGGCATCAGGGCGGCAGCCTCCCCCACGGCTCCAACGCCATTGCCCGGAGATACACGGAGGGCATGGCGGAGCTGAAGAGCGCGGAGCAGCTGTTCCCGGGGGCGGCGGTGTTCAAGTGGCAGCGGGACGGCGCCCCGGCGAGGTACACCGACGGCCTGGGCAACTGGCACCACATCGGCCTGGTGGTGAGCGCCGCGCCGCTGCGCATCATCCACGCCTCCAGCGCAAAGGGCTGCGTGACGGCGGACACGGCCATCGGGGGCTGGACCCACCTGGCCCGGCTGAAGGGCATCGATTACAGCGAACAGACCACGGAACAGACGGAAGGAGAGGATATCATGAGTGAGAACTATGTGCTGAGGGTCACCGCGGCCCGCGCGCTGCTGATCCGCGCCGGCGCAAGCCGGAAGAGCGCCATTCAGGGGCGGCTGAAGAGCGGCGCGCAGGTGGAGGCGGACCTGCTGTCCGGCGGCTGGTACCGCCTGGCGGACGGAAAGGGCTGGATCTGCGGCGACTATGTGGAGGTGCTTTCGGAGCCGGCTGCCGCCTCCGTGGAGGAGGACCGCCTGACCGACCTGGAGGACCTGGTGGCGGAGCTGGCGGACCGGGTGACCGCGCTGGAGGAGCTGTACGCGGAGGAGGAGCCCGAAGAGGAGGACGCCGATGAGCCTTGAGACGCTGTATGGCAGGCTGACCCTGGTGGTGGGCATCATCACCGCGCTGCTGGCGCTGTGGCGCTGGACGGCGAAGCCCCTGCGGGACGCGCTGAACAGGCTGCGCCTGCTGGATCAGGATATGGGCGATCTGCTGTGGGAGCGGCTGCAGCAGGGCCATGACGAGGCCATGCAGCGGGGCTGGTGTTCCGCCCCCGAGAAGGAGCGCCTGACGGCCCTGCACCGCCGCTACACCGCCCGGGGCCGCAACCATCTGGCGGCCAGCTATGAGACCGATCTGCTTCGCCTGCCGGAGCATCCCGGTCGGGAAGGAGGTGAAGCGCATGTCGGAGACCACGCGTGAGACCCTGAAGCGCAAGCTGCTGAGCCGCAAGCTGTGGGCCGCGGCGGTGGAGTTCGTGTCCATGCTGATGATCGCCCTGGGCCGCACCGAATCCGAAGCGGCCCGGGTCACGGCCCTGATCATGGCCGGCGCCTCGGTGATCGCCTACATCATCGGCGAAGGCCTGGTGGACGGCGCAGCGACAGGCAGTGATCTGACAGACAGGTAACTTCTTTCGGACCAATGCAAATCCGTGTGGGATTGCCGTTCCTTTCCATTCCGCAGACGAACGGCATCAGAAGGGGGGGTGGGGCGCAGCCTCTACCCCCGTTTCTCCTTCCCCGCAGCCGGGGACAGGGCTGCGGCATGAGAAGACCGGGACAGGAGCAGAGCCGCTGTTGACTCTGCTCTTTTTATGAGTTGCTGACTCGTGAGTTACTTTTTGCTGTTGACCGCAGCCCGGAGCTTTGGGGCGGTTTTGCCCCGTAAAGGACTTTACAAAACAAGAAAAAGGGTGTATGCTACTTGTGGAAGGTTTTCTGTGACAAAAGGGAGGAAGGAAAAATGAAAAAGCTGAGCTGTATCCTGTTGGCTTTGCTGCTGACGCTGTGCGCCGCCCTGGCGCTGGCCGAGGCGCCCGTGGCCGAGGAAGCCCCGGAAGCGTCCGCTGAGGTGGCCGAAGAAGCTCCGGCTGAGGCTCCGGAGGAGACCGCCGCCGTGACGCTCAGTGCCGATGCCCTGGAGGTGGCCAAGGGCAAGACGGCCAAGCTGACCTATACCCTGGCCGAGGCCGACAAGAAGGCCAAGGCCACCTGGAGTACCTCTGACAAGACCGTTGCCACCGTCAGCAACGGCACCGTGAGCGGCAAGGGCAACGGATCCGCCGTCATCACCTGCGAAGTGAAGCTGTCCGACGGCGCGGTGGTGTCCGCCTCCTGCCAGGTAACGGTGTTCACCGGGGCCAGGAGCCTGAAGGTCTCTGCCTCTGCCGTGACGGTGTTCGCCGGAGAGACCGCCGAGGCTCTCACCGTGACCGTGTCGCCCGACGATGCCGCCTATCAGGGCGTGGTGTGGTCCAGCGATGATGAGAGCGTGGCTACCGTGGACGAGAACGGCTGCATTACCGGCGTGAAGGCCGGCAAGGCTACCGTCACCGCCACCTCCGTTGAGCCCGCCCAGAAGCCCCTCACCGCCAAGGTGAAGGTCACCGTGAACCAGGCTGTCACCGGCGTGAGCCTCAGTGAGACAACCGCCCGCGTGGCCAAGGGCAAGAGCCTGAAGCTGACTGCCTCTGTGCTGCCTGCCGATGCCACCAGCCAGAAGCTGACCTGGAGCACCTCCGACAAGACTATCGCCACGGTGTCCAACGGCACCGTCAGCGCCAAGAAGCCCGGCACCGTGACCATCACCGCCACTGCCGCCGACGGCAGCGGCATCTCCGCCAGCTGCAAGGTGACGGTGTACCAGGCGGTGACCGCGCTCACCATGAGCGCGAAGAACGGTGCCGCGACTGTGGGCAAGACCATGAAGGCTACCGTGAAGGTGAAGCCGGATGACGCCACGGACAAGAGCTTGACCTGGTCCAGCAGCGACACCGGCATTGCTACTGTGGACGCGAGCGGTACAGTGACGGCTGTGAAAAAGGGCAAATGCACCATCACCGCCACCGCGAAGGACGGCAGCGGCAAGAAGGCCGAGATGACCTTCTATTCCGAGCCGGAGGTCGGGCTGGATGCCACCACCTTTACCCGCAAGGGCTACTTCGGCCTGTATGACCGTTTTGCCGTGACCTTTGTGAGTCAGGAGCAGTACCGCAAGATCAATTACATCCAGTTCGATGTGACCTACACCTATTTCGGCCAGAGCTACACCAACTCCGGCTGCTATACGGATACGGACAAGCTGGCTGCCGGCAAGAAGAAGCGCATCGGCTGGTGGAAGGACTCCCGCATGTTCTATGCCACTAACTTCAAGGTATATCTGCGTGTGGTCGGCTATACGGACGGTACAAAGGATTATTTCTCCAGCGGCAGCACCCTGCTGGGCTGGTTCAACTGACCGATCTTCCCAGGCGGGCGGAGCGGATGACGCTCCGCCCGCTTTTTATGTGCGGGAGAGGCCGACTGCGCTGAAATCCCCGTTAACCCGCCGACGCGGCGGAAATAACGGCCGGTAAAACGCTCTTCCTTCCCTGTATTTCCGGAGGAATGTGCTGTAATATATAGCCGTAGCAAGGAGCTACACGAACGAATGAAACGCCGAAAGGCAAAGGAGATATGACTTATGTTGAAGAAGATCGCTGCTCTGGTTCTGGCCCTGATGCTTGGTATGTTCGCCCTGATCCCCATGGCGTCTGCCTCCGCTGATTCCAGGATGTACATTTCCGCAAGCAACGGCCTCTTCGTGAATGTCCGCAGTATTCCCGACAAATCCGGCACCTCCAGGGTGCTGCTGGGACCCGGCTTCCCCGTGACTGTCCAGAATTACGACTATGACTGGTGCGAGGTCACCGCCAGGGTGAACGGCAAGACCATCTGGGGCTATGTGGCCACTGACTACCTGAGCGCCAGCGACCCCGCCACCCGCAGCCAGTCCTTCAAGAATGTGAACACCATCACCGTCACCGTCCGTCCCTCCTCCAGCAACGGCAAGGTCAACCTGTGGCCCACCGCCAGCAAGAAGGGCGAGGAGATCCGCACCCTGGACCACGGCGAGCGCCTGACCGTCATCGCCGCCTCCAATGCCTGGTTCAAGGTCATCGACAGCGAAGGCAACCTGGGCTATGTGGCCAAGGCCTATGTGAAGAAGAAGTAATCGGAAACGAAAACCGTTCCCGGCTTGATATAGATGAAGGCCCCGAAGCTGAAAAAGGCTTCGGGGCTTTTCCGTGTCCCGGACTGCGGGCAGGTAGCGCAGCCAAATACAAAACCTCCGGGGATCGGGCCCCGGAGGTTTCGTTTTGGTGTCTGCCGTGAAGTCATCCCGCAGACAGACACTGCCGACTGAAAATCCCCAGGCAGTCGCACAACAGCCTGGGGACAAATGGTGTGTAAAATGGAAACGGGGCTGAGGGGGCTCAGGCCTCCTCAACAGTCTTCATCTTCGGCAGGGAACGCTGCACATTGCCGGAGCGCAGGCAGCGGGTGCAGACATTCATCCGCTTGTTGCCGCCGTTGACCACGACATGGACGCTCTGCACATTGGGCGCCCAGATCCTGTGGGTCTTCCGGTTGGAATGGCTGACGTTGTTGCCATTCATCACACCCTTGCCGCAGATCTCGCAATACTTACCCATGTGAATCCACCTCCTTGTTGGAGTACACACACATCAAAGCGCAAGTATTGTAACATGGACTGCCCAAAAAAGCAAGGGGGGAATGCAAAAACATTTTCCCGCCCCTTGTCCGGCCGGACAAAATATGCTACAATCGTACCTATAATCGTAGCACCGATATGGACGGAGGTTCTGATCATGAAGAAGCTGCTGTTGATGGCATGCGTGGCGGCGCTGCTGCTGGTGTGCTCCTGCGCCTGCGCCGAATGGACCTGTCCCGCCGTGGCGAGGGACGGCACACCCTGCGGCTATGTGAATGAGGACGGCAGCGGATACTGCATGTGGTGCGGCACCGATGAGCCCATTCACGGCCTGCGGGTGGTGCGCACCGGCGGCAACTTCCTGCGCCTGAGCTGGTACGGCGTCGGCGCCGTGGACATCGAGTATACCGAGGCCGGCACCGGAAACACCCTGCTGGCGGCCACCGGCGTCACCGACGGCCAGTTCACCCTGAGCGGCCTGAATCCCGGCACCGCCTATGACATCGCCCTGGTGCTGCCCGACTTCTCCGATGTGCGCATCCAGGCCGCCACCGCGGGCGGATCCACGGCCACGCCCACCCAGGTG
>R14__coassemble_1428_pt1 | contig 12065 bp, 19 predicted proteins | sample R14__metabat2_high_PE_034 | metagenome-assembled genome bin R14
CCGTAGCTTTTTCGCTTCGCTAAACTCCCCACTGGGTTGGCGGCTCCCCCCGCTCTGGGGTAAGTGGGGTAATCAATAGTGGCGGGGCTGCGCCCCGCCACCCCTGCCACAGGCAGAGAAGATGGCAAAATGGATGTAACTGTAAATCCCACATGTTTTTTTTGAGCCATTTTTTCACCCTCCTGAGCTTTGCCGGGAGGAGGGTCGGGCGCGGCCGCCTGTGAAGCCTTTCACAAATTAGCATTGACAAACCCTCCCCCGACTTGTTATGCTTTGTCAGCAAAGCTCCATCCTGTGCGTGGGGCAGACCCCGGACAGGGGTCAGGATGCTGCTCCGCCGTTCCGCGACGGAGGGCGGCCGTCACAGCACCTCAGCAAAGCATCTCTGCACCGCATCCCAACAGAATAGAAAAGGAGTCGATCCCCATGAAGAAGATCATTGCTCTGGCTCTGGCCCTGATGATGGTGGCCATGACCGCCTGCGCCTTTGCCGCCACCGGCGTTGGCGCCGTCACCTCCGTGTCCTGCACCAACGCCGATGGCGAGACCGCCGGCAAGGTGTCCATCACCACCACCATGTGCGCCGTGACCCTGGACGAGAACGGCGTCATCACCGGCATCCAGTTCAACGCTGTGCAGCCCTCCGCCTCCTATGACGCCCAGGGCCAGGCCGGCAACTACAACGCCGCTCCCATCACCAAGGTGGAGAAGGGCGAAGCCTACGGCATGAAGGGCGTTTCCTCCATCGGCAAGGAGTGGTACGAGCAGGCTGCCGCTTTCGAGGCCTGGTGCGTCGGCAAGACCGTGGAGCAGGTGCTGGGTATGCAGACCTATGCCAAGAACGAGGAGCACAACTGCGTGCCCAACGAGCCCGACCTGGTGTCCAGCTGCACCATCGATGTGGGCGCCTTCCAGCAGGCTCTGAAGCTGGCCGCCGAGTCCGCCAAGTAATTCATAAGCCGCGGCGCTCCCCCTCCGCGCGGAGAGGGGGAGCGCCTTTTTTCGTCTCCGCAAATAGGGTTTGCAATTTGCGGCGTTTTCCTGTATAATGGATGCTGTATGCTTATGCAAGGAGGTCATCCCGATGATCAGAAACGCGCTTCGCCGGGGCTGGAGCCTGTGGAAGGCTCACCTGGCCGACAGCATTGCCTATATCCTCATCGTTGCCGCCATCATGCTGATGCCCCTGGTGCCCATGCTGTGCCTGGTGTCCAAGACAGCCTGGGTCAAGTGGTGCGCCCTGATCGGGGTGCCCATGTTCCTGCTGCTGGTGCTGCCCATGCGCCGCAACGCCGCCGCGGTGCTGCGGGGCGTGGTGCGGGGCGAGTGCGCCATGAACGACGCGTCCCTGATCTCCTGCGCCGGCTACCGTGCCAAGCTGCTGCACGGCCTGAAGCTGACGGGCCTGCTGCTGCTGTGGGCCATCCCCGGCATCGCCGCCACGGTCTATGCTTACGTGATGTACACCGGCGGCGCCGACGCCATCACCATCGTCATGGCCATCAGCAAGCTGGGCGGCAATGATGTGGTGCGGGGCGTCTATCTGCTGCTGGGCATCTATGCCGCCACCTGGCTGCCGCTGATGGTGGGCAGCATGCTGCACAGCGGCGCCCGCCATGCCTTTGCCGCCGGGAGCAAAGCGCTGCTGAAGGGCCGCCGGAAGGGCCACTGCGCCGTGTGGCTGGTGTCTCTGCTGGTGGCCGTGCCCTTCATCGCGGTGGCCGCCGTCATCCTGGGTACCCAGCTGCCTCCCGTGCTGAAGATGGTGAAGGTCTTTCAGTTCAGCGGCCTGGGCTCCGCGCTGAAGACCATGGGCCTGCTGCTGCTGGCGGACTTCGTGGTGCTGCTGCTGCCCCTGGTGCCGCTGCGTCACCTGATGCTCGCCGCCTATGACCACGGGGAGAAGGCCGGCGAAGCATGATGCGCCTGGACCGGTACCTGGTGACCCTGGGCCGGGGCAGCCGCAGCGTGCTGCAGAAGGATATCCGGGCCGGCGCCGTCACCGTGGAGGGCAGCGTGGTGCGCGATCCCGGCTTCTCCTGCCCGGAGGGCTGCGCCATCACCCTGCGGGGCGAAGCCCTGGACACCCGGCTGACCCGCCATGTGCTGCTGCACAAGCCCGCCGGACTCCTGACCGCCGCCCGGGACAAAAAGCAGCCCACCGTCATGGACCTGCTGCCCGCCGAATACGCCGCCCTGGGCTGCATGCCCGTGGGACGGCTGGACAAGGACACCACCGGCGTGCTGCTGCTGACCACCGACGGCGAGCTGAACCATCGCCTGCTGTCCCCCGGCCGCCATGTGGACAAGACCTATCTGGCGGAGACGGACGGACCGCTGACTCAGGCCGATGTGGAAGCCTTTGCCGCGGGGCTGACGCTCTCCGACTTCACCGCCGCGCCGGCGGAGCTGGTGCTCGTGGCGCCCTGTACGGGCCGCGTGACGGTGCATGAGGGCAAGTTCCATCAGATCAAGCGCATGTTCGAGGCCCGGGGCCGCACCGTGACCCGCCTGCACCGGGAGTCCTTCGGTCCCCTGACGCTGTCGGACGGCCTGCCCGCGGGCCAATGGCGCGAGCTGACCCCGGAGGAGACCGCCGCCCTGTACCGGGCGGCCTCCATGCCTGTGAAAACGGAGGACGAGGCATGAACGACCAGTATTATACCCGGGAGCCCTCCAGCGAGAGCCGTCCCATGCCCTGCGCCTTCAACTACCGTGGCAGGCTGCTGCGCTTCACCACGGATGCCGGCGTCTTCTCCAAGGGTGAGCTGGACGAGGGGAGCAGGCTGCTGCTGGAGGTGCTGCCGGAGCTGAAGGGACAGGTGCTGGACCTGGGCTGCGGCTGGGGCGCCATCGGCGTCAGCATCGCCAAAGCCTGCCCGGAGGCCTCCGTCACCATGGCGGATGTGAACCTGCGGGCCCTTGCCCTGGCGGAGGAGAACGTCCGGGCCAACGGCGTTGCCTGCCGGGTGCTGGAGAGCGACGGCATGGCCGCCCTGTCCGGCTGCCGCTTCAGCGCGGTGGTGACCAATCCGCCCATCCGCGCCGGCAAGCAGGTCATCTATCGGATGTTCGCGGACGCCGCCCGGTCCCTGGAGCCGGAGGGCGCCCTGTACCTGGTGATCCGCAAGCAGCAGGGCGCGGAGAGCTGCGTAAAGTATCTGCGCACGCTGTACGGCGAGGTGGAGCGGCTGGTCCGGGAGGACGGCTTCTGGGTGCTGCGGGCTTCGCGGCCCACGGAGGAGGCGGAGGCATGACCCTGCCCAAATGCCTGCGCCGGCAGACCTCACAGAGCCACATCCCCGAGCTGGACGGCTGGCGGGTGCTGCTGGTGTTCCTGGTCAGCTGGTACCATATCTGGCAGCAGAGCTGGCTGACGCCCAAGGTCGGCAGCTATTCGCTGGACTTCCTGGTGCGGGCGGGCTATCTGCCCGTGGACGGCACCATCCTGCTCAGCGGCTTCCTGCTGTTCCTGCCCTATGCCAGGGCCATGGCGGAGGGGCGGCCCGCGCCGTCCGCGCGGGGCTTCTACCGCCGACGCTTCATGCGCATCTGGCCCAGCTACATCTTCTTCACCCTGCTGATGCTCTTCGTGAACGCCCTGCCACAGGGCTCCTACAGCAGCACGGGTGACATGTGGCGGGACCTGGCGGCCCATTTCACCTTCACCTTCACCTTCTTCCGGTAGACCTACCTGAACACGCCCCTGGGCTCGGCCAGCTGGACCATCTGCGTATAGGTGCAGATGTACATCCTGTTCCCGCTGCTGGCGAAGAAGGCCATGAAGCACCCCGGGGCCGTGATCCTGGGGCTGTGCGCGGCGGGCGCCTATTACCGCATGTGGGCCGTCTGGCGCTTCACGGAGTACAGCATGGTGCTGAACCAGCTGGCCTCCTTCCTGGATGTGTATGGCATCGGCATGGCGCTGGCGCTGGTGTATGTGAGGCTGAAGAGACTCTACGCCGCCGCGAAGCACCGCCTGCCCATGCAGGTCATCGCCACGGCCTGCTTCTGCCTGGCCATATGGGGCCTGACCGTCATGATCCGGCATCAGGCGGCCTGCGGCACCTATCCGGATATCCAGCGGGGACAGATGCTGCGGCGGCTGCCCCTGTCGCTGCTGATGGGCACCTGCATGCTGGCGCTGCCCTTCTCCCTCGCGCCCCTGCGGTACCTCTTCGGCAATCCCCTCACCCGCTTCCTGGGCGGGATCTCCATGAACTATTACCTGATCCACCACCCGGTGGCGGTGTTCCTGAAGCGCATCAATGTGCCCTATTCGCCCTATGAGCTGCCCAACCAGGCCGGAGACCGGGACTGGATGGTCCCCTATACCTGGCTGTGCTTCGGCATCTCGCTGGGCATGGCCATCCTCATGACCTGGCTGGTGGAGAAGCCCGCGGCCTTCGGGCTGAGGCGACTCTTCCGGCACATGGATGAAAAGCGGGCGGCAAGGGCGGCGTCCGCGAGCCCCGAGGCTCCTGCCTCCCGCGAAGACCCCATTCCCGACGAAAGCACATTTCCCAATGAAAGGGAGTCCGCAAGCGATGATCAAGCTGACACCTCAGGCCCGGGCAGCGAAGCCTGATATCCCCTTCCGCATGGAGCTGGAGCCCTTCCTGGGGGCCCACTATACCCCGGAGCGCACCGAGTTCTTCCTGTGGGCGCCCTCCTCCGCCTCCGTGCAGCTGCGGCTGTACCGCACCGGCAACAGGCTGACGGACCCCATTCCCGAGCTGAGGCTGAACCTGAAGCCCCAGGATCACGGCCTCTTCAGCCTCAGCGTGCCGGGCGATCTGCACGGCGCCTATTATGACTATCTGCTGAAGGACAAGGCCGGCCACGAGACGGAATGTGCCGACCCCTGGTGCGTGGCCTGCGGCGTCAACGGCCTGCGCAGCATGGTGTGCGACCTGTCCCGCACCGATCCGGAGGGCTGGGACAGGGACATGCGCCCCACCCGCAACGCCCAGTCGCCCGTGATCTGGGAGGCCCATGTGCGGGATTTCTCCGGCAGCGTCCATTCCGGTGTGCGGGAGGCCTGGCGGGGCAAGTATCTGGCCTTTACCGAGGAGAACACCACCCTGGACGGCAAGGGCGTGTCCCCCACCTGCCTCAGCTATCTGAAAAAGCTGGGCGTGACCCATGTGCAGCTGCAGCCCATCGCGGACTTCTGCACCGTGGACGAGCGTACGGGCCGGGAGTACAACTGGGGCTATGACATCGCCCACTACAACGTGCCGGAGGGCAGCTACAGCACCGATCCGGAACGGGGCGAGGTGCGCATCCGGGAGTGCAAGCAGATGATCCGGGCCCTGCATCAGGCAGGCATCGCCGTGGTGCTGGATGTGGTGTACAACCACACCTACTACAGCCGCGACTCCTGGTTCGAGCGCTCGGCACCCGGCATGTACTACAGGGTGCGGCCGGACGGACATTTCTACAACGCCTCCGGCTGCGGCAGCGAGACCGCCTCGGAGCGCTGGCCCTTCCAGAACTTCATGGTGCAGTCCGTGCTGTACTGGGCAAGGGAGTACCATGTGGATGGCTTCCGGTTCGACCTGATGGCCATCCATGATGTGGATACCATGAACCTGATCCGCGCCGCCCTGGACAGCCTGCCCGGCGGACGGCGCATCCTGATGTACGGCGAGCCCTGGTCCGCCCTGCCGCCCAGCATGGCCGCCCCCGCCGTGCCCGCGGACAAGGCCCACGCCATGGCCCTGAACGACAGGGTGGGCGTGTTCTCCGACGCCACCAGGGATACGGTGGCCGGCCCGGCCTTCGACCCCTGGACGGGCAACTATTCCGCCGGCCATATGCAGGACTGGATGCCCCGCAGCGTGAAGAGCGCCGTGCTGGGCTGGAGCAGCCCCGACTGGGACCATTATCTGTCCAGCCCCACCCAGTGCCTGCACTACGCCTCCGCCCATGACAACTACACCCTGTGGGACAGGCAGATCATGCAGCGGGACAGCCGTGACTACGAGGGCCGTCAGCCCGCCGCCGAGGCCCGGCAAAGGGTGGTCAGCGGCATCATTCTCACCTGCTGCGGCCCGGCCTTCATGCTCAGCGGCGAGGAGTTCCTGCGCACCAAGCACGGCCATGACAACACCTACAACGGCCCCGCCTCCGAGAATGAGCTGCAGTGGCCGCTGGCCGTGCGGAACAGCGCCATGGTGGACTGGTACCGGGGGCTCATCGAGCTGCGGCGCTGCATGGCCCACACGGCAAAGCCCTGCCCGGAGACCGCCGCGAAGGTCAGCTTTCTGGATCTGCCGGACGGCGCGGTGGGCTATGTGGTGCCCGCGGTGCCGGGCTGCGACTATACCCAGTTCGCCGTGTACTATAATCCCCGCCACAAGGATCTGCTGGTGGACCTGCCTGCCGGCACCTGGTCGCTGGTGTGCGACGGCGCCCGCAGCGACCTGCGCGGCGAGGCCTGCCGCACCGGCTCCGGACAGTTCATCGTGCCCATGGTCAGCGTGATGATCCTGGCCAGATGATTTCAGGCCTCTGATGACTGTCGTTCTGTCAACGGACCTGTGAAACGAAAGGTGCTGCCTATGATTTATCCCTTTCTGACCCTGAATGACGAAACCGAGATCGTTCATTCCGAGATGAAGCCTGACGGTCGTGTGCTGGTCCGCATCGAAAAGCCTGACGCGCAGCTGTGCTTCCGGCATGCGGACTGCTGGCTGCCTGATTATCGGTGGGAGAACATCCTGGGCTTTACAAGGGAAGAGCTTGCCGGCTATGAGGAGATTATCCGCTCCACAGCGCATCTCATCATGGAGTTCTCTCAGGACGGAGGCTTTGATCATGCCGCAGGTTTTTAAGATCGGCTCCTACTGGGTCTTTTTCTGGACAAGTGAAGGGAGACCGCTGGAGCCTGTACATGTTCATATTGCCCAAGGCGCTCCCAAAGCCAACGCGACAAAAGTCTGGATCACAAGCAGAGGCAAATGCCTGTTGGCCAACAACAACAGCAACATTGACCCCAGAATCCTGCGAAACATGATCCGCATTGTGGAAGCGCGGAGCGATGAGGTGGTCCGCCAGTGGCAGGATTGCTTTGGGGAAACCTCCTTCTACTGCTGACTTTTCATCTTTATTCCCCATACAATATCACAGCGCAGCCATATCAGGCGCGGCAAAAGCGGAAGCCTCAGGGATTGGGCCCTGAGGCTTCCGTTTTTGTGCCATGGAGGAAAACCCTGGCCGACAGGTCAGAGACGCCGGGAACGGCCTGGAAGGATGGGGCGTTTCCTCCCCGCCAAATCCTTGCTTTTCCTGCGCGCGAATGGTATGATATCCCCTGTCAGAGAGAAGCAAGGAGGAAAAAAGCATGAAGCTGGATTACGAAGTCCAGAAGGAGGAGTTCCTGCGGGTGGCCAGGGCCAACATCGATCGGGAGGGCCTTGAGGACCTGCTGGAGTGGCTGGAGCAGGAGGATTTCTTTGAGGCGCCGGCCAGCACCAGGTATCACGGCAACTACCCCGGCGGCCTGTGCCAGCATTCCCTGGATGTGTATGAGTATGCCCTGAAGCTGCGGCCCCTGTGCGGCTGTGACATCAGCCTGTAGAGCCTGACCGTGGCCGCCCTGTTCCACGACCTGTGCAAGGTGGATTTCTACAAGCTGGGCTGGCGCAGCGTGAAGGTGGACGGCCGCTATGACCAGGTGCCGAGCTACAGCATCGAGGAGCGCTTCCTCTTCGGCGGGCACGGCTCAAAGTCGGTGTTCGTGACGGAGCGGAAAATGCACCTCACGGACGAGGAGGCCATGGCCATCAACTGCCACATGGGCTTCTCCGACGCGGACGAGCATACGGTGCGCACCGTCAGCGAGGTGTACAGGACCTGCCCCCTGGCCTGGCTCATCCATGTGGCGGATGAGGCGGCCACCTATCTGCTGGACAGATACGAATAAGCAACGGCGGCTTCCGGAAAGGGAGCCGCTTTTCGCATCCGCTCCTTCCCGTTTGACATCCGCTCCGTTCTGCGCTATAATAAAACATGGTTGTTACAAAATGCTTTGACGGGAATGGAGCGCCATGCTGAAAAAGAATCTGGCAAACATCATCACCTGCGTCCGTATCCTGGGTACGGTGGGACTGCTGCTGCTGGAGCCCGTGTCTGTCTGGTGGCTGGTCGTGTACGCCGTGTGCGGCATCAGCGATGTGGCGGACGGCACGGTGGCCCGGCATTTCCATATCACCAGCAGGATCGGCGCCAGGCTGGATACCGCGGCGGACTTCTTTGAGTACACCGTGATGCTGCTGCAGCTGCTGCCCATCCTGGTTCAGCGGGTGCCCGGCTTCTTCTGGTATTTCGTGGCCTTTGTGTGCCTGCTGCGGGCAGGGTATTATCTGTATTATTTCGTCCGTACCCGCACCCTGGCGGCCACCCATGCCATCCTGAACAAAATGACCAGCTTCATGATTTTTCTGGTGCCCTATGTGATGAACAGCCGTCTTCTGACAGGCTACGGCTTCCTGCTGGTGGGCGTCGCGCTGGCGGCGGCCATGCAGGACTGGATGCACTGCCTGCCGGAGAAATGGCAGCGGCGCGTGCCGGGAAAGAAGCCCCATGAGTAAGAAATTGCTGAGCCTGCTGCTGTGCTGCCTGTGCGCCCTGGCCGCGGCAGAGGAGGAGACCTTTACCGAGGGCGACTGGCTGGTGCAGGTGCTGGAGGGCCCCACCGCCGGCATCGTGGCCTATCTGGGCGAGGGCGGCGAGGTCACCGTGCCGGAGTCCCTTCAGGAGCTGCCTGTCACCGCCATCGGTGAGGGCGCCTTTGAGGGCACGGCCGTGACCTCCCTGGTGATCCCGGAGGGCGTGCTTGGCGCGCTGGACCGGGCCTTTGCGAACTGTGCCTCCCTGACGGCTGTATCGCTGCCGGAGAGCTTCGCCATCCTGGGAGCCTCAGCCTTTGAGGGCTGTGTGTCCCTGGAGCGCATCCGCGTCCCGGACGCCGTGTCCGAGCTTTAGGCGGATACCTTCTCCGGCTGCGCGGCCCTGACGGGCGTGAGCCTGGGCAGCGGCGTGACGGTCATCGGGGACGGCTGCTTCTATGACTGCGTCTCCCTGACGGAGCTGACGCTGCCTGCCTCCCTGACGGCTGTCGGCGCGGAGGCCTTCTGCGGCTGCGCGGGTCTGACGGCGGTATCGCTGCCGGAGGGCCTCACCTCCCTTGGGGACGGCGCCTTTGCCTTCTGCACCGGGCTGACGCGCGTCGAGCTGCCCGCCAGCCTGACGGACATCGGCGAGGAGCCCTTCACCTGGTGTCCCGCCGGTCTGGTCATCGCCGCGCCGGAGGGAAGCCCCGCGGCCCAGTGGCTGGCTGACTACACCTACGAGCCCTGTGAGGCCGACTGAGTCTGCCTGTTTTCCGGGATCGGCTGACGGACAAACGAAAAACTCCCCGAAAGGGGAGTTTTTCGTTTGCGCAGGAGGCGGCTGCTCACCAGCCCGTATCCTCCAGGCTCTCCTTCACCTCGCGGCCCTCGCGAAGCAGGCGGCACATGGCGTCGTGATCGTTATCCCGGAGGGCGTCCCGATAGGCGGTCAGGCGCTCCACCAGGCCCTAAACCTCCGGCAGCAGGGCGTCCCGGTTCTCGAAGAACAGCTCCGTCCACATGTGCTCGTTCAGCCGGGCTACGCGGGTCATGTCGGCAAAGCTGCCGGCGGAGAAGCCCTTGTTCTTCCCGGCCAGGGGCGTCTTCACATAGGCGCTGCTGACCACATGGGCCAGCTGGCTGGTGTAGGCGATCATCTCGTCATGCACCCGGGGCGTGGTGAACTGCACCCGCCGGAAGCCGATGTCCATGAAGAAGCACTTCACCCGGGCCAGCAGGGCGGGATCCTCCTCCGGGTCCGGGGTCAGGATCATGCTGGCCCTGTCGTACAGATCGTCCCGTGCATACTTGAAGCCGCTGAACTCCCGGCCCGCCATGGGATGGCCGCCGATATAGTGCCAGCGGGCGCCCCGGGCAACGGGCCGGATGGCGTCCACCACATAGCCCTTCACGCCGGCGCAGTCGATGACCACGCAGCCGTCACCGAAGAGATGGGCGTGGGAGGTGATCCAGTCCACGGTGGTCTGCGGATAAAGCGCCACGAACACCATGCCGCAGTCCTGCAGGTTCTCGTCGGTCATCTCCTCGTCCAGGGCGTTCATCTCATGGGCCAGCCGGAGGGTCTCCGGGTCGATATCGCAGCCCACCACGGTGTGGGCGGAGCGCAGCTTGACCGTCCTTGCCAGCGAGCCGCCGATGAGGCCCATGCCCACGATGCCGATCTTCATGACGCATCATCTCCTGTCAGAAATTGTGGAAAAACAGCCCGGATTTTCACCAGGCTGTGGATATCCTGTGGAAAACTGTGGATAACCTGTGCATTGCTGTGGATGAGCAGAGGATAATTCTGGGGATATTGTGGATAAGACTGTGCAAAGGTCAGGAACCGGCCGTCTGGTTCAGCCGGTCCTCCGCCTCCTGCAGTGCCTTTCTCGCGCCGGGGAAGGCCAGCGCGCTCATGGCCTCCGCGAAGGGCAGCAGGCGGGCCTCCCGGATCTGGGTGTAGTCCGGCTGCAGCTCCTGCCGGTGATACACCGCCAGGAAGTAGGTCACAGTCTTCTGGCCGCCGTGGGGCAGCTCATACTGCTCGATGCTCTCGAAGTCCTGATACAGGGCGGCCCTGATGCCGGTCTCCTCCCGGATCTCACGCAGGGCCGTCATCCGGGGCGTCTATCCGGGCTCCATGTGGCCCTTGGGCAGCCCTGTGTGGCCGTCCAGCTCAGTGATCACCACATACAGCCTCCGTCCGCGGATCTCCGTATACAGCACGCCTCCCGCCGAATGTTCCATGGATGACCACCTCCTTCATGCTTCATGGGTCAGGCAAAGCGCAGGGCAGGATTGGCGTTCAGCCGCAGGTCGGCGATCTCGCCCTTCATCAGCCTGTAATAGGCGGCGGAGCCGATCATGGCGCCGTTGTCGGTGCAAAGGTCCAGCCGGGGCATGTACAGGGGGACGCCTGCCTCCGCGCAGCGGCGCTGCATCTCCCGCCGCAGCAGCCCGTTGGCGGATACGCCGCCCGCCAGGGCCATGGCCGGGGCCTTCGTGTCCCTGAGGGCCAGCATGGCCCTGGTGGCCAGCTGATCCACCACGGCCCAGCGGAAGGAAGCCGCCATGTCCGCCTTCGGCAGCGGGATGTGCTGCATCTCCAGCTTGTTGGCCGCGTTCAGGAAGGCAGTCTTGATGCCGGAGAAGGAGTAGTCGTACTTCCCTTCCACATGAGGCACAGGCAGAGCCAGGGCATGGGGGTCGCCCTCCTCCGCCAGCCTGTCGATGCGGGGACCGCCGGGATAGGGCAGGCCCAGCACCCGGGCGGCCTTGTCGAAGGCCTCCCCCGCCGCGTCGTCCGTGGTCTGGCCGATGAGCCGGTACACGCCGTAGTCCTCCACCATCACCAGATGGCTGTGGCCGCCGCTGACCACCAGGCACAGGAAGGGCGGCGTCAGCTCGGGGCTGGTGATGTAGTTGGCGGACACATGGCCTTCAATATGGTTGACAGGCACCAGGGGCTTGCGAAGGGCATAGCTCAGGCCCTTCATGCAGGAGACGCCTGTCAGCAGGGCGCCCACCAGCCCGGCGCCGTAGGTCACGGCCAGGGCATCGATATCGTCAAAGGTCATGCCGGCCTCCCGCAGGGCCTCGTCGATCACCCGGTCGCAGGCCTCCACATGGGCCCGGCTGGCGATCTCCGGCACCACGCCGCCGTACAGGGCGTGCAGGTCGATCTGGCTGAACACGATGTTGGCCAGGACACGCCGCCCGTCCTCCACGATGGCCGCGGCGGTCTCGTCGCAGGAGGTCTCCAGGGACAGGATCCGCACATGCTCCTTCTGACGGAGCGCCGCGGCCTTCTCCCGCATTTCCGCTTCAAAATCCATGGTATTGCTTCTTTCTTTGGCTCAATGAAGGTTCGGCTGGTTTTACCCTTACAGCCCTTGCTGTGTATTTTCTGCCGGTTCTGCCGGAAGGCTGGGGGTGTGGGGGCGA
>R14__coassemble_1431_pt1 | contig 12026 bp, 11 predicted proteins | sample R14__metabat2_high_PE_034 | metagenome-assembled genome bin R14
GATGCCGCAGCACTTGCTGTCGCAGATCTCGCAGTCCTCGATGATCCAGCCCTTGGACCAGTGGGGGCCGATGAGACCGTCCTGGAAGGCGGCGGGCGGCGCCCAGGTGGTGGCGGCGCGCATCAGCTTGAAGCCGGAGACGGTGATATAACCGTGGCCCTGCTCCTCCGGGAAGAAGCAGCGGCGGCGCACATTGATCTCCACCTGCTCGGCGTTGGGATCCTTCTCCTGGAAATTGGCATACAGCACGGTGGCGCCGCCGTCCTGCACAGCGTACCACTTGTAGACGGAATTGGCCGGATCCCAGGAGGGCGTCCACACCTTGCCCTCCAGGCACTCCTGCAGGCTCTCGGTCTCATACATACAGATGTCGTTCAGATACACGGAGCCGGTATGGCGGACGCTTGGCGCGAAGTACCAGTCGCCGAAGGCCTACACCACATAGGGGTTGTAGTCGCCGAAGATGCCGTTGTCCACCCGGACGGTCCAGGTGGTTCCCTCATAGCGGGTCCAGCCGGTGACCGGCTCGGAGCCCATGATCACGGCCCCCAGGGGCTCCACGGAGCGGTAAGTGATGCGCCGCTCCTCCGTGCCGCCCCGAAGCGGGTTCACCCACTCGCGGTACACGCCGGGATACACCAGCACCTCATCACCGGGCATGGCCAGCTTCGCGGCGTCGTTGATCCTGCGGAAGGGCCGTTCCTTTGTGCCACAGCCGTCCATGCGGGCGGCCTGGTCCACATAATAGATCATATGCTGTTTCCTCCTCGATCCGGAGCCTGGCTCCGATATGGCAAGAGTATAACCCAAACAGTACCCGATTGCAAGCAGAAAAAAAGTCCGGCGAACCGGACTGTATGAACGGAGAGAAGCCCCAAGATACCGATGCGCGCTGTTTTTTCACCCGCTGTTTAAACGGGCTGGTGCCCTGCCGCTGATCTCTGCCTTCCCCTGGCACCGCAAGCGGCGGGGGCATGACATCATCAGCTGTGACCCGGGCTCCATTTTGTGAAGTGTGGGGAAAACCAGAACACTGTCGCATATCTCAGGAGCGTTCGACCTTTATTATAGTCATCCGTTTTCGGTTGTCAAGTGGTTTTTGGCGTTTTTCATCCCAGAGGCAACGGGCAATAGCGATGACCGCGGTGGACAGCCGGCGCTTTATTCCAGGGCGTGGTCGATGGTGATGTGCCCGCCGCCCCAGACACGGCGGCCGGTCCAGTCGTCGTCAGGGTCGGTCCAGAAGGCGTCCTGCGGGGCCAGGCCCAGCGGCAGGAACAGGGCGCTGCACAGGTACAGGCTGCCGATATTGATGTAGCCCTCCGCCAGCTCCGGCTGGTGACCGTACACACCGGGCAGCAGCCAGCCACGCCCGTCGAACATATCCGGTGCGCTGAGGACACGGCGCAGCACAGCGGTGAGGCCGCAGCGCACACCGGCGGGCGTCAGGTGGGCCTCCAGGTGATGCTGCAGCGCGGTCTGGCTCAGCATCTGGAAGCAGCCGAAGCGGTAGCAGATGGAGCGGCCCACCACGGGATAGCTGCCCTCAGGCCCGATCTGCCGCTCCAGGATGGAGGCGTAACGGGAGGCCCGGGCAGTGACCGTGGGCACCAGCGCCTTCAGCTCGGGGTGTTCGTCCTGCAGCAGGGTCACGATGTCCACATACATGGGCTGGATCACGAAGCTGTTGTAGTAATCCCAGTGGAAGGCGGCACCGTCGCCGTACACGCCGTCCCCCTTGTACCATTCCGTAAAGGAACGGCAGGCGTACAGCACCCGCATGATATCATATTCCTCGCCCAGCACATACAGGCCGGCCTCCACCATGGCGGAGAAGAAGATCCAGTTGCAGTTGTAGGCGGCGATCACCCGGGAAGAGCGCAGGGCGTCCGCCAGCTGCTTCTTCACCCGGGGCGCCAGGGCGTCTGCCAGCTGCTTCGGGGCCCGCACCAGGGCATGGGCCAGGAAGGCCGCGTCCACCAGGGGCTGTCCGCCGGTGGTGAAGTTCATGAAATCGGGAGAGGCGGGATCGGTGGCTTTGTCGATGCACAGCCGTGCCTTCTCACGCCAGGCGGCCTGCAGCGTGGCCTCCTCCGGGTCCAGCGTGCTTTCGTCACATTCCAGCCATGGCGCGATGCCAAGCATGGTGCGGCCGAAGGCCTCCAGGGGCGCAAAGCCGCTCCTGTCGGCATGGAAGTCCAGGGGCAGCTCAGCCTTCAGGCAGCCCCGGGAGAGGCTGTCCAGCACGGGTGAGGCGATCTTCAGCATGGCCTCCAGCCATTCGCGGCGTACATTCTTTTCCATGGAGCGGGTTCCTCCTTATATTTTCAGTCAGCGATCTGCTCAATCACGGGCGAGTTTCAAGCCTATTATAGGCCGGGAAGCCCGGACTGTCAAGGACGGGAGGGCTCAAAGCCGTGGGTCCAGTCCGTGCGCAGCAGGTACAGCAGGAACACGGCACAGGAGCAGGTCCATGTGATGGGATAGGCCCAGCAGATGACCGGATACACCGGCCGGACCTGCATGGCCAGAGTGACATACAGGATGCGCAGGCCGCACCAGAAGGCCAGCATGGTGACCATGGGGATCACGGATTTGCCGCAGCCCCGGAGCACACCGGCCGCGCAGTGGGAGAAGGCCAGCAGGAAATACAGAGGGGCGATGATGCGGATGTCCGTCAGGCCGTAGGCGACGGCGTCCGCGTCCCGGATGAACAGCCCGATGGCCTGCTCCGCCGTGAAATACAGCACAACGCCGATCAGCTCTGCCAGCGCCATGCCGCTGAGGATGCCGAACACGGCGCCCTTCTTCGCGCGGTCATACTGCCTGGCCCCCAGGTTCTGCCCCACGAAGGTGGGCAGGGTCATGGCCATGCAGGTGATGGGCAGGAATACGAAACCCTCGATCTTGGAATAGGCGCCGCGGCCGGACATGGCGAAGGAACCGAAGCTGTTCACATTGGCCTGGATCACGATATTGCCGATGGAGATCACCGAGTTCTGGATGCCGGTGGGCAAGCCCTGGGCCAGCACCTCCCGCAGCATGGAGCCGTTCCAGCGCAGCAGCCGCAGCTCAAGGCCCACGCCGCTGCTCTTCTTCCGCATGCGCAGGATGCACAGCACGGCGCTGAGCCCCTGGGAGATCACCGTGGCCACCGCAGCGCCGGTCACGTCCCACTTCAGCACTGCCACGAACAGCAGGTCCAGCAGCACATTGGCCACGGAGGACAGGATCAGGTAATACAGCGGATGGATGCTGTCGCCGATGGCCCGCATGATGGACATGCAGATGTTGTACATGATGATGGTGGATACGCCGCCGAAGTACACATTGAAATAGGCGGTGGCGGCGGGCATGACGCTGTCCGGGGTGCTCATCCAGCGCAGGAGGGCGGGCACCAGGGGCAGCGTGACGGCGGTGGACACCACCGAGGCCGCCAGTCCGAACAGAAAGCAGGTATGGATGGCCCGGGACACCCTCTCCGGGTCCTTCGCGCCGAAATAGCGTGAGATGACGACGCCGCCGCCCACGCCCACGCCGTTGAAGAAGCCGATCACCAGCCAGGTGACGCTGCCGCTGGAGGATACCGCCGCAAAGGCCTCCAGCCCCGCGAAATTGCCGATGACCCAGGCGTCCGCCAGGTTGTACAGCTGCTGCAGCAGCTGCCCCAGGAACAGAGGCAGGGCAAACAGCAGGATGCTCCGCCCGATGGATCCCTCGGTCAGGGAAGTCTTTCCCCTCAGGATGTGTTTCATTCATTCCTCCCGGCTCCGACCTCCGGAGCCCGGGCCATTATACGCTATTTTTCACAGAAATGCCACAGCCGCAGGAAAGTTTTCTGCACGGAAAAGCTTGCCAGTCTGCGCCGCACAGGGTATAATGCTCCCGGAAGCAACGGCCTGCGGGCCAAAAGAGCATGAGCAAGGAGAAAAGGTATATGAGCGAAAAGCTGAAAACGCGGGCAGAGGTGCCTGTGGAGGAGACCTGGGATCTTTCCCTGATCTATAAAAAGCCGGAGGAGCTGGAAAAGGATCTTTCCCGGATCCGTGAGCTGGCGGAGTCCATGGAAGGCCGCTGGAAGGGACAGCTGGGCCGGGCGGAGGCCATTGCGGCCTGCATGGAGGATGTGCAGGAGCTGAAGAAGCTTGAGACCCTGGCCTATACCTACACCGACCTGGCGGTATCCGTGGACCGCTATGACAGTGCCGCCATGGAGCGCAGCGCCCGGGTCATGTCCATGCTGACGGAGCTGGACAGCCGGCTCAGCTTTATTCAGAGCGAGCTGGCGGAGGCTCCGGAGGCGGAGCTGCGGAAGGCCGCGGACCTTTCCGCCGGCGCCAGGGTCTGGCTGCTGAATGTGCTGCGCGAGAAGCCCCATCGCCTGCATCCGGAGGCGGAGCGGGTGCTGGCGGCCTGCGGATAGAGCTTCGGCACGCCCTATGAGGTGTACAATGCCCTGAAGCTGGCGGACATGCGCTTCCCCTCCTTCGAGGCGGCGGGTCAAACGCTGCCCCTGGGCTATTCCCTGTTTGAGGACAACTACCAGTATGAGGTGAACACCGAGATCCGCAGGAGGGCCTTCGATGCCTTCCACCGGAAGCTGAAGGAGTATGAGAACGGCACCGCGGCCGCCTACAACGCTTATGTGCAGCACGAGGCCGTCATGGCCAGGCTCCGGGGCTTCTCTCAGACGATCGAAAAGGACCTGTTTGCCCAGCATGTGACGGTGGAAATGTATCACAGGCAGATCGACCTGATCATGGAGAAGCTGGCGCCCCATATGCGCCGCTACGCGCGGCTGCTGCAGCGGGTCCATGGGCTGAACCGCATGACCTACGCCGACCTGAAGCTGCCTCTGGATCCGGGCTTTACTCCCCCGCTGACCATCCCGGACTGCCGCCGCTATGTGGAGGAGGGGCTTTCCGTGATGGGGGCGGACTATGTCGCCATGGTGAAGCGGGCCTTTGATCAGCGCTGGTTCGATTTTGCCCAGAATCAGGGCAAAAGCACCGGCGGCTTCTGCGCCTCTCCCTACGGAAAGAACTCCTACATCCTGCTCTCCTGGTGCGGCCGCATGAGCGATGTGTTCACCGTGGCCCATGAGCTTGGGCACGCGGGACATTTTGCCCGCTGCAACAGGGATCAGTCCATCCTGGATACCGATGTTTCCACCTATTTCGTGGAGGCGCCCTCCACCATGAATGAGCTGCTGATGGCCCACCACCTGATGAAGCAGAGCAATGATCCCCGCTTCCGCCGCTGGGTGGTGGCCTGCATGGTGGGCGACACCTACTACCACAACTTCGTGACCCATCTGCTGGAGGCGGCCTATCAGCGGGAGGTATACAGCCTGGTGCAGGCGGGCGGCAGCGTGCAGGCGGAGACGCTCAGCGGCATCATGCGGGATGTGCTTGGGCGCTTCTGGGGCGATGCCGTGGAGCTGAATCCCGGCGCCGAGCTGACCTGGATGCGCCAGCCTCACTACTACATGGGGCTCTATTCCTACTCCTACAGTGCGGGCCTCACCGTGGCCACCCAGATGTGCAAGCGCATCGAGAAGGAGGGAGCGCCTGCCGTGGAGGACTGGAAGAAGGTGCTTTCGGCCGGAAGCACCCTGGAGCCCGTGCAGCTGGCGGCCCTCTGCGGCATCGACATCACCACCGACCGGCCGCTGCTGGATACCATCGACACCATCGGCGGCTACATTGATGAGCTGGAGCGGCTCACCGATGAGCTGGAGCGCGGCTGAGCATCAGAAAAACCGCGGCGGCGGCACCTGAGGGTGACGCCGCCTTTTTCGGCGCAAAAAGCTCGGGCAAAATCAAAAAACAAATCATGTTCCGAGGCAGGAATTCGGCGGCCCACCGGAGAAAGGATACAGGCTTGCATTTTTGGAGGAAGCGGAGGAAAGGACTTCGATATGCTCATCAATCTGAACCGGATCAGAGAAACGCTGGGAGAGGAGCTGTGGCAGGCGGCGCAGGCCGTCAGCGCCAAAGGCGGTGTTCGTGAGACAGACGCCACGGCGGAGCAGTCGGTCTGCATCGTGGCCACGGATCCGCCTCACCGCACCGTGCTCAGCGCCGGCGGCAGGCACAGCTGCACCTGCGCCTATTTCGGGCAGCACGGCCTGTGCCTTCACATTGCCGCCGCTGCCATGACGGCGAAGCAGAACGGCACCCTGAACCGGCTGGAGCATACCCGGGCCCGCAGCGCCGCGCCGGCCCTGCTGAATGTGATGGAGTCCGCCCTGCCGGAGGAGAGCACCGTGAAGCTGGAGGTGCTGCTGGTGCGGGAGCCCCGGGAGGGGACGCAGTGCCCCGGCCTCCGCATGGGGCTGCGCATCGGTGAGAAGCGGCTGTATGTGGTACGCTCCCTGCCCCAGCTGCTGGAGAGCATCGACAGGGGCACCATCCTGTCCTTCGGCAAGGGCTTCACCTTCCATGGGGAATGGATGCGCTTCTCTCCTGCCGATGAGCGGGTGCTGAACCTGCTGCGCACCCTGTTCTCCGCCGCGCCGCAGCAGACAGAGGAGCTGCGGGGCCGCGACCTGCGGCTGGTGTCCCTGCCGGAGCCCTTCGCCGAGGGCCTGCTCTCCATGCTGGAGGAAACGGCCTACCGCTTCGGCACCGAGGAGGAGAATGAGCCGGGGCAGCCCGTGCGTTAGGTGCAGCTGCCCCTGCGCTTCCGGGTGTCCGGCGGTCTGCAGGGTCTGCATATCGACGCTTATCTGCCAAAGGACTTCGAGCCCCTGACAGAGGCCTGCTCCTATGCTGCGGTGGGCAGACAGGTGCTGCGGGTGCCTAAAAACCAGCGGCAGCTGACCCGCGTCCTGTGGCGTTAGACCATGAACGGCCACGCGGGCTTCTCCTTCTCCGTGCAGGAGGCCCCCAGGGTGGTGGGCAGCCTGCTGCCCTTCCTGCGGCTGTGCGGCGTGGTGGAGCTTGAGCCCAGGGTTGCTTCCATGCTGGAAAAGCTGCCGCTCTCCACCCAGCTGTACCTGGACAGGGTGCAGCGGCATGTGTCCGCCCGGGTGCGCTTCTGCTATGGCGACCGGGTCATCGATCCCTTTGACGAGACGCCCCCGCCCGCCGCGCTGGCTCCGGGCGAAAAGCTGCTGCTGCGGGATGCCGCGGCGGAGCGCAGGGTGCTGGATGCCCTGGGCCGTGCCGGCTTCACGGTGACCAAGGGCCAGATCTACTTGACCGGAAGCGATCAGATCTACCGTTTTTTCATGGAGGGGCTTGCCGAACTGCAGGGGCTGTGCGAGGTGTTTGCCAGCCGGGAGTTCGAGCGCTTCCGCCCCCATGGTCCCAGGCTGCGGGGCAGCCTTCGCATCGCGGGCGGCAAGCTGGAGCTGGAGCTGCTCTCCGATGAGGAGCCCAGCGACGAGATCCGCGCCATCATGGAGGCACTGGCCCGCCGGAAGGACTACTTCCGTCTGAAGGACGGCTCCTTTGTGGATCTGACCCAGCTGACGGAATGGCAGGGCGTGGCCGAGCTGGTGACGGAGGCAGGGCTCAATGACAGCGTGTCCCCCGCGCCGGAGGAAACGGTCATGAGCCTGAGCACCTGCCGGCTGCCGGCGCTGGCGGCGCTGCTGGATTCCCAGGGGCTGCAGGTGTCGGTGGACGAGGCCGTACGGGACACCATGTCCATGCTGGAGGGTGAAGGGCACGAGGTGCCGCTGCCGGACGGCGTGAGCCTGCGCCCGTACCAGGAGCGTGGCTTTCAGTGGCTCAGCACCCTGGACCGGCTGCACCTGGGCGGCATCCTGGCGGATGACATGGGTCTGGGCAAAACGGTGCAGATCATCAGCCTGTTCAAGAGCGTACACCTGGCAGCGAAGGAGAAGGGGGAGCATCCCGTGTCCCTGGTGGTGTCGCCCACCTCGCTGACCTACAACTGGCTGGGGGAGCTGAACCGCTTCGCCCCGGAACTGTCCGTGATGGTCATGGGCGGCACCGGCCCGCAGCGGGCGGCCCAGACGGAGCATTTCATGCGGGCGGAGGATGTGGATGTGGTCATCACCTCCTATCCCCTCATCCGCCGGGACATCGACCTGATGAAGGACTTCGTGTTCCGCTTTGCCGTGCTGGATGAGGCCCAGCAGATCAAGAACGCCGGCAGCGTGGGAGCCCTGTCCGTGAAGCAGCTGCGGGCAGAGACACGCTTTGCCCTCACCGGCACCCCCATGGAGAACTCCACCGGTGAGCTGTGGTCCATCTTCGACTATGTGCTGCCGGGCTATCTGGGCAGCTATTCCGGCTTCCTGCGGCGGTATCAGGACGGCAGCAGGCTGGATGACCTGCGCCGGCGCATCCGTCCCTTCCTGCTGCGCCGCCTGAAGCATGATGTGCTGACGGAGCTGCCGGACAAGCTGGAGACGGTGCTGACCGCCCAGATGACGCCGGAGCAGGAGAAGGTCTATCAGGCCTCTCTGACCCGCCTTCGCACCCATGTGGACCGCGTCATGAGCGAGAAGGGACTCTCCCGCGGACGGGCCGAGGTCATCTCCGCCATGACTGAGCTGCGGCAGATCTGCTGCCATCCCTCCCTTGTGCTGGGCAGCTACACCGGCTCCTCCGGCAAAATGGAGCTGCTGCTGGACATCCTGCCGGGCAGCCTGCAGAGCGGCAGGCGCATCCTGCTCTTCAGCCAGTTCACCGGCATGCTGAAGCTGCTGCGCCGCCAGCTGGAGGAGCAGGGCATCGTATGTATGTACCTGGATGGCGAGACGCCCTCCGCGGCCCGCGTGGAGATGGTGGAGAAGTTCAACGGCGGCGTGGGCCAGGTGTTCCTGATCTCCCTGAAGGCCGGCGGCATGGGCCTGAATCTGACGGGCGCCGACATGGTCATCCACTACGATCCCTGGTGGAATCCCGCCGCCGAGGAGCAGGCCACCGACCGCGCTTACCGCATCGGCCAGTCCCGGAAGGTGGATGTGCTTCGTCTGGTGACCCACGGCTCCATCGAGGAGCAGGTGGTGGCCCTGGGCGAGAGGAAGCGGGCCCTCTTCGACCAGCTGATCACCCCCGGTGAGCAGCTGGTGACGGCGCTCACCGAGGCGGACATCCGGGCTCTCTTTGCATGATAAAAGCTCCTCTGCCTGTCCGGCAGGGGAGCTTCATGCGTGTTTCGGTGCGTTTACAGGTAGAGGCTGCGAAGCACAGTGCGCATGCGCTGGCTGAACTCCAGGGGAGGCATGGGCTCCTCCGCCATCAGCCACTGGCGCACCAGGCTGTAGCCGCCGTGCAGCAGCATGGTGGCTGCCATCTGCCGGTCGGTCTCATCCATGCGCAGGGCCTGTCGCTTCATCAGACCGGCGGTCTGCATGGTGCTTTCCAGCAGCTGCAGGCCGAAATCCATGCTGCTCAGCAGGAGCCGGATGCTCCTGCGGTTCTGATAGAGATAATCGAACACCGCGTCCATCTGCCGCAGATAGGTGACCTCGCTGCCGGGGTCGATGCGGGCCATGATCTGCCGGATGTCCTCCAGGATGCTCTGCTGCAGGTCCTGCACCACATCACCCGGAGCGCTGTAATACCGGTAAAAGGTGGAGCGGTTGATGCCCGCGTCCTGGCACAGGCCCACCACGGTCACCCTGTCCACGCCCTTCGTTTCCAGCTGCCGCAGCATGGCCTGCCGCAGCAGGGCTTTTGTCAGTCGTGTACGCTGATTCACGGCGATCACTTCCTTCCGTATGACATAAAACATTATATCACATTTTTCGTGCTTTGGCAATGCTCGCCCGATACAGGCTTTTGCCATGGAAAAACCGGATTGAAGTCAGGGGGCTGCGGCCCCTTGACAATTCCCGGGGCCTGAGCAGTAACAAAAACCGGGCCGACCGCTCCGAGGAGCACCGACCCGGCTGTTGCTTCTGAGTGCCGAAGGCGGGACTTGAACCCGCACGGTATCGCTACCAACGGATTTTGAATCCGCCACGTCTGCCATTCCATCACTCCGGCTTCACAACGACCATTATAACAGAATTCGAGGAAAAATCAAGCCCCAATTCGCGGTAGAGGGGCCGACCGAGCCTATTGCAGGCTACAGCTCAAGCCCTCCCCAGGTGCCTGATGGCCGGGGTATGGGGGCGAAGCCCTTGGCTTCAATCCCGGTGAAGCGCCGTCCGGCACAGGGCAAGATCATAAAGATTGCAATCAGCGTCGGAATATGGTACAATATGCCGCGCAATCTCCGCGCAAGGAGGTCCTCATCATGAAAAGGGTGCTTGCCTTTGTGAAAAAGGAGGCCATGCTGACGGTGTCGGTGGCGGCGGCGCTGGTGTCGCTGTTCATTACGCCGCCCTCCGCCGCTCTGCTGCAGTCCATCGACTGGAAGACCCTGGCCACGCTGCTGATGCTGCTTTCCGTGCTGGACGGCTTCAAGACCGAGAAGCTGTTCCGGCCGGTGATCCGCCTGGCAGGCCGCTTCGCCACGGTGCGCGGCATGAGCCTGTTCCTGGTGTTCGCGGTGTTCTTCTCCTCCATGTTCGTGACCAACGATGTGTCGCTGCTGATCTTTGTGCCCCTGACCATGCTGATCTTCCGGGCAGCCGGCAAGGAGCGGTATATCGTGCCGCTGCTGGTGCTGTAGAACATCGCGGCGGTGAGAGGCTCCCTGCTGACACCCTTCGGCAGCCCGCAGAACCTGTTTCTCTTCGGCCGCAGCGGTATGGATGCCCTGTCCTTCATGGGCATGATGCTGCCCCTGTGGCTGGGGAGCATCGTGCTGCTGGTGCTGTTCATCCTGTTCCTGTGCCGGAAGGAGCCTCATGAGGCCATCACCCTGGACGGCGCCACGGTGAACGAGGAATGGCTGCCGGAGCGGAAGGGCAAGCGGGCGCTGTATCTGGGCCTGTTCCTGCTGATCGTGGCCACCATCGTCAGCCGCACGGGTCTGTGGCCCTGGGTGACGGCACTGGTGGTTGCGCTGCTGCTGCTGTTCGACCGGGCCGTGTTCCGCCGGGTGGACTATGTGCTGCTGTTCACCTTCCTGTGCTTCTTCATTTTCTCCTCCTCTGTTTCCGCCAATGAGCGCATTTCGGCCTTCCTCAGCGGCTCGGTGAGGGGAAACGAATACTGGTGGAGCCTGGGCCTGAGCCAGATCATCTCCAATGTGCCTGCCTCCATCGTGCTGTGGCCCTTCACCGACAGCCTGAAGGCGCTGATCTACGGTCTGGATACAGCGGGCCTCATCACGGTCATCGGCTCACTGGCCTCCGTCATCAACATCCGCCTGTACACCAGGGAGTATCCCGGGCAGGGCGGCCGGTTCATGGTCTCCTTTGAGCTGATCAGCCTGGCCTTCTTCGCCATCGTGGTGATCCCCCAGTGGCTGCTGCTGTGACCATATAAATGCCTCCGGAGGAAGCGATATCCTCCGGAGGCTTTTGCTTTGGCAATTTATTTGACCACGATGTTCAGCAGACGGCCGGGCACGAACACGAGCTTGACGATGGCGCGGTCGCCCACCAGCTTCTTCACAGCCTCGTTCCGGGGCAGCTCAGTGACGGCGGTCTCGCGGGTCAGGTCGGCGGGGATCATGATGCGGCCCTTCACCTTGCCGTTGATCTGCACGGCGATCTCCACCTCCTGGCGCTTGATGGCCTCCTCGCTCCAGGTGGGCCAGGCCTGATGGTGGATGGGCTCCCTGTGGCCCAGGTTCTGCCAGATCTCCTCGCAGATGTGGGGCGCCACGGGGCTCAGGATCAGCAGCAGGGTCTCCAGCTCCTTCCTGGTGACGGAGCCTGCGTCATACAGCTCGTTCACCAGCGTCATCATGGCGGCGATGGCGGTGTTGTACTTCATCTTCTCGTAGTCCTCCGAGACCTTCTTCACGGTCTCGTGCATGCGGACGCTCATCTTTTCGGAGTACTGATCGCCGTCGGTCATCATCTCCTGCAGGCGCCACACGCGGTCCAGGAACTTGCGGCAGCCCTTGGCGCCGTTGGTGCTCCACGGGATGGCCTGGTCGAAGGCGCCCATGAACATCTCATACAGGCGGAAGGCGTCGGCGCC
>R14__coassemble_1447_pt1 | contig 11935 bp, 8 predicted proteins | sample R14__metabat2_high_PE_034 | metagenome-assembled genome bin R14
TTATACCCAGGTGATGGATGCCGAGCCCACCGCCGAGCCCACCGCCGAGCCCGCTGCTGCTGAGATCGAGGCCGATGCTGAGGCGGCCGCGACCGAGCCTGAGGCTGAGGCTACCGCCACCGATGTGGAGGCTACCACCACCGATCTGGACGACCCCATCGTGATCCAGGTGGGCGAGACCGTCCTGCGCAAGTCTGATGTGCAGCCCTATGTGGACTACTATGTCAGCTACTACAGCGCCACCGATGCCGAGACCGTGGCCTCTGTGACCAGCTGGGTGGTGAGCGCCCTGGCCCAGCAGACCGTGATCGAGGCGAAGATTGCCGAGCTGGGCTGCACCCTGACCGACGAGGAGCAGAGCGCCATCGACAGCGAGTACAGCTACTACTACATGTACATGGCCTCCATGTTCGGCATCACCGATTACAGCAGCATCGATGAGAGCACCGATTCCTACATCCGCTACTATCTGCAGCAGTACGGCATCGACTACAGCTCCATGATCTGGAGCGCCGAGCTGGAGAAGCTGGAGAATGTGACCCTGGCCGATGTCACCGTGACCGATGAGGAGGTCCGGGCCGCCTATGACGCCGCCGTGGCCGAGGAGATGAGCACCACTGCCGCCGACTACGCCTCCGCTGTGGAGAACGGCACTGCCGTGTACTATGTGCCCGCCGGTCTGCGCTATGTGAAGAACATCCTCATCAAGAAGGACACCGCCGCCTTCGATTATGTGACCGCTCTGACCAACCGCGCCAATGAGTACCTGACCACCGGCCAGGATCTGGAGACTCAGCTGGCTGAGGCCGGTGTGACCACCCAGACCGACCTGGAGGGTGATGTTCACCTGCTGGATCTGGTGGCCTGTGTGCATGTGACCACCGAGACCGACCTGGAGGCTGAGGCCACCGCCACCGATGTGGATGCCGCCTATGTGGTGCCCGAGATCAAGGCCGTTGTGACCGACGAGTTCGAGCCCACCGAGGACGAGACCGTGCTGACCCAGCAGCAGCTGACCCGCGAGTATGTTGCCGCTGTGGCTCTGTATGTGACCTACAACGGTCTGGCCACCGAGGCCGAGACCGAAGCCTGGGCCATCACCGCCGTGAAGGCTGACGAGGCGCTGGCCCTGCTGGACAGCGGTGTGGACTTTGACACCGTCATGGCTCAGTACACCGAGGACACCGGCATGGCCGAGACCGCCTATGGTACCACCGGCTATCTGGTGTATGAGGGCAACAGCTTCGACACCGCCTTCATGACCGCCGCCATGGCCCTGGAGAAGCCCGGTGACTACAGCGACAAGGCTGCGGGCTACTATGGCTACTACATCGTGGGCTACGCCTCCGCCGTGGAGGAGGGTCCCGTGCCCTTCGAGCAGGTGAAGGATGCCGCCGCCGAGCAGGCTCTGTCCGACAAGAAGAACGACGCCTTCTCCGACCTGGTGGCCCAGTGGACCGCCGACGCCTATGTCAACCCCGACGCCATGAACTGAGACCTGCGGTCGGCAAGACCTGCGGTCGGCAAGACCTGCGGTCGGCAGTTGCTTGACAGCAGGGTAACTTCTTACAAGACGCAAAAGCAAAACCTTCGGGGGCCCAATCCCCGAAGGTTTTGTTTTTTGCTGCGTCCGGGGTGGGCCTGGCCTGTGTTTGGTGTGCCTTTCTGCTCCTGTGCCACAGCAGATCGTGGACAGCTTTGCACAGCATTATCCACAGCTTCTCCACAGCTTGTGCAAAACCTGTGGACAACGCAAATAAGCCTGTGGAAACTGTGGATAACTCACAGCTTCCACAGGGGCTGTTGAAAACCTGGGCAGGATAGCGTTGCTGTTCGGGTCTATGGTGCCTTGCTGTATGGCCGATGGCAGCGAAGCGCCATCGGGCACAAAACGAAGGAATAGAGGCTTGAGCAGTCACCATATGCTTTTACGCTGAAACAAAACTTCAAAAAAGGTATTGACAGAACCCAAAAACCATGCTATAATCACCCTCGTCAGATCGGGAAACCGAGTTCTGCATTGGGGAATGGTGTAACGGTAGCACCTGCGACTCTGACTCGTATTGCCTAGGTTCGAATCCTAGTTCCCCAGCTTCTTTGGCTCCGTTGTCTAGAGGCCTAGGACGCCGCCCTCTCAAGGCGAAAACATGGGTTCGAATCCCATCGGGGGTGCCATGAAAAACCTGCTCAGTCGAGCAGGTTTTTTCTTGCTTTCGGAGGAATCCGGGCGTTTTTCCCTTGACAGCCGTGGTATAATATGCGGTGGACGGAAGCAACCGGCCTCCGTCCTGTGAATGGACCGCAAAGGAGCGTAAGCATGGTTAAGATCAACATTATTTCCGGCTTCCTGGGCGCGGGCAAGACCACCCTGATCAAGAAGCTGCTCACCGGCTCTCTCAGGAATGAGAAGGTCATCCTGCTGGAGAACGAGTATGGCGAGGTCGGCGTGGACGGCAGCTTCATGAAGGATGCCGGCATCGTGGTGAATGAGCTGAACAGCGGCTGCATCTGCTGCACCCTGGCCGGTGACTTCCAGAAGAGCATCGACGAGCTGATCGCCACCTATCATCCCGACCGCATTCTGGTGGAGCCCACCGGCGTGGGCAAGCTGAGCGAGATCATCGCCGCCGTGGAGCGGAGCCGTGCCCGCCATGACGATATCGAGATCGGCGGCTGCGCCACCGTGGTGGATGCCGGCAAGTGCCGTATGTATATGAAGAACTTCGGCGAATTCTTCATCGATCAGGTGAAGTTCGCCTCCACCATCATCTTCAGCCGCACCCAGCTGCTGACCGCCGACCGCGTGGAAAAGAGCCGCGCCCTGATCGCCGAGCAGCATGCCGATGCCCGCATCATCACCACCCCCTGGGATGACCTCTCCGCCGACGCCATGCTGGCCGTGATCGAGGACAGCAAGCCCATTGAGGTGGAGCTGGTGCATGACGACGACGATGACGATGAGGATGAGCATCATCATCACCACCATCACGACGGCGAGTGCGACGATCCCGAGTGCGAGTGCCACCATCACCATCACGACGATGACGATGATGACGGTGACGGGGATGAGCATGAGCATCATCACCACCATCACGACGATGACGACGATGATGATGACGATGAGCATGAGCATCATCATCACCATCACGACGATGACGATGATGATGACGGGGATGAGCATGAGCATCATCATCATGAGGACGGCGAGTGCGACGATCCCAACTGCTCCTGCCACCACCACCATCATCACCATCATCACGGCGAGCATGATGCCGATGAGGTCTTCCAGAACATCGGTGTGGAGACGGCCCGCCGCTATGAGGAGGACGAGATCCGCGAGATGGTATCCCACCTCTCCGATGAGGAGGAGTATGGCCAGGTGCTGCGCGCCAAGGGTATCCTGCAGACCGGCAGCGGCAGCTGGTTCCAGTTCGACTATGTGCCCGGTGAGCTGCAGATGCGTCCCGGTACGGCTGATTACACCGGCCGCCTGTGCGTGATCGGCGTCCACCTGGAGGCCAAGGCGCTGAAGGAGCTGTTCAAGGCATGAGATCACAGATCGTTCCCGTCTACATGATGTGCGGCATGCTGGAGAGCGGCAAGACCACCATGATCCACTCCATGCTCACCGACACCGGCTTCTCCTCCGGCCAGAAGACCCTGATCCTCTGCTGCGAGGAGGGCATCGAGGAGTACGACACCGATCTGCTGAACGAGCACAACACCGTGCTGGTGACGCTGGACAAGCCCGACGACCTGACGGCCCTGAAGCTGAAGCAGCTGGACCTGAAGTACAGGCCCGAGCGCGTCATCGTGGAGTACAACACCTTCTGGAAGCTGGAGCGCCTGGGCACCGTGAAGCTGCCGCCCCGCTGGGAGTATGTGCAGGTCATCACCATGGCCGACGGCACCACCTTCGACAACTACATGACGAACGTGCGCCAGCAGCTGACCGACCCCATGAAGGAGGCCGATCTGGTGATGGTGAACCGGTGCAGGCCGGAGCATAACATCAGCCAGTGGCGCCGCATCATCCGCAGCATCAACCCCAACTGCAACATCCTCTTTGAGCTGACAGACGGCACCACCGTGGACGGCGTCAGCGATGAGGATCTGCCCTATGACATGAAGGCGGATGTCATCGACATCCCCGATGAGCAGCTGGGCCTGTTCTATCTGGACGCCCTGGACCATGCGGACCGCTATGACGGCAAGACCGTGCGGCTGGTGGGCCAGCCCTTCCTGGAGGAGGACGCCGAGCTGCCCGCGGGCTACTACTACTTCGGCCGCGACGCCATGACCTGCTGCGCCAACGATGTGCGCAAGATCGGCTGGGTCACCCAGGGCAGCGTGAAGGACCCCGACGGCAAGACCTTCGTCCGTCTCACCGCCAAGTGCCAGGTGATGCGGCGCGGCGAGGAGTCCATCGTGATGCTGGTGGAGGAGAAGGTGGAGAAGGCCTCCGCCCCCAAGGATGAGTATGTGACCTTCACCAATGTATGACCCCATGACCGGAGCTTCGGCTCCGGTTTTTTGCTGCATAGAAAAAGCCCCTCCGGCGGAAGGGGCGATGCGTCAGTCGTTCAGAACGCTGTTGATATAGACCCACATGCTGCTCATGGAGAAGGACTTGCTGGTGTAGCCGTTCTCGGAGACAGAGCTTGAGGTGCCGTAATCGGTGAAGGTCGCGTCGCTGGGGCAGTAGAACAGATTCAGATACTTGCCGCTGGTCAGCCTGTAGTAGATATCCAGATGGCTGGGCCAGACCACGATGTAGCCGTAGCCGGAAGAGCTGATATTGCTGATGCTGGCGCCGGGAACAGTGAGCGCGTAATCGATCAGCAGCAGACCGCTGATCTCATATCGGAATTCCTCCGTCATGGTCATCGACGAGGTCGAGGCGTCCATCTTCGACATGAAGGTGCAGTTGTACTTCGTAGATGCGGAGGCCTGAGCGCACATACCCATGGCCAGGGTGAGAACAAGGAAAAGTGCCACCAATTTCCTGCTCATCTGATGAACCTCCCTATGCAGTTTGTAAGCTCCATACACGGTGAAGCGCATTGCCGCCGGATGCGCTTCCTATGATCTGTGTTCCCATTGTAGCAGAATTCCTTCTTGCTGTCAAGGGGTAGAGGCGGGACCTCCGTGCGGAGGAGGTCCCGGTCCGGACAGCAGTGAAGAGAAAGGAGAAAGGTGCTTTGCCCGGGCAGCATCAGTGTAGCATTTCCAGCCGGCTATGTCAACAGAAGAAAGGGGCAAAAACGCCCCGCTTTTCCGGGAGCCCGGGCAGCGGCCCAGCCCTTTCATAAAATATTAACACATAAGTCTTGAAATTGACTTTGTTCTTCAGTATAATGAATTCCGGCGATATCCCATTCCTGATGAATCACGGAGGAGATCCGATATGAAAAAGCTGCTTGCGCCGATCCTGGCGCTGGTGCTGGCCCTGCTGCCCATCCTGTCCCTGGCCGCGGATGGCAAGGGCAGCACCGCTGAGGTCGGCAGCCTTTCCAAAACAGTCATCACCCTGGCGGCGGACGAGGCGGGCTGCAGCGCCGCCTTCGGTAGCCAGGACGGCCCCAAGTGGGCGGAGCTGCTGAACAAGACGGTCCTGACCACCTGGTCCCAGGACCGGTATCAGCGTGCCGTGCTGACCATGGGCAGCGCGACAGCCCTTGACCAGGTGATGGACATGGACCTGCAGCGCACGCTGATCCGCACCAGCCTGCTGAAGCGGCCCCTGGAGCTGCAAACAGAGGACGCGGTGGGCCTGCTGGCCGGCACCGTCGGCCTGGATGCCCTGACCTCCGCCGGCGGCGGACTGACCGCTGCCGCCGCGCTGGGCCTGCTGAGCGCCGTGCCCAATGTGGACTTCTCCTCCCTGAAGAGCTGGCTGAAGGAGGACGCCGACCTCCTGTCCCTGGCGTCCGACCTGGGCAGCGTCAAGTGGAACCTGAGCGCCACCATCGATGTGCTGGCCGGCATCCTGAACAACGCCTTTATCAACAGCAATGACAACGGCTGGAAGACCTATGAGCTGGTGCTGTCCCCGGATACCGCCCGCGATCTGGTCAATGCCCTGGCCCAGGACCTGCCCATGTGCGATGGGCTGGAGCGTGTGGTCAACACCTACTTCAGCACCTCCGGCTTCAGCGCCTGGATCGGACAGCTGAAGGCTGACGGCCTGGACCTGGTGGACCGGTATCTGCAGAGCGACCTGAAGGTGAGCTACCGCACGCCCCGCTTCGCCGACGGCCTGGGCCTGGGCGTGGACTGCACCCTGAAGGAAAACGGCAGTCTGACCCACTATGTCATGAGCTTTGCCTATACCGCCACCACCCTGAGCGTCAGCGTCAGCGTCACCGATCCCGACAGCGGCGAGGGCGACAGCTTCACCCTGGACGGCAACTCCGTCAGCGGCACCGCCTCCTGCCAGTGGCTGCAGCTGAAGAGCCTGAACGGCGTGCTGGCCGCCGAGAAAAAGCTGGCCTTCACCCTCACCGGCAGCGGCGCCGCCCTGACCCAGGACAACGAGGAGCAGTTCAACCTGAGCTGGGACCTGAGCAACGGCCTCACCGTGACCGGCACCGTGAAGGGCGAGCCCATCACCCTGAGCTTCTCCTTCGACACGGAGGCCCTCACCGTCACCGTCTCCTTCTCCTACAAGGAGGACAGCATCCGTCTGGTGGGCGACATTCAGGACACCAAGGACGGCACGACCTGCATCAGCTTCCACCAGGGCGACGCCCATGTATTCGACCTGACGGCCGTCACCACGGACCACTGTGACGACGCCATCGACTGGGCCGCGCTGATGGGCGACACCTCCAACCCCTGGGATGTGGGTGAGCTGCTCACCGACGCCGGCGCCGCGGAGGGGCTGTACGATGAGCTGGCCGATGGCCTGTGGAGCTGCTGGCAGACCGTCTGCGACGAGATCCCCGTGGGCATCCTGAGCAGCATCACCGGCAAATAAGCACCCTGACCTGTTACTCCCAAGCCCCTGGGGATTGTCAAGGGGCCGCAGCCCCTTGACTTCAATCCGCAATGCCGGCTTTGCCGGCACGAGGACTCTTTTTGCGGAGCATCGCCTGCGATGCGGGAGCAAAAAGAGATTCCTTGCGGATTTTACGGCCGGGAGCGCAGCGACCAGTAAAATCCGTTTCTACAACTCAAACCGCAGGTTTGAGTTGTAACCCATGACCCCGTGGCCGAGGCCGCGGGGTTTTTGTCTGCCCTTGCAAAAGCCGCCCTTTTGTGCTATCCTGTGCGTATCAAAGAAAGGAGCATGTTTCCCCATGCTGAACGAGCTTGAGCTGATCCGCGCGCTTTCCGATGCCTTCGGGCCCTCCGGCTTCGAGGACGATGTGGTGCGCATCGTGCGTGAGCAGGCCGCCGACCTGGGCGACATCGAGGAGGACTGCCTGCGCAATGTCTATATTCGCCGTAAGGAAAACAAAGGCAACCGTCCCGTCATCATGCTGGACGCCCACGGCGACGAGGTTGGCTTCATGGTGCATTCCGTCCGGCCCAACGGCCTGCTGCGCTTCGTGAACATCGGCGGCTGGAACCTGAACACGCTGTCCTCCGCCGACGTGCTGGTGCGGAACAGCCTGGGGGAGTATATCCCCGGCATCATCGCCGCCAAGCCCGTGCATTTCCAGACCGCCGCGGAGAAAGCCGCCGGCGGCGTCAGTGAGATCAGCGCCCTTTCCATCGATATCGGCGCCTGCAGCCGGGAGGAGGCCATCCGCGACTTCCACATCCGCATCGGCGAGCCCATCGTGCCCGCCACCCGGCTGCGTGTGGATGAAGGGAAGGGCCTGCTCTTTGGCAAGGCCTTCGACTGCCGCATCGGTGTGGCGGCCATGCTGAAGACGCTGGACGCGCTGCGGGGCGTGGAGCTGCCCTGCGATGTGGTGGCGGTGCTCTCCTCCCAGGAGGAGGTGGGCGAGCGCGGCGCCAAGGTGGCCGTGAACCGTGTGAAGCCGGACTGCGCCTGGGTCTTTGAGGGCACGCCCGCCGACGATACCTTCACCGAGCCCTACGCCATCCAGACGGCCCTGCGGAAGGGCCCCATGTTCCGGCACATGGACAGGACCGTCATCTGCACGCCCCGGTACATGCGCTTCGTCACGGACCTGGCGGAGCGGGAGGGCATCCCCATGCAGACGGCCGTGCGGGAGGGCGGCGGCAACAACGGCGCCGTGATCCTCACCTCCCTGGAGGCGGTGCCCGTGGTGGTAGCCGGCATCCCTGTGCGGTACATCCACAGCATGAACTGCATCGCCGCCCTGGAGGACTTCCGTTCTGCCGTGGCGCTGTCCGTGCAGGCTTTGAGGCAGCTGACGCCGGAGCTCATCCGGGGCTTCTGAGCCGGGCCCTTCACGCAAAAACGCCTCCCGGTCTGTCGGGAGGCGTTTTGCGTGGGTCATATTTCGGTCATATACCTGCGGAAGACCGGCAGCAGGGCGTCGGCCTCCTTCGGGGCGTAGCGGGGAGAGACGGCCACGGACATGAAGTCATAGGGGCCCTCCGCCCGGAAGGCGGTGTAGTCGTCATACACATGGAAGGGGATCAGCGGCTCCGGGCCGTTCTTCGCCTCAAACATGCGGCTGGTGAGGGACACCAGGCGGATGTCCCCGCTGTCCTCCGGGTCCAGGATGGCCTGCGGGATGTCCTTGCGGGACTTCGGATTCCGCACGTTGTCCAGTTCGCTGACCCGGCGCAGGGCCAGGGCGAAGAGCAGGTAATTGGCCTCGTCCAGCTTGTGCTGATCGTAGAAGGCCTGCACCTTCAGCCGGCGGGCCGGGTCCATGCTGATCACGTTGTACAGCACAAAGCCGGGGCCGGGATAGCCGATGCCCAGGTCGCTGTGGGCGTCCACATGGGTCACGCGGAAGGGCACTGTCAGCCGCCCGGCGGCAATCAGCTCCTCCCACAGCAGCAGCGCGCCGTCATGGGTGGGGAAGACCCTGCCGGGGATGGGCCGGGAGGCGTCCAGGCCGCACTGCTCCTCCAGGAAGCGGACCACCCGCTCCTCCTCCCAGGGCTCATGGCCCTGAAGCTCCGGCCGCTCCCCCATGTCCGCCAGGGGGCAGCAGTCCGCCAGGAAGAAATCCAGATCGATATCCAGCACCCGCACGGCTCACTCCTCCGTACTGAAGGGGATGTAGGTGGAGGTCTTGAACATCTCGTAGATGATGTCATAGCGGGCGTGGTTGCGCCAGCCGCCGTTGGTGGAATAGTGGGTGCTGTCGATGTGGCAGTTCGGCATGGACTCCTGCAGGGCGGCCACCGTGGCCTTCGGGACAGGATCGTCGCCGCTGTAGTTGTTGCTGTTGTAGATCCACAGGCGCTCCAGCTTCGGCAGGCCCAGGATGGGGGTCAGGTCCTTGCAGTAATTGAAGCAGACATTCAGGTCCAGCAGGTTGGTCAGATTGGCCAGCACGGAGAAGTCGGTGATCTTGTTTTTGAAGATCTCCAGGTACTCCAGCTGGGTCAGGGTGCCGATGGGGGTGATGTCGGTGATGCGGTTGGCGGCCAGGATCAGCACCTTCAGGTTGGGCAGATCATAGAGGAAGTCCAGGCTGGACACACTGTTGTGGCCCAGGTCCAGGGCCTGCAGGTTTTTGCAGTACTTCAGCACCTCAAAGTCGCTGCTGGAGTGGGTCACGGTGCGGTTGTTGTGCAGGGTGGACCAGGCGGTGACATCGGTGCGCACATAGTGCTGATGGTCGCGGGCCCTGATCACCATGGTCCAGCCGAAGGTGATCTGGGGATAACGCTCCGCCAGCATGTCGATGTATTTCCGCTCGATCTTCGTGGAGAACATGTCCACCTGCGTCAGGGCGGGCATCTGGTCCAGGAAGGCGCAGAACTTGTCCCAGTCCTTCACCTTGGTGTCTCCCAGGTCGATATACTCGGCGTCGGGGGAATAGCTGACGCCGGCATACACCACGGGATTCTCGATCACTTCAACCTATGCGGCGGGCTATGCGGCGGGCTCAGCGGCAGTCTCCTCGGCCATGGCGGCAAAGCAGCCCAGCGCCAGGAGCAGGGCGCAGGCGGCGAGAAGGATTTTTTTCACGGTGCATCTACCATCCTTTCGGAAAATATGCTATGATGATACCACTTTCCGCGGCCGCTGGCAAGGCCCAAAAGCCGCGGCGGAAAAGGAGTATTTCCCCATGCAGCAGAGCGCCGGCCTGCGCCTCTTCATCGGCAACAGGGCCTTCTACCGGGTCACCGCCTCCATCGTGGTGCCCATCATCATCCAGAACACCGTCAGCAATGTGGTCAGCCTGCTGGACAACGTGATGGTGGGCCAGGTGGGCACGCTGCCCATGTCGGCCGTGGCCATCATCAACCAGCTGATGTTCGTATTCAACCTGTGCATCTTCGGCGGCATGGCTGGGCCGGGCATCTTCTCCACCCAGTATGTGGGCGCCGGAGACCAGGAGGGCGTGCGGGCCTGCTTCCGGCTGAAGGTGTGGCTGGGGCTTTTCATGTTCCTGGCCGGCGCGGCGGTGTTCACGCTGCTTGAGGAGCCCCTCATCCGCATCTACCTGACCGAGAGCGGCGAGGACGGCGCGCTGGTCATGGGCTACGCGAAGGACTACCTGGCCGTGATGGTGCTGGGCCTCTTCCCCTTCGCCATGACCCAGGCCTATGCCATGACCCTCCGGGAGAACGGCGAGACCCGCCTGCCCATGATCGCCAGCATCTGTGCCATCCTGGTGAACCTGGTGTTCAACTGGCTGCTGATCTTCGGCAACCTGGGCTTCCCGGTGATGGGCGTGAAGGGCGCGGCCATCGCCACGGTGATGTCCCGCTTTGTGGAGCTGGGCATCATTGCCGTGGCCTCTCACCACCGGACGGAGCGCTTCCCCTTCCTGAAGGGCGCCTATCGCAGCCTGCGGGTACCGGTCCCGCTGCTGAAGAAGGTGGCCGTGAAGGGCACGCCGCTGCTGGTGAACGAGTTCCTGTGGTCCTCCGGCCTGGCCGCCATCCTGGCCTGCTATTCCACCCGGGGCATCACCCCCATCGCCGCCTGCAACATTGCCAGCACGGTGAACAACCTGTTCAATGTGGTGTTCCTGTCCATGGGCAACGCGGTATCCATCATGGTGGGCCAGGCCCTGGGCGCCAATGACAATGAAAAGGCAAAGGACCTGGCCTGGAAGCTGATGGCCACGGGCTTCCTCTCCTCCGTGGTCATGGGCCTGCTGATGCTTCTGGCCGCGCCGCTGATCCCGCAGATCTACAACACCTCCGAAGAGGTGCGGACCATGGCCTGCAGCCTGCTGCGGGTGCTGGCGGTGTTCATGCCGGTGTTCTCCATCGGTCACTGCTGCTATTTCACCCTGCGGGCCGGGGGCCGCACCATGATCACCTTCTTCTTCGACTGCGTGTTCACCTGGGCGGGCAACTACGCCTGCGCCCTGGTGCTGGTCACCTTCACGCAGCTGGATGTGGTAGCGGTATACATCTGCGTGCAGTGCATGGACATCCTGAAGGATCTGCTGGGCATTTATCTGGTGCATAAAGGCATCTGGATCCGCAACATCGTGGCGTAAAAAAGCGGGTGCCGCTTCCCTTTTCCGGGAAGCGGCACCGTTTTCGTTGCTGCTCAGGCTCCGGTCGCCCCGTTATGTGTCCGATGGCGCTTCGCTGCCATCGGGGAGCTTCCTGCGTTGTATTGCGGGGCTGTCCTCATCCCCCCGCCCCCTTCTCCCGCAAGCGGGAGAAGGGGGAGACGAGAGGAGGGGGCTTCGCCCCCGCACCCCCGGCCATCCGGCACCGAGCTGCGTGAGTTTGAAGGGCAGCCTTTCGTTTTTTGTGGTTCAATGAAATTTCCTGTGGGATTCTGCCGACGCCGCTTATCGCGGCTTCGAAAAGCTTTGCCACAATAATGTTGCTCTGTCCTCAT
>R14__coassemble_1505_pt1 | contig 11597 bp, 10 predicted proteins | sample R14__metabat2_high_PE_034 | metagenome-assembled genome bin R14
TAATTTCTTTATTATTATTTTCTTTATATGTTTTTATATATTTTTATTGCCCCTTCTGCCCCAAAGAAAAAAGAAAAATATATAATAATGATGATAAGCCGGGCAACAGGCTTGCAGGGGGAGGAAAACAATGAAGCGGAACAATACAGTCGAGATCGTTCGCATCTATGCGGCGTGCGTGCTGATTTTCATTCACCTGATGGAGTTCTTCGGAAGCACAGCGGAAAGCCTGTCGAACTTCCTCAGTATCTATGTGGAATTCTTTTTCATCCTGACCGGATTCTTCATGATGAAGCATATCGCCGGTGGCCGCAGTGAGAATGAATCCACGGTCTCATTTTTGCTGGGAAAGGTAAAGGCGTTTTATCTGCCGCTGTGTCTGGCCAATGCGGTACAGCTGGTGATCAACTGCTGCATGAGTCATGTAACCACATTGGGCGGCGTGTTGGAAAAGCTGTGGCATTTCAAATGGGAACTGCTGCTCCTGCAATGCGCGGGCTTTATTCAGAATCCGGCATTTAACGGCGATTATCTGATCGGACCGGCGTGGTATCTTTCCGCCATGATGCTGGCGTGGCTGTGATCTATCCCATGGTTAAACACTTCCGGAAGCTCTATGTGTCGGTCATTGCCCCTTTGAGCATTGTGTTCATTTATTCCGGCTTCACGCAGGCATACGGAACGCTGAATGTGGGCAACGGCTTTCAGTTTGTCATCATGGATGCCTTGCTGAGGGCGTTTGCCGGGCTTAGTGTCGGCGTGCTGGTATATGAAGCCTTTGGCGCGGTTCAGGCCAGGGTCGGATCGGACGGCTTCAAGCTGAAAGGCGCGTATGTGCTGATCGATACATGCTGCTGGGCGATGCTGCCGCTTTCCGTTGCAATCGCAGTTTGGGGCAAGGACAATTCGGGGTTGTTCATGGTTCCCGTATTCGCGTGGATCGTGATCAGCGCCATGCTGGGCATGACCCCGGTGCCGCGCCTGCTGGGCAGGATCCCTTCCGCCATATCCGGATTCCTGGGGAAATTCAGCCTGTTCATTTATCTGACACAGTGGTCGGCCATAACCGGCGTCATGCTGTGGATGCCTCAGGCGGATTCCGGCGTGAAGATAGCCGTGGCCTCGGTGATCACGGTCGTGTACGGTATTCTACTCTACGCCGTGGATGCGGCGTATCGCAAGCGGGTGCGGTAAGCCCGGCATCCATTCATTAAAAACGGAATTACCGATTGACATTGTGTCTGTCTGACTCAATTCTGAAAACGGGGAGGTGAAGAGCCGAATGCGTATGCCTGTCATGCTCCGAAAAGCTAACAGCTTCATACGAAAGGGAACGCCAAAGCTGCGATTCATTGATTGGCTGATCGCGGCAGCTTCAGCTGTGCCTTCCGCGTTTTCTATGACGGTGATCCTCTATCTGCGGCAGCCAAGCTGGATCCTGACCACCTATTACGATGATCCGACAAAGGATTTCGTCCGGGCCCTTTTCACCGGCCAGCTGATGTCCAGAGCGCTGATTGCGGTCATCTTTATCGCTGTGTTTGCGGTCTTCCTGCTTCTGCAGAAGACCGCCCGCAGGCGCAGCATCGCAAGCCTTGTGATCGGCCTGCTCATCGCCTTCAATATCAGCACCTCGTTGTCCATGGAGCTGGGCGGCATGACGCATCTGCTGCTGCCGATCGGAACGCTGTGGAACGCGGTCTTTATCCTTGGGGCGGTGCTGACGGTTTCGCGGACGGTCGATGTCCTGTACCTGTGGCTGAATGCTCAGTCGTCCCGTCCCGCGGAGCTGAGACCCGAAACCGCTGACACCCGCACACGGGCGATCCTGTCCAGCTTTTTCTGCCTGTGGGTGTGTTGGATACCGGGCCTGATGCTCTGCTATCCAGGCGGCGCCAACCCCGATACGATCCAGCAGGTGGAGTCCTGGCTGGGGCTTTATCAGATCGAGGCCTCCAATCCGCTGCTGGCCACGGCCCTGTACGGCATTTCTTTTTCGCTTGGCCGGGCCTTCCGCAGCGACAACGCCGGCTGGTTCTGTGCCATCCTCATGCAGGCCGCGGTCTGCTCGGCAGGCATCACCGTCTGCGGCGATCATGTCCGAAAACTCACCGGCTCAAAGCGCTGGCAGACGGCAACCGTCCTCTTTTTCGCCCTGCTGCCCACCTGGCAGAACGCCATGGTGCAGCTGCTGAAGGATGTGCTGCACACAGGCTGCTTCCTCCTGTTCTATGTGTGGTACCTGCGGGCGTTGGAGGAAAAAGGCGAGGGAAGGGGGACCTTCCTGAAGCTGTTTATCGGCGCGTTCATCATTTCCTATACCCGCAAGGCCGCGTTCTATATCGCGCTGATCGCCATCATCGTGGTGGTGATCGTTCAGCGAAAGCGGTACCTCAAACAGGCTGTGGCCTGCCTGCTGGCAACGCTGGTCTGCTTTTACGCTCCGGGCATGCTGATCTACCCAATGCTCAACATTGAGGGCGAGCGGGAAGAAGAAAACTACAGCATGCAGCTGCAGCAGATCGGCTACTACTGCAGCGTGCATCATGACGAGCTGACGCAGGAGGAGATCGATATCATCAACGGCACGGTGGATTACAACGCCGTGCTGAACGACTTTACCCCGCAGGTCTCTGACCCGATCAAGAAGACCTATCACGGCACGGCAGAGGACCATGCCGCCTTCTGGAAGCTGTACCGGGAATTCTTTGCAAGGCACCCGCTGACCATGCTTCAGGCCATCTATGCGTGTACCTTTGAGCACATGGATCCCTGGTATGACTATGCCTTTGAATACGGCATCAGCGAAGGATCGACCCTTCAGATCTATCATACCGATTCTTCCATGATGAACATCGTGAATTACTGGGAAAGCTGGCGCAAGGTTCCGCTGCTTCGGATGACGCTGGTCACCGGTCTGTACGCGTGGATCACCATGGCGCTGGTGGGGTACGCCATCAAAAAGAGATCGTTGAGGATCCTGTACGGGCTGATTCCGGCATTTGTCCTGTTTGTTGGACTGTTCATGAGCCATGTGAACGGCATGCTTCGTTATGGCTACCCGCTGGTTGCCGTGGGGCCGCTGCTGCTGGCCTGGGCAGTCGGCGCCGGAAGGGAGCAGGCAGTACAAACCGAAGAGGCTGTAGTGTCTGCTGAAGCCCCGGCCCGGAAGTTCGCATTCCATCTGCCCGGCAGATTGCTGAAAGGAAAGAAAGCCGAGACTCCGGAACAAGCCATTCCGTAGGCGATAACGGATCAGGCTTCAGCGCAGGGTCTGACAGAAACAGCTGTGCCACCGGACAGCACGGAGCAGACCGAATCAAAGGAAAAGCCGGAGGAACAGCGTTCCGTAGCGGATACCCTGTTCTTCAGAACGCTGAATCAGAAGGGCATCAAAGCAGCCAAACGGCTAGTCGGCCTGCGTGAGGCGCTTCTTTCTCTGATTGGCTTTGTGCTTAATAAGGAAAAGCTTGATGCTTACAGGAAACAGCTTGATGATTGGCGCGAATACCTGACAGCGGCCGAACAGGCCGGAGAGATAGAGGAGCAGATCCGCTTCTTCCTGGACCTGTGGCAGGACCCTTCGGATGCCTCACAGCACTATCGCCAAATCGGCATTGAAACCGGAAGCGGTCTGCTTCAGGCAGCGGAGGAATGCATGGATCAGTTCCCGGAGCTGAAGCTGAAAGATACAGACCGGCTCAGCAGCAAGTTGGAAGAGATCCGTGCGGCATGCAGCGAAGCCCCCGATTCGGCCAATAAATAAAATCCGGAAAAAAGCAACCGTTAGACAGAAGGAGTGTTGAACCGATATGGCGAACTTGTTTACAGCCTTTACCGAGGCTTCGGCTGCCGATACCGCGGCAAGCGCAACCCAGAGTGTGAATACCCGCATGAGCGGAGGCACCATCCTTTGCCTGGTGTTCGATCTCTATCTGATCGTCTGCGGTCTGGCGGGCCTGATCAATAAGAAGATCTACGGCGGCCTGGCCAGGAGCGCAAACCGCTATACGGAGGAATCACTGTAGAAGTTCATCCGCCCTTATGCGCTTTCTCAGCTTGGCATGGGGGTTGGCATGGCGATCTGCATCGGCCCGTTGATGCTCATGGAGCAAAAGAACATCCTGCTTGCCATCGCAGGCTTCGCCGTTGCCGTTGCTTCCGCCGTTTACATGCTTGTGGCGCAGAAGAAGATCCTTGTCAAAAAAACTGTGAAGCATTCGCAGGCAGGTGCTAAATAGGCTTGCCGGGGAGATGAATGATACAGATGACACGCGAAAGCATGGAGCAGTACATCCGGGATACCTACAGCGTGGACGGAGATTTTCCCTGGATGAGCTATCCGGACTATGAGATCTTCCGCCACGCGGACAACAAAAAGTGGTTCGCGCTGATGGGCACGCTGCCCTGGAAGACGCTGGGCGTGCAGAAGGAGGGCGATGTCCTCTTCCTCAATCTGAAGTGCGATCCGCTGCTGATTGGCAGCCTGCGGAGGAAGCCGGGCTATTTCCCGGCGTATCACATGAGCAAAACGCAGTGGATCACGCTCACGCTGGACGGCTCGGTGCCGGAGGACGAGGTCAGATCCCTGCTGCAGCTGAGTTGGCTGCTGACCGCGTAGAAGAAGCGGACGAAGCACGAGGGTTGAGCAGGACAATCGGACTGTAAATGCTATGTATGCGCATGGAACAGAACAAGGTGAAGGGGAGGAACGAAACCATGGAAAAGTGGAATGAAAACTGGCTGGTGTGGAAGGAGGACAACGCCTTCCGTCTGATCGACCTGCCTCCGGCGGACGCGAAAAAGGTCGATCTGCCTTATGACGCCGCGTTCTATCAGCAGCAGGATCCGGACAGCCGCAATGAGGGCAGGACGGGCTTCATCAACGGTGGTACCTGGAACTTCTACAAGGAGTACGACGCACCTGAGGAAGAGCGGGGCATGGAGATCAGCCTGCATTTTGATGCCTGCGCCTGCAACACCTCCGTCTTTGTCAACGGCTCCCTGGCCGGCTCCTGCAGCTATGCCTATATGCCGTTCGATGTGGACATCAGCTCCTACCTACGCTACGGAGCAAAGAACAGCATCCGCGTCACCACCACCACGCTGGACTTGTCCAGCCGCTTCTATTGCGGCTGCGGTATTTACCGGGATGTTTATCTCTGCCGGAAGGGCACTGTGTCGATCCGCCCCGAGCTGCTGCGCGTGACCACGAAGACTGTGCAGGAGACCGAAGCCTATGTCCGCATCGAGGCTAAATTGCGCAATGCCTGTCCTGCCGCGACAGAGGCCGTGCTTCACCTGATGCTGGAAGACATGCATGGGCGTGCGGTGTGGGAGACGGAAACGCCCGTTCATTTGCCCGGCAAGCGTGAAACGGACTTCGGCCGCTATTATCTCATCCGGGGCGTTTCTCCTTGGGATGATCTGCATCCAGCCCTTTACACATTGAAGGCCCGGCTGACGGACCTGAATGGCCGGATGCTGGATACGGAAGAGGTGGAGACCGGCTTCCGTGTGGTGACAGTCGATCCACAGCATGGCCTGCGCATCAACGGCAGAGCGGTCAAACTGCTGGGCGGCTGCATCCATCATGACCAGGGCATCCTCGGCGCGCAGACCTTCGATGACTACGAATACCGGCGCGCCAGGCTGCTGAAGGATGCCGGCTTCAACGCTGTGCGCTGCGCGCATAACCCCGCGTCAAAGGCGCTGCTCCGTGCCTGCGACCGTCTGGGTATGTATGTGCTGGATGAAGCCTTTGATATGTGGAGTCGGATGAAGAATCCCGGAGATTACGCGCTCTTCTTCCAGAGCGGCTACCGTCAGGTGCTGGAGACCATGGTGCGTGTGGACTACAGCCATCCCTCTGTCATCATGTACTCCACCGGCAACGAGATCATGGACCTGGCCACGGACAGGGGCTATGAGCTCAGCGGTGAGATGACGGCCATCCTGCATCGGCTGGATGAGACGCGCCCTGTCACCAACGCGGTGAACGCGCTGCTTGCCGCCGGAAACCGCCTGATCGATATCACCTTGGAAGCCAACGGTAAGACGCCCGATGACCTGAAGGATCTGGATGTGAACCAGTTCCTGGCGGAGCACAGGATCGCCATGGACAAGGTCAGCACCCATCCTTCCATCAGCCGTATGCTGGAATACCTGGATGGCACCATGGATGTCCTCGGCTACAATTACCTGACGGAGCGCTACGCGGCGGACATGGAGCGCTACCCGGACCGTGTCATCCTGGGCACGGAGACCTTTGCCCCCCGCATCGCCGAAAGCCGGGACCTGATGAACAAGTACCCCGGCGTTATCGGTGACTTCATCTGGACAGCCCATTCCTATCTGGGAGAAACCGGCGGTAAGGAACGCTTCCCGGCGCTGCACAATGAAAGCTGTGACCTGGATGTGACCGGTGAGCAGATGCCGACCAACTATTACCGTCAGATCGTGCTGGGCCAGCGTAAGGCCCCGTATATTGCCGTGCGTACCCCGGAAGCCAGTAAAGGCCCCATCCGCCTGAGCCCCTGGTCTCTGACGGACGCGGTTCCAAGCTGGACCTTCCCGGGCCATGAGGGCGAGGAGGTGGATGTGGAGGTCTACTCCGCCGGAGATGAGGTGGAGCTGTACCTGAACGGCAGGTCTGTCGGCAGACAGAACGCTTCCGCGAAGCGTCCATGCGAGGCTGTCTTCCGCATTCCCTACGCGCCGGGTGAGCTGAAGGCAGTCAGCCTGCAGAACGGCGCCGTGCAGAGCAGCTATACGCTTGCTACCACGGGAAAGCCGGCCACCTTCATGGTCACACAGCAGATCTATCCGTATCCGGCAAAGCCGGAGCTGATGTTCGTGCGGATCCAGGCTGTGGACGCGGAGGGCAGGCCTGTCTTTGCGATGATCCCCGACCTGACGGTATCCCTGGCGGGGGATGCGGCGCAGCTGCTGGCCTTTGGCAGCTGGGAGGCACCTCACAACGGCGGGTATCAGAGTCCCGTGCTGAGCGTGAAGAATGGCAAGGCCCTGCTGATCCTGCGCAGGAAGAGCGGAGCGGAGGGGAATGTCCGGCTTCGCGTTTCAGCGGAGGGGCTTGAGGACTTTGAGGTTGTGCTGTACTAAGCCGGGAAACAAAGCCTAAAACAGGGGCATAAAACAGAAAGCTGTGAACATATGAAAAAGCTCGTCATGCTTATTCTTGCCGCCGTCCTGGCGCTCGGACTTTCGGCGGCAGCCGCTGATGTGATCGATTTGCAGATCCTGGCTACCAGCGACCTGCACGGCAAGTTTCTGGCCTGGGACTACGCGCTGGATTCCGAGAGCACAAGGGGCAGCATGGCGCAGCTGTCCACAGCCATCAGGGAGCTGCGTACCGAGAACAGCCTGCTGCTGGACGCCGGTGACACCATCCAGGGTAACTCGGCCGCGCTGTTCCTGGACCAGGAGGTCCATCCCATGGTCGCCGCGCTGAACCTGCTGGGCTATGACGCCTGGACTGCCGGCAACCATGACTTCAACTACGGCATCGCCACACTGAAGAATGTCATCAGTCATCTGAACGCGCAGACTGTGCTTGGCAATGTGTGGGACGCCGACGGCAACCCGCTGGCACCGGCCTACACCGTCATTGAGCGGGCAGGCCTGAGGATCGGCATCGTCGGCATGGTCACGCCGCATATCACCAAGTGGGACGGCCCCAATCTGGCGGGCTGCACGGTGACGAATCCTGTGGAAGAATGCCGGAAGGTTGTGGATAACCTGAGCGGTCAGGTGGATGTGCTGATCGCACTGGTGCACATGGGCGTGGAAGACGAGCTGGATACCCCGAACACAGGCTGTCGTGCCCTGGCAGAGGCCTGCCCGGAGTTCGACCTTATCATAGCCTCCCATGACCATGAGGCCATTGCCGGTATCGAGGTCAACGGCGTGCTGATCGTGGAGAACAGGGACCAGGCGCAGACCATGAATGAGATCCACCTGACCGTGGAGCGTGATGAGACCGGCTGCCATGTGACGGGCCACACCAGCCGCACCGTCAGCCTGGCTGACTATGCGCCGGACGAGGAATTCAGCGAAGCGCTCAGCACCGACCACAACAGGGCCATCGAAAGCGCCCATAAGGAGATCGGCGTCCTGCAGGGAGGCAATCTGGCTCCGGACAGCGAGATCAACGGCATCCCAAGCGCTTTGACCGAGGATACGGCCCTGATGGATCTGATCAACAATACGCAGCTGCGTTACTCCGGCGCGAAGGTCTCCGCGGCGGCCATGCCGAGCCTTGAGTCCGCGCTGAATGAGGGAACGATCCGCGCCTGCGATGTGTCCCTCATCTACAAGTATGAGAATACCCTCTACCTGCTGGAGATGAACGGCCGTCAGCTGAAGCAGTACATGGAATGGGCGGTGCGTTTCTTCCCGCAGTATCGGGAGGGCGACCTGACCTTCGGCTATGATCCTTCCGTGACCTACTTCAGCTACGATATGTTCCAGGGCGTCAGCTATAAGGTCGATATCTCCCAGCCCATCGGCAGCAGGATCGTGGACCTGACCTGGCCGGACGGTACGCCTGTGGCGGAGGATGAGGTGTTCACCGTGGTGGTCAACAATTACCGCGCCAACTCCCAGCTGCTCACTCCGGGCATCATCTTTGCGGAGGATGATCTGCCCGTGCTGGTGCAGAGCGATATCCGCAGCGACCTGGGCGGCATCCGGGAGCTGATCACCGACAACATCGTGAACGGCTATGGCGGGGTGCTTACGCCCGAGTGTGACCATAACTGGAGCATTATCGGCAACGACTGGGATCCTGACCTGCATGCCGAGGCTGTGCGGGAGCTCAACGAGGGTGTGATCCCGCTGCTGAATGAGCAGGACAAGTTCGGACTGAACTCCGTGGCCATCCGGGTGGAAGACCTGAAGCAATGATCCTCTGAAAGTGAGGTTGACTGAACATGGACATGATGCTGATCCTGATCCGGCAGATCATTCAGATGTTTATCCTGGCGGGTATCGGCTTTCTGCTTTTCAAGGGAAAGAAGATCAGCCAGGAGGGCAGCAGAACGCTGGGCAATATCCTGATCTACCTGGTGCTGCCGGCGGTGATCATCAACAGCTTCCTGGTGGAAAGGACCACGGAGCATTTGCTGGGCATAGCCTACAGCGCGGCGGCTGCGCTGATTCTGCTGCTGATGTCCATCCTGGTTTCCCAATTCCTTTTCAAGAAGGACCCGATCGCCGCTTTCTCATCGGCTTTCTCCAATCCGGGCTTCTTCGGCATTCCGCTGATCGTGGCTTCCCTCGGACAGGACGCGGTGTTCTATGTGGCCTGCTTCATCGCTTTTCTGAATATTGGTCAGTGGACATACGGCGTCGCGGTGATGACCGGCCAGCCTGTGCGGGAGGGCTTCCGCATCAAAAAGCTGATCCGGGCGCCCTTCATGATCGCCATCATCCTTGGCCTGCTGCTGTTCCTCACGCAGGTGCAGCTGCCTTCCATCGTCAAGGGGTGCCTGACCACCATTACCGGGATCAACACGCCGCTGGCGATGTTTACCATCGGCATTTATCTGGCCCAGACGGATCTGAAGCGGATGCTCGTCAGAAAAGCGCTGTATCTGACATCCGTGGTGCGGCTGGTCGTGATCCCGCTGCTGGCTCTGCTCCTGCTTGCGCTTTTGCCGGAGACCGTGCACAGCATGAAGATGGCGCTGCTCCTGGCCATGGCCTGCCCCGTCGGCTCCAATGTGGCCGTCTATGCACAGCTTCACGGAAAGGATTACGCCTACGCGGTGGAAAACGTGGTCATCTCCACGCTGTTTTCCATCCTGAGCATCCCGGCGATCGTCTGGGTGGCGTCCGTTATCTGGTAAAGTCGGTAAGAAGAACGGAAGTATGTTGGCCGATAGGGAGGGCTGAATGATGGTATACAGGTTTTACGGCTGGGAAGCCGCCGATGTTAAACCCGTCCATGAGCAATATGCCGGGATCCGGGATCCCAGGCAGCTTTATGACCTGCTGTCCGACATCTGGTGCGCGGATACCTGTGCGCCGCGTATGCGGCAGAGCTGGAGCGAGGCCAACAAAACGCTCGGACAGTGTTCCATTACGGCGTTTCTGGCGCAGGATATCTTCGGCGGCAGGGTGTACGGCATCCTGCGTCCGGGCGGGAACTACCATTGCTACAATGTGATCACGCGTCCCGATGGCAGCAGCTGCGTGTTTGACCTGACGAGTGAGCAGTTCAGTGACGAGAAGCTCTGCTATGAGGGAAACCCGGAGCAGAGCCGTGAGGTGCATTTTGCCAAAGCGGAGAAGAAAGCCAGATATGAGTACCTGAAGGCCCAACTGGAGAAGCGCCTGGTAAAATAAGGAAAACTGCCGGAAAAAGGGGAGAGCAGACAATGAACAAAAGAGAGGCGCTGGACGGGATGGCGTGAGATCAACCCCCTGATACCGATGCCCTGTTCTGAAATTCCTTTAAGAGGTGACTGCAATGAAAGAACCCATGGTTCATACGCAGAACGAGCGGCTGGACTGGACGCTGCAGAGCGAAATCAGCAAATGCCTGCTGTGTAAGGATGCCCCTTGTGGTACGGCCTGTCCCAACGGATTTGCTCCCGACAGGCGGGTGCGTTCGCTGTATTTTCAGAATGTTTACGGCGCCTGCACGGGTCTGCCGGAGGACGCGTGCCTGAACTGTGACCGGCCCTGCGAGCAGGCCTGTCTGCTGGGCCGCTGCGGCGACGGCCGTCCTGTGGACATTCAGAAGGTCATGCGGGCGCTCAGCGGCATTTATCTGCAGAAGCAGACACACCCTGTCGAAGTCTTTGAGCCCGACCTTTCGCTGGATATCTGCGGCGTGAAGCTGGAGAATCCCTTCCTGCTGTCCTCCTCGGTGGTGGCCAGCAATTACGAGATGATCGCCAAGGCCTTCGACATGGGCTGGGCGGGCATGTGCTATAAAACCATCTGCAGCTTTGACCAGCATGAGGCCTCGCCCCGCTTTTCGGTGCTGCGCAACCGCCCGGAATCCTTCTTCGGGTTCAAGAACATCGAGCAGCTCTCCGACCATTCCGTGGCGGAGAACATGGAGATCTTCCGGCGGCTGAAGGCGAAGTATCCCACCAAGGTGATCATCGCGTCCATCATGGGGCGTGACGAGGCCGAATGGGAGACCCTGGCCCGGCAGTGTCAGGAGGCCGGAGCCGATGTGATCGAGCTGAACTTCTCCTGCCCGAACATGGAGAACGGCGCCCTGGGCGTGACCATCGGCCAGTCGGAAGAGCTGATCGAGAAATACACCCGTGCCGCACGGAAGGGCTGCACCATCCCGCTGCTGGCCAAGATGACGCCCAACATCACCGACATGGTCCCCATGGCCGAGGCGGCGGTGCGTGGCGGCGCGGACGGCATTGCCGCCATCAACACCATCAAGAGCATCACCGGCGTGGAGCTGGATACCATGACGCCGGAGCCCAATGTCAGCGGACATTCTGCCGTGGGCGGATACTCCGGCGCGGCGGTGAAGCCCATCGCGCTGCGATTCATCTCCGACCTGGCCGGTGCTCAAGGCCTGAAGAACTGCCATATCTCCGGTA
>R14__coassemble_1522_pt1 | contig 11476 bp, 12 predicted proteins | sample R14__metabat2_high_PE_034 | metagenome-assembled genome bin R14
TCGGCAGAATCCCACAAGAAATTTCATTGAACCATTTTTTATGCAAAAACCGGAACAGTGTAAATGTAAGGCCGGGAAGCATCAGGCTCCCGGCCTTTGTGCCGCTCACCACACGGCAGCCAGCTCCCGCATCCAGCCGGCCACATCCATCCCCCAGGCAGCGGCCAGCCTGTCATCGGTCAGCACCTGTCCGCACGGGCCCTGGGCCAGCGCCCTGCCCTCCGAAAGCAGCAGCGCGTGACTGCCGAAGCGCCTGGCGGCGGAGAGGTCATGCACCACCGACACCACTGCCCGACCCGGCTCCCGGCGCCAGCGGTCGATCAGCTCATACAGCTGCCGGGTATAGGACAGATCCAGGTGGCTGTCCGGCTCATCCAGCAGCAGCAGGGAGGGCGCCTGGCACAGCACCTGGGCCAGGAAGGTCCGCTGTCTCTCGCCGCTGGAGAGGGACAGCAGGCTGTGCCGCCGCAGCTCCGTCAGGCCTGTCAGGGCCAGCGCCTCCTCGATGCGCGCCTGTCCCTCCGGATCGCCACGGCCTGTCAGAGGGCCGCGATGGGCATAGCGGCCCATGCTCACCAGCTCCTCCACCGTGAAGGCGCAGGCCGAGCCGCTGCCGGCCTCCAGCATGCCCAGGTACAGCGCCCTTTCGGCCGGCCGCATGCGGCGCAGGTCCGCTCCGTCCAGCAGGAGCCTCCCCTCCGAGGGGATGGCGCAGCTGACCGCCCGCAGCACCGTGGACTTGCCCGCGCCGTTGCGGCCCACCAGCATCAGCCACTCGCCCTCATTCACCGTGAAGGACACATCGCCGACGATGTGCTTACGGCCGCGGGCCACGCTGAGCCCCTGTACCTCCAGCCTCATGACGCACCACCTGACCTTCGCTGACGGATGAACACGCCCACGAACACAAAGGCGCCGATGATGCTGGTAACCACGCCGATGGGCAGCTCATTGGGCGAACAGACCGTACGGGCCACCAGATCTGCCAGCAGCAGGAAGGAGGCGCCGCCAAGCAGGCAGCAGGGCATCAGCCTGCGATGATCCGGCCCCACGGGCATCCGCAGGATATGCGGGACCGCCAGCCCCACGAAGCCGATGCAGTCCCCCACCGCCACCGACACCCCGATCAGGCAGGAGGCAGCCACCATCACCGACAGCTTGACCCGGCGCACATTCACGCCCAGATGCAGCGCGTGATCCTCCCCCACCGACATGGCATTCAGCTCCCGCCCGCGCATCAGCAGCACGCCGCCGCAGATGAGCAGCACGCCGCCCAGCAGCGCCGCGCCGGCATAGGAGGCGGAGGCCGCCGAGCCCATGGTCCAGAAGGTGATGGTCTTCAGCTTCTCACCGGAAAAGGTGATCAGCAGCGACAGCAGGCTGGACATCAGCATGGAAAAGATCACGCCGATCAGGATGACCGTGTGGGTGGACAGGGAGCGGTCCAGGGCAAAGGCCAGGCTCATCAGTATCAGCAGGGAAATAAGCGCCGCCACCATGGCGCCGATGGCCGTGCCCGCCAGGGGAAGCCCGGGTACCGAAAAGCCCGTCAGGATGGCCAGCGCCGCGCCGAGGGAGGCCCCGGAGGACACCCCCAGAGTGGAGCCGTCCGCCAGGGGATTCCGCAGCAGCCCCTGCATGGCCGCGCCGCACAGGGACAGGGACGCCCCCATCAGCGCCACGCACAGCGCCCGGGGCAGCCGCACGGACAGCACGATGGCCCTGGACATGGCGGAGGCGGACTCACCGCCGAAAAGCGCCTCCCGCAGCACCAGCAGCGTCTCGTCCAGCGGCACAGACACGCTGCCCAGGCAGATGCACAGCAGCAGCACGCAGGGCAGCGCCGCCGCCAGCAGCGTCAGCCACAGCCGGTAATGCTCTCTCATGGTTCCCTCCCAGTGACAGAAGGACCCGGACAGACAGTCTGTCCGGGTCGGTGTATGCTTTACTCGGCGTCGGTGCCCCACACCAGGCCGTACAGCCAGGCAGCGGCATCCGCCAGGCGGGGACCGGGGCGGGTGATGCTGTCGTTATCGGCCTGGAACACCTGACCGTTGACCACGGCGCTCAGCTGCTCCCAGCCGGCGCGGCCCAGGATCTCCGCCACGGGAGAGGGCTCGGTGCCGTAATCGGTGGTGGTGGTGATGATCATGGAAGGATCGCGGGCGATGACCTGCTCCTCGCTGACGGAGGCCCAGGAGGTCACATCGGCAAACACATTGTCGATGCCCACCATGTCGGCCAGCTCGTTCATGAAGGTGCCGCTGCCGGCGGTCCACAGGCCCCACTGCAGGGGGCTGATCTCAAAGTACACGGTCTTGCCGCTCTTCTCTGCGGCGGTATACCTGGCGAAGGTCTCCTGCATGGAGGCGACCAGGGCGGCGGCTTCATCGGCATGGCCGGTCACATCACCCAGCAGGGTAATGGCGGTGTACACGCCGGCAATGTCCTGGGCATCAGACACGATGACACGGATGCCGGCAGCCTCCAGCTGCTGCACCTGCTCCTCGGTCTGGGCCATGGTGGACATGACCAGCACCTGGGGCTGCAGGGCAATGATCTCCTCAATATTGGTCTCGTAGCCGGACTGCACGCCGGTGACCTCCAGCGCCTCGGCGGGATAGTCGCAGTAGGCGCCGCGGCCCACCAGCAGATCGCCGGCACCGATGGCGTACAGGATCTCCACATCGGCGGCGGTCAGGGCCACCACCCGGGTCACATCGCCCTCAATGGTCACCTCGCGGCCGGTCATATCGGTCACGGTGACATCGGCCAGGGCGGATACGCAGGTCAGCGCCAGGCAAAGGCACAGGAACAGGGACAAAAGCTTCTTCATGGGATCTTCCCTCCTTTATTCAAACGACAGCAGGAGGAAGTGCCCCTTGCGGACGCAAAAGGCCGGGGCCGCTCCCGACGGCCCGTTCATTCCCAGCTCCGGGGGAATGCCGTTTCCGCTGCACAGACAGGTCTCCCGACTTGGCTTCATCCGAAGGAGCGCCTTCCCAGGCCCATGGCCCAGTGGCCGCACCCCATGCGGGGCACCCGCTCATCCGTCCGCTTCACGGTTGCCGGAACAGTCCGGAATTCTCATCCGCTTCCCATGGCATCGCTGCCGCGCTCACGCGCATCTGTGTCGGCTGTTCATTTGTGCGCCCATTATACAGGAACGGACGGGTTTTGTCAATCGAAAGCACGGCCATACAAAATTGGGGCTTGCGCTTTTACCGCATTCGTGGTATACTGCAGTAACACCATTTGGAGAAATGGTAATTCGGAGGAGGTAATTTTTTATGGCTTACAAGATTTCCGATGCCTGCATTTCCTGCGGCGCCTGCGCCGACAGCTGCCCCATGGACGCCATCTCTGAGGGCGACGGCCAGTATGTGATCGACCCCGACAAGTGCATCGACTGCGGCTCCTGCGCCGGTGCCTGCCCCATGGGCGCCCCCCAGGCCGAGTAAGGTCCGACCGAACCCCACCCCCTCCGGGCGGGGTTTTCGTATGCCCAAAGCGCTTGACAAACCCGGCCGGATGCCTTATCCTTTCAGCCGGAAAGGAGCCTTGCTTCCATATGAAATACATGATCGCGTCCGATCTTCACGGCTCGGGCTTCTGGTGCGGAAGGCTGCTGCAGGCCTTCGAGCAGGAGCAGGCGGACCGGCTGATCTTCCTGGGGGATATCCTTTATCACGGGCCGCGGAATGACCTGCCCACGGGCTATGACCCGAAAAAGGTCATCAGCTGGCTGACGCCCATGGCCTCCCGGCTGCTGTGCGTACGGGGCAACTGTGACGCCGAGGTGGACCAGATGGTGCTGCCCTTCCCCATCCTGGCGGATTATGCCCTGCTGGAGTGCGGCGGTCACCTGGTCTACCTGACCCACGGCCACCACTTCCATGAGAACCACCTGCCGCCGCTGCGGGAGGGCGATGTGCTGCTGTACGGCCACACCCATGTGCCAATCTGCCACGAGCGGAGCGGCATCGTATGCATGAATCCCGGCTCCGTGTCCCTGCCCAAGGAGGGCAGCTGGCACGGCTACATGACCCTGGAGGACGGCCTCTTCCTCTGGAAGGACTTCGACGGCCAGGTCCGCATGCGCTATGAGATGGGAGGCAAGCCGGATGAAGCTGTTCCTGACCAGCAGTCCCTGTAACGATGATGTGCCGGAGGGCTGCGGCCTGCCCTGCGTGTTCTTTGAGCGCAACCGCTTTGTGGAAAACCTGCGGGCCTGCTATACGCCGGGAAGGACCTTCGCGGCGGTGGCGGCCTGGCCCGACGCCTTTGCCCTGAATGACGAGATGCTGGGCACCTTCCGGGACTGCTTTGCCTGGCACGGCATGCCCTTCACGGACGCCGTCATCATCGACAGCCGCAACCGGCAGGACGCCGCCCGCATCATCCGGGAGAGCGGCGCCCTGATGCTCAGCGGCGGCCATGTGCCCACGGAGAATGCCTTCTTCCGTGAGCTGGGGCTGAAGGAGCTGCTGGCGAACTATGACGGCATCCTCATGGGCGTCAGCGCCGGCTCCATGAACAGCTGCGGCACGGTATACGCCCAGCCGGAGGAGCCCGGTGAGGCCGTTGATCCTGCCTACCGCCGCTTCATCGAGGGCCTTGGCCTGACCGATGTGATGGTCCTGCCCCACTACAACCGGGTGCGCGACACCTACGTGGACGGCAAGCATCTGTTCCGGGACCTGACCCTGCCGGACAGCATGGGTCGCAGCTTCTACATCCTCCCGGACGGCAGCTATGTCTTCTCCGACGGGCATCAGGCGACCCTGTACGGCGAGGCCTGGCTGGCCCGGAACGGCATCATGACCAAAATTCAGGAGGACGGCGAAAGCTGCCTGCTGCCCATGGCCTGAATGACAAAAGCCTCCTTCATTCCGAAAGGAGGCTTTTTCTGCGGGAGCGTGACGGTGCTTACCTCAGCCGTCCTCTGAGCCGAAGCAGCGCCGCCGCGGGCAGCCCCAGCTGCAAAAGGAAGCCCAGCCACAGGGGCACACCGGGCATGGTGCACAGATAGAACAGCCCGGTGCCGCACAGCAGCGCCGCCAGGCCCGGCAGCACGGTCAGACCGAAGCGGCGCCTAAGGGTACCTGCCGTGATCAGATACCACAGCAGCAGCACCGCCACCGAAGCCACGGAGATCGCGGCTGTCGTACGGAAAGCGGCCCACACCGCCAGATCCGCCAGAACGGAGAGCGCCAGCACAGCCATGCTCTGCAGGCAGAAGCGGTCCGAAAGGCCCAGGGTCTTGTCATAATTGTGGACCACGATGGTGACCGCCGAGCTGGCGGCCAGGCCCGGAAACACAATGCGCAGGGTAGAGAGCGCGCCGGTATAGGCCGGCAGGAACCGCCCGATGAAGGGCACCAGGGGGAAGTACACCGCCAGGCACAGGAATACCAGCAGCGGGATCCCGGTGATGAGCCCCGGCCATGCAGCCAGCAGGCGTTCCCTGTCCATGCGCTTCATGGTGGGGAACAGCACCGTCGATACGGCGGCGATGACCATGGTGATCATGGTGACGATGTTGTAGGCAAAAGCATACACCGCGTAGGTGGCCGTATCACAGAGGACGTTCACGCACTGCCTGTCTGCCGAGAGGATCAGCAGTGTGCAGAGATTGGCCAGCATCAGGGGCACGCCGGTGCGGATCAGCCGCCGCAGCGCGCTGCCCTCCTGCCGCAGGGATGCCGCCTCCCCCAGCACCAGCTCACGCCAGCGGAAGAGATACAGCAGCATGACGGTCAGGTTACCCAGGGTATACAGCAGCAGATAGGCCCTGGCGTCCATCCGCCACAGGCCTGCCCCGCTTCCCAGCCACAGCAGCCCCACCGTCGCCGCGGACAGCAGCGATTGCAGCTGCGTGAAGCGGCTCAGCTCCCGAAAGCGGCCCGTGATCTGTGAAAGCGTCTGGCAGAAGGAGGTGATGTTGTTGGTCAGCAGGAACACCGCCAGCCACACCAGCGCAAAGCCCGCGTCTCCTCCGCCGCAGAGCAGCCCGGCCAGGCACAGCCCCAGCGCAAACAGGCCCTCCAGCAGCAGGAAGCAACGGCTGTACCGCCGGAAGGGGGCCCGTTCCAGCGCCGCCAGCTCCGTGCCGCCGAAGCGCAGCGCCAGGCCGTCGATCAGGCCCGTGCTGAAAAGCCCCACATAGGTGGCATACAGGGTGCAGGTGCGCACGAAGCCATACTCATTCACCGACAGCAGCGCCGGCAGCGCAAAGCCCACCAGCACCCCGGAGAGCACCTTCAGCACATTGCCCATACCCACATGCAGGATGCCCTTCAACGTATCCCGAAGGTCACCGTTCACGCGCACCGCCTCCTTTCCGAACGGACAGGAGGATTATACCATCACCCGCCCCCGCCGGTCAAGCGTTTGCCCGATTGACAAAACCGGAAACGCGGATATAATGGAAAGGACACATTCGGACGAAAGAGGTTTGACGCATGTCCACCATCGACCGCGGCCTGCTGCGCCGCGTCTTTCCCAGAACGATCCCCGTGCTGGCAGGCTATATCTTTCTGGGGATCGCCTACGGCATCTCCATGGCAGAGAACGGCTTCGGCGTGGCGTGGTCCATCCTGATCTCCGTCATCGTATTCGGCGGTTCGCTGCAGTTTGCCATGATCAGCCAGCTGACGGCACCCTTCTCTCCCCTGACCATGGCGCTGATGGCGCTGCTGGTGCAGGCCCGGCACATCTTCTACGGCATCAGCATGCTGGACAAATACAGCGGCACCGGCAGGTACAGGCCCTACCTGATCTTCGCCATGTCCGACGAGACCTATTCCCTCACGGTACAGGGCGCGCCGGAGGATGTGGACAAGGGCAAATGGTTTGCCCTGATCTCCTTCCTGGACCAGAGCTACTGGGTCATCGGCTCCGCCCTTGGCGCGCTGCTGGGCGACTGGCTGCGGGCCAACGATCTGCTCTCCCTGATCAACGGCATCGACTTCGCCATGACCGCCCTGTTCACCGTCATCGTGACGGAGCAGGCCATGGACGCGGTGAAGGCCCTGAGGGAGAAGCGCATGACCCTCTTCGAGGCCCTGTTTCCGCCGTTGCTGGGGCTTCTGGCCACCCTTGGCAGCCTGCTGCTGGTGGGCACGGGCAGCTTCCTGCTGCTTTCCATGGGCGTCATGCTGATGTGCTTCCTGCTGCGCTGGTTCACCCTGCCCCGGTCCGAAAGGCAGGTGCGCTCATGATCACCATGACAAATGCCCAGCTGCTGATCACCGTGCTGGTGGCGGCGGCCATGACCGTGTTCACCCGCGTCATTTCCTTTCTGGTATTCCGGGGCGGCAGGGCGCCGGCCTTCATCACCTGGATGGGCAGCCAGCTGCCCCGGGCCGTCATGGCCATGCTGCTGGTCTATTGTCTGAAGGACATCACCCCCACCGTCCATCCCTTCGGCATCCCCGCGCTGGCGGGGGTAGCCGTCACCGCCGGGCTGCATGTGTGGAAGAAGCAGATGATGCTCTCCATCTGCGGCGGCACCGCCGTCTATATGCTGCTCCTGCGCCTGATGGCGTGAGGAGGCCCAGCCGATAAATCACCACGCTTTGATTGCAAGGAGGAAAGCCCCATGTTCAGCGAAGCACAGTGCAGCCTGATCCGTCAGCGGATGGAGGAGCTGACCGGCGTCCGTCTGCCGGGCACCATCACCGTCACGCAGGAGGAAGGCCTGCGGGTCACCTGGAACGGCGCCGCCGGCAGCATTGCCGCCGAGGACGGCACCGCCCTGGCCAGAGGCTTTTTCCTCATCACGAAGGCCATCCGTCAGGACAGCGTCCTGCGTGAGGAGCAGCACCGCCACTTCCGCAGCTGCGGCCCCTTCATCGACTGCTCCCGGGGCGGCGTGCCCACCCTGGCCGCCTGCAAGCGCTACGCCGACTACACCGCCGCGCTGGGCATGAATGTGCTGGCCCTGTACATGGAGGACACCTACACCGTGCCGGAGTACCCCTATCTGGGGCATCTTCGCGGCCGCTACAGCCAGGAGGAGCTGAAGGAGCTGGATGACTACTGCGCCGGCTACGGCATCGAGCTGCTGCCCTGCATCCAGACCCTGGCCCATATGCAGCAGCTGCTGCAATGGCAGCAAAGCCGCCCGCTGGCCGACACCGGCAGCTGCATGCTCATCGACAGCGAGGAGACCTACGCCTTCATCGAGGCTGCCATCGCCTCCCTTCGGAAGTCTGTCAGCACCCACCGTCTGCACATCGGTATGGACGAGGCCCACGATGTGGGGCTGGGCCGCTACCTGCGGGAGCACGGCCCTGTGGACCGCTTCCAGCTGCTGAGCCGTCATCTGACCCGCGTATCGGAGATCTGCCGGAAATATGACTTCGAGCCCATGATGTGGAGCGACATGTTCTTCCGGCTTGGCTCCGTCAGCGGCGAATATTATGACCCCGACTGCCACATTCCCCAAGGCGTCATCGACAGCCTGCCCCAGGTGGGCATGGTCTACTGGGACTACTACCACATGGACGAAGGCACCTATGAGCGGATGCTTTCCGAGCATCTGCGGATGCAGCGGCCGGTCATCTTTGCCGGCGGCAACTGGGTGTGGTCCGGCTTCCTGCCCCAGGTGAAGCGCACCGATGCCACCACCGTGCCGGCCATGAAGGTCTGCGTTCGGCATCGGGTGGATACCGTGCTGGCCACCATGTGGGGTGACGACGGCCAGGAAACGGATGTGTTCCTGGCGGTGAACCAGCTGCCCCTGTTCTCTGAGGCCTGCTGGCTTGGCGAGGATGTGTCCCAGGCCCATGTGCGGTCCATGGGCGCGGCCCTGAGCGGCATTCCGGATGAGGTGTATGAGGCCTTCGGGCTGTTCAACGCTGACGAAGGCGGCCAGTACACCGGCAAGAGCATCGTCTACGGCGATCTGCTGCTGCCCATCATGTCCGGCGAGCCCAACCTGCCCGCCGCGGCCGGAAGGGCCTCCGCCGCACTGGCCGTGCTGGAGCGTTATCCCGACCTGCAGGCGGCCCGCTATGCCGCCGCGCTGTTCCGCCTGGTGCGGGCCAAGGCACGGCTGATCCCGGAGCTGCGGGATGCCTACGCCGCCGGCGACCTGCGGCGCATGGAGACGATGGCGGACCGCGTCAGCGAGGTCATCACCCTGACGGAGCAGCTGCGGGAGGTCCACCGTGAGCGCTGGAGCCTGTACCACAAGCGGGCAGGCTGGGAGCTCTTCGCCCTGCGGTACGGCGCGCTGATCGGCCGGCTGCAGGATGTACGCCGGGAGCTGCAGGCCTATGTCTCCGGCGAGGAAGCCGTCATCGACGAGCTGGAGGCCCCGGCTTTGCCCAGCTACCGCTGGAACAAGGGCTACTGGTTCCACGGCCTCACCGACCCGAAGGCCGGGGAATAAGGCCTTTTCGGCGGAAAAGCCGTTGACAAGCCCCGCTTTCCGCGGTACAATCAATACAGGCATTCAGCCCCAAACGATACAGAGAAATGAAGGTAGAAGCACATGACCTATTCCATGAAGGTGGCCGGACTGCAGCGGGAGCTGCCCATCTGCCGCGTGAATGACAGCCTGTATATCGGCGCGTTCGTGATCTTCGGTGACTGTGAGCTGACCGAAGCCTGCGCCCGGGAGCTGCTGAAGAAGGCCCCCGAATATGACTACATCCTGACCGCCGAATCGAAGGGCATCCCGCTGGCCTATGAGATGGCCCGCCAGGCCGGCGACGCCAAGTGGCTGCTGGCCCGCAAGGGTGCCAAGCTGTACATGCAGAATGTGTTCGGCGTGGAGGTGAAATCCATCACCACCGAGGCCGTGCAGCGCCTGTACCTGGATGGCGCCGACGCCGCCCTCATCAAGGGCAAACGGGTACTGATCGTGGATGACGTGATCTCCACCGGCGAAAGCCTGCGGGCCCTGGAGGCCCTGGTGGAGAAGGCCGGCGGCACCGTCTGCGGCCGCATGGCCGTGCTGGCCGAGGGCGACGCCCAGAGCCGCGAGGACATCATCTATCTTGAAAAGCTTCCCCTCTTCAACGCAAAGGGCGAGATCATCGGCTGAGCCCGAGCGCCCATGGCCGCGCCCCGCGCCTGAGCCGGGACGCGGCTTTCCGTTTGAGTTTTCCCGAAGGATCGCGAAAGCCGCCCGTCCGCACTGTCGTTTTCCCTGTTAAAGAAAGCAAAGCCAAAGGAGGTGCCTGTCCGATGCTGAATCGTTCCCGGCTCCGTTTAGGGGCCATGACCGCGCTGCTTCTGGCGCTGCTCCTGCTGCTGTGTACCTCTGCCGGCGCCGAGGTGGCGGAGGAGATCACCGACCGCTGCACCTTTGAGGGCTGCGATGCCGATGATGTGGCCCTGATGACGGACGGCGACCTGGATACCTACTGCCTGGTGAAGCAAAAGAACAGCCTGACCATCAGCTGCCCCGAGGGCATCAGCGGCGTGACCCTGACCCTGTATTCCAAGGTGGAGGTCAAGAAAACCAGGTATTATCTCCCCACCGTATACCTCGAGGTCAAAAACAGCCAGGGCGAGTGGGAGAGCGTGGGCTCCTGGCATGATTACCTGATTGAATGGCTGCCTGTGCCGGAGGGGACCACCGAGGTCCGTATCCGCTCCACCAAGAAGGGCTCCGCCTTTGCCATTCCGGACATCCATGTATACGGTCCCGGTGAGGTGCCCCCCGAGGCGCCGCGCTGGGAGGAGCTGGACAAGGCAGACCTGATGATCATCGTGGCCCATCCGGATGACGAGCTGCTGTGGTTCGGCGGCATGCTGCCCACCTACGCCGGTGAGCGGGGCCTGAGGGTGCAGGTGGTGTATGCCACCTCCAAGGGCGGACGCAAGCTGGAGCTCCTGCAGGGCCTGTGGACCTGCGGCGTGAAGTATTATCCCGTGCTCTTCGATCTGGACGACAAGAAGATGAAGACCAAGGACGAGATGTACAAGGTCTGGCGGGAGGGTTATTTCACCCGGCTGCTGTATGAGGCCGTGCGGAAGTACAAGCCGGAGGTGGTGGCCACCCACGACTTCAACGGCGAATACGGGCACATGGCCCATGTGCTGACTGCCGAAAAGGTGGCCCTGGTGGTAAAGACGGCCGGGGACGCCTCCAAATCCCCCAGCACAGCCAAAAAGTACGGTGCCTGGCAGGTGAAGAAGCTGTATGTCCACCTGTGGGAGGAAAACCAGATCCATCTGGACTGGACCAAGCCCCTGAGCGCCTTCGGGGGCGAGACCTCCATCTCCGTAGCCACCCGCGCCCTGGACTGCCATGTGAGCCAGGTGAAGAGCGAGCGCGGCTGGAATATGTCCCGCGCCGACGACTATGACAACGGCCTCTTCGGCCTGTACTACACCACCGTCGGCCCCGATGAGGCCGGGGACGACATCATGGAGCACATCGACCTTACGGAATAAAGCTTCGGGGGCTGTCTCATTAAAGAGGCAGCTCCTTTTCAATACAAAAAAACATTCGGGC
>R14__coassemble_1534_pt1 | contig 11425 bp, 13 predicted proteins | sample R14__metabat2_high_PE_034 | metagenome-assembled genome bin R14
CACCGATACCCCCGTGCCGGACTTTTACACCGGCTATGCCCTGACGAAGAAGAGCCTGGTGCTGCGGGATACCGCCGCCGGCGGCGACGACACCGTGTTCATGACCATTCCCACCGGTACGCTGGTGGTGGTGGATGAGCAGCTCTACGCCTCCGATCACCAGCTGTGGAGCCTGGTGACCACCCTGGACGACATCTCCGGCTATGTGCCCCACAGCGGCCTCATCGAGATCGACGGGGAGGAGGCCGATACCTACATTCAGCAGTGGGAGGAGGAGCGCGCGACGCCCACCTCCACCCCGGAGCCCACAGCTGAGGCTACGGCCGAGCCCGTCCAGGTGGCCGGCTACTTCTACACCCGCGGCGACGGCGTGTGCTTCCGCAACATGGCCAGCGACCGCAGCGTGATCCTGGCCGAGCTGGAGCGGAACACCGGCGTGTATGTGGCCGGTCAGGTGTATGACACCGACGACGGCTATCCCTGGCACATCGTCAGCTATAACGGCCAGTGGGGCTACATCCGCTCCGACCTGCTGCGGATGATGACCGATGAGGAGCTGGCTGCCTACCTGGCCCAGAGCGGTGAGGAGGAGACCTCCACCGAGACCACCCCCTCGCCCTATGACAGCTCCGCCCTGTCCAGCTACGGCTATGTGTACGCCGACAACAGCGGCATCATCAACCTGCGCCGCAATCCCTCCACCAGCGAGACCGCCGTGTCCAAGCTGTATAACTACGCCCTGTGCCTGGTGCTGGACACCGTGTAGCAGCGCGACCAGACCTGGTATCAGGTGCAGTACAACGGCAAGACCGGCTATGTGCGGGGCGACTTCTTCACCCAGATGACCCTGGAGGAGCTGGAGACCTTCCTGAATGACGGCCGCTACGCCCAGGGCCTGGCCAACAACACCACCGCGGACGCTACCCCCGCCGCCACCTTCTCCTCCGCCGAGGACACCACCGTCAGCGTGTGGCAGGACCCCACCAACGGTCTGAACGTGACCTACGCCACCTGGGCGCCCATCGCCACCATCGCGCCGCTGCCCACGGACACCCCCGCCCCTGAGGCGGAGGAGCTGATGCCCCTGGAGACCGTGGAGCCCACCGCCCCTCCCGAGCCCGAGCCCGCTGCCGGTACCGAGGACGGCACCGAGAAGCAGGGCGGCTCCTCCCTCCCCGTGATCCTTATCGTGCTGGCGCTGGTGCTGGTGCTTGGCGGCGGCGGCTATGGCCTGGTGCTGCACAACCGCAACAAGCGGGCCATGGCCCAGCGTGCCGCCCAGCGGAAGGCCCAGGCCGCCCGCAAGGAGGGCCAGAACGCCGCTGAAGGCCAGTCCGCCCGGGACCGCAAGCCCGGCAGCTATCAGCAGGGCCAGCCCAGAGCCACCCGCCCGGTGAGCAGGACCGCTGCCCAGACCGGTGAGAAGCCTGCCGCCTCCGCCTATGCCCGGCCCGCTGCCGAAAAGCCCGTGAAGGCCGATGCCGACGCGGCGCAGCCCAGGAGCAACGCCCGCGCTGCCCGTGCCGCGCAGCCCCAGTCCGCCGGGAATGCCCGCAGCCCCTACGCCCGCCCCGTGACGGAGAGCGCCCCCGCGGAAGCACCTGCCAATGACAGCGTTCCCGCCGAAAACGCCTCCCGCACCAGGGTCATGAGCCGCACGGCTGACACCGCCCAGACCGCCGGAGCCCCCCAGACCAGGGGCTACACCGCTCCCAGCCGCGTCCGCACCGGTAGTACCGGAGCCGCCGGCAGTACCGGAGCCGCCGGCAGTACCAGAGCCACCGGTAGTACCGGAGCCACCGGTAGTACCGGAGCCGCCGGCAGTGCCGGCGCCAACGACCGTGCTGCCTACAGCAGGAGCGCCCGTCAGGCCGAAAAGGCCATCGGGGCTGACACTGCTGCCGTCCGGGCCGATGAAGCGCCCTCCGGCAGTACCCGGGTGATCCCGCCCTACGGCAGGAGCAGCACCCGTGTCGTGCGCCGCGTGAGCCGCGCCATCGATGAGCAGCCCAGGCAGGACAGCAATGACGGCGACGGCGACACCGTGATCTGAAACCAAAGCAAAAAGCCGGAGGATCCCATATAAGGGATCCTCCGGTTTCTTTATGTGCGGCTGAAGCATTGGGCTTTGCCGCAGCATGAGCCTTCCGGCCTTTTTATTGAAACGATCCTGCGGTCCTGTCAATTCGTCAGGAACCGCTCGCAGAAGGCTTTCAGCTCCTGCAAGCCCTGCAGAAATCCTCCGGCAGATACTTCACCATCTCGCCGATCTGCATGATACACATGGCAAGGCTGTTCCGGTAGGCAAAGCTGCGGTCAAAGCGTGAGCGGTCAGTCCCGAATCCTTCGTGAATGCTATCGGCCTGATGACAGTAATCAGGGATGAGGTGCAGAATGATTGCCGGATCATGTCGTTCTGGCATAGAGAAGCACCTCCTCCGGGTGGATCTGGTTATAAAATGCCTGGGACATCATGGAGGTGGTCAGTACATCCAGCTTTTTTCTCAGCGTATCCTGCAGGTCGCAATAAAGCCCGGCAAGAGCCATGGCTGAACGGCTCTGCCCCTTGTCTACGTGCAGATCGATATCGCTGTCTGCCCTGGCTTCGCCCCGGGCATAAGAACCGAACAGATAGACTGCGTCCACACCGTAACGGATCGCGATCGGCTCCACAAGACGACGGATGTCCTCAATGGAATACACCTGACTGCTGAGCTCCGGTTCAAACACAGGCATCATCTCCGTTTCGATGCCGGGGGAATGCTCTGTTCCTCCGTTATGACTCAAGCCCCGGAAAATTGTCAGGAGGCCGCAGCCCCCTGACTTCAATCCGCCTGCCTTACATCCGCTCCGGCGCCTCCATGCCGATGAGCCACAGGCCGGATTTGATGACGCTGCGGGCGGCGTCGATCAGCTGCAGGCGGGCCGCGGTGGCGGCGGGGTCATCGTCCAGGATGCGATGCTCGTAGTAATACTTGTTCACGGCCTGGGCGATGGAGGTGACGGCGCGGGTGATGATGGAGGGCTCATTGCGGTCGGCGGCCTCCTTCACCACATCCGGGAAGCGGCTCAGCAGCAGCAGCAGGGCGTTGGCCTCGTCATCCAGCAGGGCGCTGAAGTCGGGGGCGGCGGTCTGCGCGGGCGCCTTCCGCAGCACGGAGCAGCAGCGGGCGTAGGTGTACTGCACATAGGGGCCGGTCTCGCCGTCGAAGTTCAGGGCGGTGTCCCAGCGGAAGTCGATATCCTTGGTGCGGTCGTTGTGCAGGTCGAAATAGACCACGGCGCCCACGCCCACCTGGCGGGCCACCTCGTCCTTGTTGGGCAGGTCGGGGCTCTTCTGCTCGATGATCTCCCGGGCCTTCTCGATGGCCTTGTTCAGCAGGTCCTCCAGATAGACCACATAGCCCTCGCGGGTGGACAGGGCGCGGCCCTCATAGCTGACCATGCCGAAGGACACATGCTCCATGCCCTTCACCCAGTCGCAGCCCATCAGCTCCAGGATCTTGAACAGCTGACGGAAGTGCAGGTCCTGCTGATAGGCCACCACATACAGGCACTTGTCGAAGTGATAGGTGTTGTGGCGATAGAAGGCGGCGGCCAGGTCGCGGGTGATGTACAGGGTGGCGCCGTCGGAGCGCAGGATCAGGGCGGGATTCATGCCATAGTCATCCAGCATGACCACCTGCGCGCCCTGGCTCTCGGTCAGCAGGTTCTTCTCCTTCAGCTCGGCCACCACGGGGGCCATCTTGTCGTTGTAGAAGGCCTCGCCGTTGTAGCTGTCGAAGGTGACGCCCAGGATATCGTACACCCGCTGCACGTCCTTCAGGGTGACCTCCTTGAACCAGGAGAAGATCTCGGTGGCCTCGGGGTCGCCGTCCTCGATCTTCTTGAACCAGGCGCGGCCCTCGTCCTCCAGGGCGGGATCGGCCTCGGCTTCTTTGTGGAAGCGCACATACAGGTCCACCATGGCCTGCACGCCGCCGGCCTCCACCTCTTCCCGGCTGCCCCACTTCTTGTAGGCGCAGATCATCTTGCCGAACTGGGTGCCCCAGTCGCCCAGGTGATTGATGCCCACGGTGGTGTAGCCCAGGTAGTCATAGATGCGCTTCAGGCTGTGACCGATCATGGTGGTGGACAGGTGGCCGATGTGGAAGCGCTTGGCGATGTTGATGGAGGAATAGTCCAGGCAGACGGTTTTGCCCTCGCCGACGGTGTCGGCGCCCCACTTGCCGTTCGCCGCCAGCACGGCCTTCACGGTGCTTTCCGCGAAGGAGGAGCGGTTCAGGAAGAAGTTCAGGTAGCCCTTCACGGACTCCACCCGGGCCACGTCGCCGTGCTGCCAGGCGGCGGCCACAGCGTCCGAGATCATGGGCGGGGCCTTCCGAAGCACCTTGGCCAGGCGGAAGCAGGGAAAGGCATAGTCGCCCAGCTTGGGGTCCGGCGGCACCTCCAGCAGGCCACGGAGGGCCTCGGCCTCCGGCAGGCCGGCCACGCCCGGAAAGGCCGCGGCCAGCGTTTCAGCGGTCAGCGCCGCGATATTGCTCATCATATCCATTGGGTATCTTACCTCCGATGATTTGTCATGAAACAGGGGACGCACGGATGCTCCGTGCATGCTGTCGCCGGGGGAGCCGCCCCTATCCCCCGCGAGGAATAAACAGTCAGGCGAACGGGAAAACGCCGCTCATCCTTCCGGCGGACAGGGGATCACCGTGGCGCCGTTGGGGATCACATAGATCCGCTTGCCCTGCAGGTCGGCGGCCTTCAGCAGGGCGTCCACATCCTGATAGGCCTCAATGCCCATGGGAGCCACGGTCTCCTGCTTCACGCTGGTCAGCAGCATCAGCCGGTACCGCATGGCCTGCTCGCAGTTCAGCAGGAAGATGTAGCCCGGCACGGTGAAGTGCTGCCGGAGCCGCTGCTCCATGGTGCCGTCCACCCAGCTGTCGATCCAGCCGAAGTACTCCTCCGGGCCGCCGCCCTCCCTGGCCTCGATGACCAGGATCAGGGTGCCGCCCTCCTTCAGGCCGGGCTCCACATTGTCGATGGTCTTGGTGCCCTGATACAGGCTCATGTCCTTGGGATAGCCGCCGCAGCCGGCGATGACCACATCGGCCTTCTCCGGCACGGGCGTGCTGTAAAAGTCGTTCACCAACCGGCAGGCCTCCTCCCAGGAGGTGAGCCAGTGGCCGCTGACGATCCGGGCCAGCCGCTGGTCCGCGTTCATCACCAGGTTGACCATGAACAGATTCGGCACCATGGCGGCGGCCTCGCACATATCCTCGTTCATGGGATTGCCGCGGGTGACGCCGTTGCCGATCTCCGGGCTGCTGGCCAGCCTGTCCGGGGCCAGGCAGTGGGCATGGTTGGCGCAGATGGTCTCCATGCTGCTGATGCCCGGCAGGATGCTCTTGCGGCCGCCGCCGTAGCCCGCCATCACATGATGGGTGGCCGCGCCGAGGCAGATGATGCGGTCGGCCTTTGCGGCCAGGGCGTTGATCCGCACGGGCGTGCCCCGTGAGGTGGTGCCGAAGTCGGCCGTCTCCGAGCGGAGGCAGTCGTGGTTCACCACGGCGAAGCGATCATACACCGCGTCGGTCACCAGGGTGCGCAGCTCCTTTTCGTCGCCGCCGATATGGGTGCCGTTGGCCACCAGGATGGTCAGCCGCTCCGGCGCCACGCCGCATTCCTCCGTCAGGTAGGCGGTGACATGGGGGATCACCAGATCCTGCCGCATCCAGAAGCGGGACATGTCGCTGACGATCAGCAGCACGCTGTGCTCCGGCCGCACCCAGCCCTTCAGGGGCTCATGGCCGATGGGCTGCTCCAGGCTCTGCCGCAGGGCAGCGCCGATGTCCTCGATGGGCGGTACCGCGTGGCCGGTGACCACGCCCAGCACCTGCTCCTCCTCCAGCGGGAAGGTCACGCTGCCGCTCCCGTAGGCAAAGGTATATTCCTTGATCATGTCGGTCCCTCCGCGCAGCTTCGCGCAAAAAGCCGGGTCAGTTCATCGCTGAACGCCCGGGGATACTGCCAGCCCTCCCGCTCCGCCTGCCGGATCAGCCCGGGCTCCACCAGGAAGCGCCGGGCCAGTCGGGGCAGATCGCCGGGCAGGAGACGCCCTTTGGGCAGCAGCAGCAGCGCCGCGGCCCTGGGCAGCAGCAGCTGGGAGGCAAAGCAGTTGGCCTCCCGGTCCGCCGCCTGGCTCTCGCATTCATGCTTCAGCAGGATGTGCCCCAGCTCATGGGCCAGGGCGAAGTGCCGCTCCGTGGGCATGAGGCCCGGCAGCAGCACGATGTCCGTGACCGGCCTGCCGTACCGCTCGCCCTCCAGCTTTATGGCGCTGACCCTGCCGCCGAACGCCGCCGGCAGCGCCATCGGGTCATGGCCGCTTTCCCGCAGCAGGAAGGAGGCCTGCTGCCATTCCAGCAGCTCCACCCCGGGCAGCGCCCGAAGCAGAACCGCCGGCTCCACAGGCAGGCTTCCGTTCCACAGGGAGAGCAGGCAGCGGCAGGCGGCCTCCGCGGCGGCGGTCAGGTCGGGCCGCTCCCGCGTCAGCTGCGGCATATCAGATCTTTACCTTGGGGAAGGGGGAGCCGAACATGGCGCGGCCCACGGCCAGCAGCTTCTCCTGATCCTCAGGGCTCAGCTGGCGGAAGGCGCGGGTCATCACCGCCACGCGGGAGTCGTTGGCATCCTCCACCACATCGGTGAAGTCGCACAGCTCATCCATGCTGACGCCGAAATACTCGGCCATCTTCTTCATGGTGTCGATGTTGGGCTGGCTCTCGCCGGACTCCCACTTGTACACGGCGGTGGCGGTCAGGCCCAGCATCTCGGCCAGGGCCTGGCGGGAAAGATGGTTCTCCTTGCGGAGCTTGAAGATCTTGTCAGAATACATATTGGATCACACCTCCGCCCCTATTATATCAGAAAGATTTCGTTTTTGTCAAGAGATCAGGCGGCCGTTACGAAAAAAAGTTTCCAACAGGTGAAAGACTCCTGCCATGGGATTTTGAAAAAAATATCTCAGAGAGGTATTGACAACCGGGAGTAACTGTGATATGATCCAGCTGCGGTTAACTTTTCTCTGAAAGTGGCGCATTCGCGTCCGGAAGGTTGTGCGGAAGCCTTCCACGGGCACGGAAAGGCAGTTCCCTTTGTCCGCCCCTGAGGGCAGCGCGGACAGTGCTTTTCCTGTACCTGTTTGATGCGATGCGCCGGAAACAGGCAACGGCGGGCACAGGCCCGCGGAGAGGAGCATGCATGTCGTTTCGGGAATTTCTGACGGAATTCCGCATCGCGTCGGAGCAGCTGAGGCTTCTTCAGCTGTAGCTGCAGACCAGGCCGGAGCCCTCGCCCAGGGAGCTGGAGCTGCCCCCGGCGGTGCGGCGGGCGCAGACCCGCTGCCTCAGGAAGCAGCTGCAGAGCCAGAAGGAGGAGGCCCAGAGCCAATGGGATGTGCTGAACGAGCGGTTTGAGCAGACGCTGCGCAGGGGGCGCACGGATGCCGCCCAGCGCACCATCCTGCGGCAGTATTATGCCATGGGTATGACGGACAGCAAGATCGCCGGGCTGCTGGGCTGCACCACGAAGAACGTCTGCAACCGGCGGCTGAGCTGGGTGCGGCGCGTGGAGGAGTTTGAGGCGTGACGAGGAAAAAGCCGGCGCCCATTGCCGATGAGCAGGAGCTGCTGCGGACCGTCACCAGCCTGGTGCGGGGCGAGATGACGGAGGAAGCCACCCGCAAGGTGGGCGGCACGGAGGAGCGCATCCAGGTGCCGCCCAAGATCAGCGAACGCCTGAAGGGGCTGGAGCTGATGGGCAAGTATTACGGCCTGTTTGAGAAGAAGGAGGAGAGCCGGCAGGAGGAGGGCGACACCGCCCGCCGCGTGATGGCGCTGCTGGCCGAGATGCATGAGCGCAGCAACGGACCTGAGCCGGGAAGCCCTTGAGCTGCTGACGGAGCGGCCCGCGCTGGTGGGCAGGCTCTGCGGCTTTGAGCGGCTGACGGATGAGCTGCACGGGCAGTGGCTGCGGCAGATGCTGCACAGCCGGGAGGATGTGACCCTGCTGGCCCACCGCGGAAGCTTCAAGACCACCTGCCTCACCCTGGCCATTGCCATCCTGACGGTGACCGAGCCCACGGGGAACATCCTGTTCCTGCGCAAGACGGACGAGGATGTGTGCGAGGTGCTGCGGCAGGTGAAGGGGCTGCTGCTCAGCGAGGCCATGCAGTGCCTGACACGGGAGCTGTGGGGCCATCCCGTGGGCCTGACCCGCGCCACCGCCTATGAGCTGACGACGGACTGCTACCGCTCCCCCAGGGGCGCGGTGCAGCTGCTGGGCCAGGGCATCGGCGGCAGCCTGACGGGCAAGCATGCCGACATCATCTTCACCGATGACATCGTGAACCTGCAGGACAGGCTCTCACCGGCGGAGCGGGAGCGCACCCGGGCCATCTACCGGTAGCTGCAGAACATCCGCAATCCCGGAGGGCGCATCGTGAACACCGGCACGCCCTGGCATCCGGAGGACGCCATCGCCCTGATGCCCGCGCCTATGCGCTATGACTGCCACGCCACCGGGCTGCTGTCCCCGGCGCAGCTGGACGCGCTGCGGGCAGCCATGCCGCCCAGCCTTTTCGCCGCCAACTATGAGCTGAAGCACATCGCCGACGAGGACGCGCTGCTGGACACCGCGCCGCGCTTCACGGAGGACGCGTCCCTGCTGAGGGGCGGCTTTGCCCATCTGGACGCGGCCTACGGGGGCAGCGACTTCACCGCCCTGACCGTCGGGCAGCTGTGTGACGGAGGCGCCGTGCTGTACGGCAGGCTGTGGCACCGGGCGGCGGACGCGGTGCTGGAGGAGATCGCCGCCGAGTGCGCCGCCCATCTGGCCTCGCCCGTCTGGTGCGAGACCAACGCCGACAAGGGCTATCTGGCCCGGGAGCTGCGGCGCATGGGGCTGATGGTGCGTACCTATGCCGAGTCCATGCCCAAGCACATGAAGATCAGCGCCTATCTGCGCAAGTGGTGGCCCCGGGTGCGCTTTCTGCGGGGCACCGATCCCGAATATCTGGACCAGCTGACGGGCTATTCCGTGCACGCGCCCCATGACGACGCGCCGGACAGCGCCGCCTGCATGCTTCGCCTCCTGGAAAAGCGGGCGGAGCGCATGACCGACTGAACACCGATTGTTGAGAAAGGATGATGTATCCGTTGTTTACCTCCATCACCTGGCAGGATTATCTCCGCGCCGCCGACCGGGAGCAGTGCGTCCTGGAGGCCGTGCGCCGCTACCGCGCCTCCGCCTTCTTCCGTGAGGGGCTGGACGCCAATGCCTACTTCCGGGGCGAGAACCCCACCGTGGCCCGCAAGACGGTGCTGCGGGTGAAGAAGCTGCGCCGCCGGGACGCCTCCGGCCGCCTGCGCTCCGACTCCGCCCTGACGGACGTGGTGGGCAACCGCATCGGCTCCGGCTTCCTGCACCGGCTGGTGACCCAGCAGAACCAGTACCTGCTGGGCAACGGCTGTACCCTGAAGGACGAGGGGACCAAGCGCCTGCTGGGCCATGATTTCGACCGGGTGCTGGCGGAGCTGGGGGAGCGGGCGCTGCTGCACGGCGTGGCCTGGCTCTACTGGAACTGCGACCATGCCGAGCTGCTGGAGGCCTGCGCCGATCCCCTCAGCGGCTTTGTGGCCCTGTCGGACGAGCTGACCGGCGAGCCCATGCTGGGCATCCAGTTCTGGCAGCTGGAGGCCCGGCGTCCCCTGCACATCCGCCTGTTTGAGCCTGACGGCGTGACGCTGCTGCGGAAGGAGGGCGACACCCTGGTGCCCCTGCGGGAGAAGCGGCCCTATGTGCTGCGCCGCCTGACCGACCTGAACGGCGACCGCACCGAGGCGGCGGAGCCCTGGCCCCGGCTGCCCATCATTCCCCTCTGGGCCAACGGCGAGCATTGCAGTGAGCTGACCCCCGCCATCCGCGCCAAGATCGACGCCTACGACCGCATCCTCTCCGACCTGGCGGACAACCTGGACCGGGCCAACGATGTGTACTGGGTGCTGAACAACTTTGGCGGCACGGCGGAGGATGTGGCGGAGACCCTGGAGCAGATCAGCCGCCTGAAGGCGGTGGCCTGTGTGCCGGACGGCAGCGGCCAGAGCGCCACCGCCGAGCCCCGCACCATCGAGGTACCCTATCAGGCCCGGCAGGCCGCCCTGGAGCTGCTGCGCCGGAATATCTATGAGGATTACATGGCCATGGATCCTGACCGGCTGACCGGCACACAGCTGACCAATGTGGCCATCCGCACGGCCTCCGCCGCCATGGATCTGAAGGCGGACCGCTATGAGTGGCAGGTGTTCCGCTGCGTGCGGTCGCTGCTGGGGCTGCTGGGTGTGGATACGGAGGAAATCCGCTTCCGCCGCCGCACCCTGGGCAACGAGAGCGAGACCGTGGCCGACATCGCCGCCATGCGCGAGGACATCGACCGCGCCACTGCCCTGAAGCTGAACCCCTATCTCCAGCCCGAGGAGGTGGACGCGCTGCTCAGGAACGCGTGACAAAAGCCCCGGAGCCTTTCACAGATCCGGGGCGTTCATCTATATCAAGCCGGAAAATCGGATTTCATCTATGTCAAGCCGGGGAAGGGAACCTCGTTTTGCTTACTTCTTCACATAGGCCTTGGCCACATAGCCGGTGTTGCCCAGGCTGTCGATGACCTTGAACCAGGCGTTGGAGGCGGAGATGACGGTCAGGCGCTCGCCCTTGCTCAGGGTGCGGATCTCATCGCCCTTCTTGCTGGCGGAGGGCCACAGGTTGACCTTGCCGTTGCTGGAGGAGGGGCGGACGGTCACGGTGAAGGAATCCACGCTCTTGAAGGACTGCTTGCGGGTGGCGGGGTCGCGGTCGCTCAGGTACTTGGTGGACACATAACCCCAGATGGTCTTGCCGTTCACCTTGACGGTGACCTCACTCCAGTCGGAGTCGTATTCCTTGACGGTCACGGGGAAGCCGGGTCCCAGCAGCACCTTGGAGCTGCCGGACTTGGCGGGGAGATTACGGACATTCACGAAGAGGCCGTTGCTGGCGGAAATGTACATGCGGGAATCAGCGGAGGCGGTAGCCATGGGGATCAGGGCGAACATACCAAGCATCAGGGCCAGAACCAGGGCAGCGATCTTCTTCAACATAAGTCATAATCTCCTTTGCCTTTCGGCTTATCATTCATTCGTGTAGCTCCTTGCTACGGTTATATGATACAGCACTTCCTGTCGAAAATACAGGGAAGGAAGAGCGTTTTACCGCCGCTTATTTCCGCCGCATCGGCGAAATGGACCTGGACCTGGACCTGCGGTCGGCAGTGGCTTGTCAGCGTGGGGTTCTCTCTGCAAACGCCAAAGACAAAACTTCGGGGGCC
>R14__coassemble_1553_pt1 | contig 11306 bp, 11 predicted proteins | sample R14__metabat2_high_PE_034 | metagenome-assembled genome bin R14
CGGCCGCTGCCGCCGTTGACCTGGTCGCGGCCGTCGGGATTGGCCTTCGTCAGTGGCTGCAGTTCGTCGCCGGGCTGCTGCAGTGGGGTGTTGACCCTGAAGGCGCCATTGCGGCTGCCGCCGTTGACCTGGTAGCCGCCGTTGGGGTTGTCGGGCGGCAGGGGCGGCAGATCGATGCCGGGCTGCTGCAGAGGCGTGCGAACCACATAGGCGCCGCTGCGGTTGCCACCGTTGATCTGATAGGGCTGCGGTTGAGGCTGCGGGGGCCGCACGGGCTGCCGGGCCGGGGGAACAGGCGGCCTGACGGGCGGCTTCGGGGGCTCCGGTGGCCGGGCGGTGTTCCGCAGCCGGTTGAAGCGGTCCGCGCCGGTATGACGGCCCTCCATCTCATAGGGCACGAACCAGACCGGCACAGGCACGGGCTGCTCATCCTCCGTATGGCTGAAGGTGTAATCCTACAGGTCGTGGACCAGCTCGGTGGCGTTCCGGTAGCGGTCCTGGGGCTGGTGGGCGATGCACCGGAAGACGATCCTGTTCAGCTCCTCATCGCCATGCCGGGGCGGGGGGATGGGTACTCCCCTGGTGCGCCACTCCACAGCTTTGGTGGAATCGGGGTGCTTCTCGTCCATGAAGGGGAGGAAATTGTCATTCAGCAGGCGGTACAGCACGATGCCCAGGGAGTAGAGATCCACCGTCCAGTCATACGCGGCGAGGCCTTCCACGACCTCCGGCGCCATGTAAAGGAGGGTGCCCGCCTTGGTGGAGGCCATGTTGCGCTCGTTCAGGATGCGGGCCGTGCCGAAGTCGCCCAGCTTGTAATCGCCCATGCTGTCCACAAAGATATTGGCGGGCTTGATGTCGCGGTGGAGGTAGTGCCGCTTTTCCAGCACCTCCAGCGCGCCGCCGATGTCCATGCCCAGCCTGGCGACCTTCATGCGGGAGGGCAGGCCCTCCTTTTCCACCATGGCGTTCAGGCTGGTGAGCAGCTCCATGCGCAGGAACACATCGAAGCCGTCGCCGTCCGGGCGGACGATCTCCCTGTGATCCTCATAGGACACGATGTGGGCCTTGCCCCGCAGGTTCACCATGGCGGTCAGCTCTCCGGAGACCTTTGCCTTCTGGGCCTCCAGGCCGGCGCTGTTGAACTGATTGCTGCCGATGCCGATATCATCGGAGAGGCCGGGGCCGTCCACGGGGATGTGCTTCACGGCGGCCAGCTGCTCGGCATGGGAATAGGCGTTGATCCGGTGAGCCCTGTACACCGTGCCGTAGGCCCCGTGGCCGATCTCCCCGTCCAGTACCCAGTTTTCCCAGATGGCGCCGGGCTGATGAATGTCAAGCATACGGATCCGCTCCTGTCTTTGCAGAAATGGCGTGGATGATTTTCGGCTCAATGTAAACCCGGATGGGATTGCCGTACCCTTCTGCTTTTGGTGAACGAACGGCATCGGAAGGGGGTATGGGGGCAAAGCCCCATCCCCGTTTCATATTCCCCGCAGTCGGGGCAGAGGGATGGGCTGCGGCACGACAGGACCGGGCCGCTTTCCGGCGGCAGCGGCGCCGTCGGGTCAGGCTCAGAAGCCCCTGTGCTTTTACATTGGACCTTACCTTATTGAAACTTACTTTCTGGTCGTGCGGAAATTGCGGAAGCCATGGGGCTTGACGGACTCCTCAGGCTTCACGGGAGGCTGAGGATCAATATTAACGCCTGTCGCGGGATAGCAGGCATTCAGGGCCTTGGCCAGCTCCGCGCCGGTCTGATAGCGGTCGGCGGGGCTGGGGGCCAGGCACTTCTGCAGCACGGCGGCCAGCCGCGGGTCGGCGTCCGAGGGAGCGGGCACGGGGGTGCCGTTCATGCGGATGGCCAGCGCCTGCTCCGGCTGCATGCCGTAGGACAGGAAGGGCACCCGGTTCCCGTTCATCAGGCGGTACAGCACGGTGCCCAGGGCATACAGGTCCATGGTGCGGCTCGTTACGGCCTGGCGGTTGTAGACCTCCGGGGGCATGAAGTTGGGCGTGCCGGTGACGGCCACGGCTTCATCCTTCAGGGAGCAGACATTCCACAGGTTGCCCAGGCGGAAGCTGTGGCTGCCCTCATCCCAGAAGATGGCGGCGGGCTTCAGGTTGCGGTGCACCATATCCATCTGCTGCAGGGTGTCGATGGCGCGGGCGATATCGATGCCTATGGCCAGGACCCGCGGCTGGTCGGGCTGACCCATGCCGGACAGGTATTCCGTCAGGCCGGGAAGCCCGGGCGTGCGGATGAACACATCCACGCCTGTGCCGTCCTCCCGGAAATCGAAGCGGGAGTCCTCCACCGGCACGAAGCCGGGGGTGCCGCTCAGCTGCATCATGGTGCCGATGGCCTCGGACAGCCGCTCACGGCACGCGTCGAAGTCAGGGGTATTTGCCTCCAGCGCAATATGCTTCACGGTGCTGCGCTGCGTGCCGTCCATGGCCATGGCGCGGTATACGGGGCCGAGGTGGTCCCGGCCGAGCTGCTCGGTGACGACCCATCCCTCCCAGATCGCTCCGGGTGCCTGAATGTTCATCATGGTCTGTGTCCTCCTTCGGTATCCGTCTGTGAAAAAGCCGATGCCTTTCATCCTGTATTCTGTCTGTATTTTGCGGCGCTCTGTCCCGGGCTTCGGCCATGGCTGTCCGGTGGCCGCTCTGTTGCCGGAAGGCCGGGGATCAGGGGCGCCTGCATGAACGCATACACGGAAGCGCCGGTACCTGTTACGCCCGGGGCGGAAAAAGCCTGCCGTCCCCGCTGCGGGGAGAATCCAACGAAATGTGTATCAAAGCTCCTATTCGCCGCCGAAGCGCTTTTTCCTGCCGCCGCCGGTCAGAAGATATCCCAGCACGGCGCCGAAGCCGCCCAGTGCCAGACCGAAGCCCAGCGCCGTGAGGCCGATGCCCGCGCCGACGCACAGCGCCAGCAGCACCAGCGCCGTGGCCAGGCAGGCCGTGCGCCGGTGCCACAGGGGACGGCCGCCGGTCTGGCCGCAAAGCTCCCAGGCGCAGCGGCTGAGCCAGGGCAGCAGCACCGCCAGGGCCACCGGCGTGCCGTTCACCGCGCAGTGCTCCGCAAACAGGCTGCCCCCGGCCATGCAGAGGGCTGCCGTCACGCAGCACACCAGGAAGCGGAGCATCCCGCCGGGACGCAGCTGCCGGGCCGGCTGCTCCCCCGCCGGAAAGCACAGGGGGAACCACAGGGGCGGCAGCAGCCCGGCCGCCGCCACGCAGAAGGGCGACAGCCCCGCCAGGAGGCAGGTCAGGTCCGTCAGCTCCAGCAGCAGCGCGCTCTGGATCACGAACAGGTTCACCCGGCCGCTCAGCCCGTCGCGCCGCCGCAGCACCCGGGAGAGCCTGTCATCCTCCGCGGCATCAAACAGGAAGGAATCCCGCAGCGAGAAGGCGTCGCAGCCCAGCCTGCGGTTCACCGCCGCGGCCAGCTCCGGCTGCTCCTCCTGCAGGGCGAAGGGCCGCAGCCCCAGGCGCCGCAGCTCGGCGATCTCCTGGGAGGCGTCCGGGCTCAGCTCCTCCTCAAAGAGGAAGGCGCCCAGGTACACCGGCTCCCCCAGCCCCTCATCCGTGGCCTCGGCCATGGCATAGCACAGGGGCGTCAGCCGCTCGGCCTTCATCTGCTCCAGCAGCTCCTCCCGCAGGCTGTCCGTCAGGGGCAGCGGGCGGCGGCTGACCATCTGGCGGCAGATGGGCAGGATCTCCTCCGGGGTGCCGCAGGCAAAGCCCCGCAGGCTGCGGCCGTCCCGGTGCAGCTGCCAGGTGAGCCCGTGGGCCTCCTCACGCCCCAGCAGCGGCATCCGCAGGGCCATCTGCCGGGCGTCTGCCTTCATCAGCTGCAGGCCCCGCAGCACCGCGGCGTCCCGGCGCTCATCGGGCGCGGGCACCAGGGCCGCGGCGTGGAGGCATACCAGCATGGAGGAGCCCACCCGCACACCGGCCGGCTCCATCCGCACCTCCGGCGCCATGATGCATTTCACCTGCATGTCGCCGGTGAGCAGCGTCCCGGCGGGAAGGGCCACGGGCTGGGCCTCCTGGGGACAGGGCGGGAGCAGCAGCAGCCGGGCGGCGGGGATCAGCGCGGCCAGCCCCAGCAGCTGGGCCACCGCCGTCCCGAAGACGCTCCAGGGCTCCGGCAGCAGCAGGGCCGCCCACAGCAGCGGAAGCATCACCAAAAAGGCCGCCGCCGAGCAGAGCGGCAGCCGTCCGGTGAAGATCCGACGGCTGTTCTTCCCGTTCATGGGTCAGGTCCTCCGTGATGGTGGGTCGTGTGTGACGGGCTGCGTGGCCGCGGGGCGGCGTTACCGCTCCGTCCTCCTGTCCCAGTCCTCCCGGTGCGGGAGGGTATGGGAGGCGGCGATGGCCTCGTCCTGCCAGAGGACGGGGGCACCGGCGGCCAGGGAGGCGGGCACATCCAGCAGGCGCTGGTTCCGGCTGCCCCGGAAGCGCAGGGAGATGTCCTTCTCCGCCTCAATGAAGGGGCCGTCCACCAGCACATCCGTGAGGGACAGCAGCCTGTCCGTCAGGGGCGTGCGGCAGCGGGCGCTGCCGGAGGTCAGCTGCTGCCAGGTGAAGCCGGAATAGCACCAGACCGTTTTGTCCGGCAGCTACCGGCGCACCCGCTCCAGCAGGCGCAGCAGCGTCTCCTGCTGCTCCGGCTCCATGGGCTCGCCGCCCAGCAGGCTCAGCCCGGCGATCCACCGGGGACGCAGGCTGTCCAGCACCCGCTGCTCCGTCTCCGCCGTCCAGGGCTCCCCGGCGTCGAAGCTCCAGGCCCCGCTGTTGAAGCAGCCCGGGCACCGGTGCCTGCAGCCGGAGACGAACAGGGAGGTGCGCACTCCCGGGCCGTTGGCAATATCGTTGGTCTTGATCGCGGCGTAATTCATGGCGGTTCCCATCAGCCCAGCAGGGCCATCAGGTCCTCCTTATCAAACATAATGGAGCTGACGCTCTCGCCGGACAGCACATCGTCCGCCAGCTGGGCCTTGCTCTCCTTCAGCTTCTGGATCTGTTCCTCAATGGTGCCCCGGGCGATGAGCTCATACACGTTCACCGTCTGGGTCTGGCCGATGCGGTGGGCCCGGTCGGTGGCCTGGTTCTGGGCCGCCTGGTTCCACCAGGGGTCGTAGTGGATCACGATGTCCGCCGCCGTCAGGTTCAGGCCCGTGCCGCCGGCCTTCAGGCTGATGCAGAACACGGGCACATCGTCGTTGGCGAAGGAGTCCACCAGCTGGATGCGCTTCTCCTTGCTGACGCTGCCGTCCAGCCGGTGGAAGGCGATGCCCTCCTGCCCAAGCCGCGCGCCGATGATGTCCAGCATGGTGGTGAACTGGGAGAAAAGCAGCAGCTTGTGGCCGCCCTCCACCGCCTGGCGGATCAGCTGCAGGCAGGCCTCCAGCTTCTCGCTGCCGCCCTGATAGCCCTCGTACACCAGGGAGGGGTCGCAGCAGATCTGCCGCAGAAGCGTCAGCTGCTTCAGCACGGCCAGCCTGTCGGTGCGGTATTCCTCGGCGGTGGTGCGGCCCAGGTACTGCTTCAGCCGGGTGGCGGCGGCGTCATAGAGCTTCCGCTGCTCGCCCTGCAGCCGCACGGCCACCACCTCGTTCAGCTTGTCCGGCAGCTCCTTCAGCACGTCCTTCTTCAGGCGGCGCAGGATGAAGGGATGCACCATGCGCCGCAGCCTGTCCATGGCCTCGGCGTCCTGCTGGGACACGATGGGGGTCTCATAGTCCTTCAGGAAGCGGGGATAGGTATAGAGGAAGCCGGGCATCAGGTAGTCCATGATGCTCCACAGCTCGCTGAGGTGGTTCTCGATGGGCGTGCCGGTGAGGGCCATGCGGAAGCCGCTGTTCACCACCCGCACGGACTGGGCCGCCTGGGTGCTCTGGTTCTTGATGAACTGGGCCTCGTCGATCACCTGGTTGGCGAAGCGGATGCCCTCATAGCGGCTGATGTCCCGCTTCAGCAGGTCATAGGAGGTGATCCACACCTCGGCGGGATTGGTCCCGTCGATCATGGTGGCGCGGGCGGCGGCGGTGCCGGCGATGACGCAGCAGCTCAGCTCCGGCGTGAAGGTCTCCAGCTCCTTCTGCCAGTTGTACACCAGGGAGGCGGGGCACACGATCAGGGTGCGCAGCTCCCCGCCCGTCAGACCGCGCTGCTTCTCCGCCAGCAGGAAGGACAGCACCTGCAGGGTCTTGCCCAGGCCCATGTCGTCCGCCAGGATGCCGCCGAAGCCGCTCTTCTTCAACATCCGCAGCCAGTGGAAGCCCTCCTTCTGGTAGGGCCGCAGCACTCCGCGCAGGGCGGGCGGCACGGCCTCCCCGTCCTGCTCCGTCTCCCCCATGCCCCGCACGATGGCCCTGTATTCCTCCGTGGACACCAGCTCGGTGTCCTCACGGTTTCCGATGGCCTCCTGCAGGTACAGGGCGCGGTACAGGGGCAGGCTCATGTCCCGCTCACCCTTTTTGCCGTAATGCCGGTACAGCTCGGACAGGGTGTCCCAGGCGCCGGTCTCCTGCTCCTCGAAGGACACGAAGGCGCCGCTGCGCAGGCGGTGATAGCGCTTCTTTCTGCTGTAGGCGGAGAGCAGCTCGTTCAGCTCCTCCGGGCTCAGGCCGCCGCCCTCCAGGCTCATGGTCAGGCTGCCCCCGGAGAGGGACACGCCCACCCGCAGCCGGGGCAGGGGCCGTACCGCGCCGGCATGCACGCTGTCGGTGGCCCGCACGGTGCCCAGCTTCTCCAGCCGGGGCAGCTCCGTGCGCAGGAAGTCGTACAGGCCCTCCTCATCCAGCTGAGAGGACAGGGTCAGGGTCTCCCGGTCGAGGCTGTCGAAGCTGCGGGCGCAGGCGGCGGCGGCCTCCTGCTCCGAGCGGGCGTTGCGCAGGGTCCTGCCGGACTCGCTGTCATAGAGCCGGAACTCCTGCCCGGCCCGCGGATACAGGGCGTAGGGCCGGCACACCAGCCTGGTCTCGTCGGTATAGTCCAGGTCGAAGCGGAAGGAGGGCGTCTCCGCGCCGTAGCTCTCCGGGTCGATGCCCCTGGTCACCAGCCGGCCGTTGTCCCGGAAGAAGGGCAGCAGCTACCGGCACACGGTGCTGAGGTCGGACTCGCGGATGTACAGCGGCTCATTCCAGGAGAGCATGCTCAGAAGGCTGGCCTGCCGTGCCACGCCCTGGGCCTCCAGGCGGAAGAGCTCCGCGTCGTTGTGCAGATAGAGCCAGCCGTCGGTGGCGCAGAAGCGGTTCATGGCGCCCACGTCCAGGGTGGCGCCGTAGGCCTTCTTGCGCAGGACGGCGTACAGGCCCTTCAGGTCCAGCTTCACCTGCAGGGGCAGGTCGCCGCTGAACACGGTCTGCCCGTCGCACAGCTAAAGCAGCTCGTCCAGCTGCTTGCCGGAGAGGGACATGAAGCGCAGGCTGGCGGAGCCGTAGCTCATGGCGTGGAACAGCTGCTGCTTGTAGAGGCCCCGCTCCCAGGCGGTATGCAGCCCGGAGAGATAGGTCAGCACCTTCTCGGCGAAGGGCTCGCAGTTCTCCGGGGCCACCTGACAGCTGTTCTTGCCGAAGGGGAACTCCGCCCGGTTCCGGTAGGCCGTCAGCAGGCCGGGCAGGTCGGTGATCTGGTAGTGCCTGGTATAGCCCAGCTTCAGCTGGAAGGACACGCGGCCGGCATTGGTCTCGGAAAAGACGATGTCCAGCCCCATCTGCTCCTTCCGGCGCTCCGCCTTGTGCCAGGTGGGAAGCTCAGGCAGGTCGGTGCGGTGCAGCAGGGACAGCAGCCGCCCGTCGGTACGCTGCAGGATGCCGGGCAGGAAGGGGTCCTCCACCATGGCGGTCTGCCGCAGGCCCTCCTCGATGGCCGTGCCCCGCAGGATGTCCTCGCCCTCCTCACGCACCAGCAGCGCCGTCAGCAGCGCCGCCACATGCTCGCAGACGAAGCCGTCCTCCTGAAAGCGGGGGCAGCCGCAGCTGCAGCGGTGCATGACGCCCTCAGCCGTCAGCCACACCAGGCTGCATTCCCGAAGGACGGGGGTCTGCTGATCGTGGGCGCGGAAGCGGGCGGATACCGCGGTGTGGTCGATGCGCTTCTGCTGGCCCGCGGCGTGCCAGACGAAGCTGCCGGCCGCCAGCTTGACGGGATCGTTTCCCTTTGTGACCCGCAGGTCCAGCAGCTCGCCGGAGAGATACAGCTCGGTGCCCTTCACCAGCTCGCTCTCGGGAAAGGTGCGCAGATAACGTTCCAGCTTCATCCGGCATCACTTCCTTCCGCTTTTGCCGCCGGGCAGCAGCGCCTCGGGGTCGCCCAGCCCCAGCTGTCTGAAGGCCGGGATGGTATAGCCGCCCAGGTGCAGCAGATGCACCTGCTCCCGCACGGGCGTCAGGATCTTCGCCACCTCCGGGCCGAACTCCACAGAGCGGCTGTAGAAATAGGACATGGTGTGCCGGGGCAGCTTCTTCAGGACGCTGTCCGCGGGAACGCCGTGATGGTACAGCCCGACGATCAGGCTGCACACCTCCTCCGGGCTGCGGTCGAACATATAGCTCCGCTCGTCGATCAGGGTCTGCAGCTTCAGCTGGGCGGCGACGGGCAGCGTCAGGCCGTGCAGGTCGGTGCCGTCCATCTCCTCCGGGGTGGGCACATAGCGCAGGGGCAGCTTCTGCAGCTTCAGCCAGAGGGCCTCCGCGTCCTTGCGGGTGAAGGCCTCCGCGGAATACACCAGCTCATCATTCAGGGCGTGGAGCCGGTTGCCGGGCTCATCGATCCCCTTGAAAAGCTCCTTCCAGAAGCTCTGATAGCCCTGCTCCGACAGCTGGTCGCCGTTGCGCCTCCGGGCCACCGCAACGAACTGCCGATAGGTGAACACGCCGTAAACCAGGACGCAGTAATTCAGCGCGCTGTTCAGCAGCTGCTGCTGCCGCAGCCGGAGCTCCCTGTCCGTGCCGAAAATGCCGCTGTAATACTCCAGCAGCTCCAGGGCGAACACGGGGCCGCTCTCCTCGAAGCTCAGCAGGCCCCGGGCCTGCAGGGTGCCCAGCAGGCCGCAGTGCTCCTCCTTCAGCTCCGGCCGCACCGCGGCTTCACGGAAGCAGCGGTACTCCGGCCAGGTCAGCTCGTTGGCCAGGAGGGCCTCCATGTATCTGCCGTCGCAGCGCCTGCAGATGCTTTCGATCAGGTCCGCCTTGCGGATGGGATTGTAATAGTAGGTACGGGTCTACCGGGCGATGTCCTTCAGCTCGGTGACCTTCTTCCGGTTCAGCAGCAGCTGCAGCGGCTGGCCCAGCTTCAGGTTGATCTCCTGCACGGCATGCTCCGGGTCATAGCGCTTCAGCATGGCGTTGGCGAAGGTCCTGTCGGAGGGCTCCAGGCTCTTGCGCGAGAAGGCCTGGCCGCCGAAGGAGACGGCGCGTCCCTGCAGCACCTCCGCATGGATCCGGCGGACGGTCCTCATGTCGGCGCAGCCCTGGGGCAGGCCCGGTCCCAGCGCCATCAGCAGGGCAGGCAGGTCCTCGCCCTCCTGCAGCTCCGTTTCCTGCAGCGCATCGGCCGGCAGCGTCAGGGACTCCTGCGACTCGGGGAAGGTCAGCGTCAGAGAGCAGCTCTCTCCGGGCTGCAGCGCCTCCTCCAGCCTCCGCTCCGGGGTCAGGGCCGTGCCGTCCTTCTCCGCGGACAGCAGCTCCGCCTCCAGACCCAGCGCCGCGGACGCGGCAAAGGCCAGGTCGGCGACCATATATCCGCTGCCGATCCGCAGCCGCCTCAGCACCAGGGGATTGGTCCCCGGCACCGACACATTGACGATCAGACCCTTCATGTCTGCGCTCAACTCCTTAACCGCAACATTATACCCCAGCTTCAGGGGAATTGCAAGCCCTGACGGGCGGCAGGAAAAAGCGCGGGAGCGTCGAATTGTGACATCATCATATGGCCGGAGGCGCTGCCCCTCCGGCGAAGGAGCTGATACGATGAGCTGGCTGCTGGTGATTGCCTTTCTCTTTGCCACGGGGGCTATGCTGGGCTGGGTGCTGGAGTTTTTCTTCCGCAACCTGATCTCCCACAAGGGTCCAAAGGGGCACATCTTTATCAATCCGGGCTTCTGCCGGGGACCGTACCTGCCCATTTACGGCGTGGGCCTGGTGGTCATGTTCGCCATCTCCTATTTCCTCACCCCGGATGTGGGGCCGACCAACATGGCGCTGGTCGTGGTGGGCATCGGCCTGTGCATGACGCTCATCGAGCTGGTGGGCGGCTTCCTGCTGGAGAAGGTGATGAACATCCGCCTTTGGGACTACCGGCACTTCAAGGGCAATATCGGCGGCTACATCTGCCCCCAGTTCTCCCTGATCTGGACGGCCCTTGGCGCTCTGTACTACCTGGTGGTCCATCCGCTGGCCATCGACGGCATCATCTGGCTTTCCCACAACCTGGCCTTCTCATTTATGATCGGCCTGTTCTTCGGTCTGTTCGGCACGGACATGGTGGCCTCCGGGCGTGAGGCTCTGATCATCCGCGAGTTTGCCCAGGACCAGGAGGTTGTGGTCAAGTATGAGGAGCTGAAGGCCCTGATGCAGGAGCGCCGCCGTGAGAATCGGAAGCAGACTCACTTCTTCCATCAGCTTGGAGTCATCGAGGGCGACCTGAAGGACGCCCTGGCCGAGAGCCGCGAGGCCATGGAGGCTGTGGAAAAGAAGCTTGCCCGGCGTAAAAAGTGATCTGTCATATGCGAAGGGCCCTCTCCCGGGGATGGGAGAGGGCCTTTTTTGCACGCGGGGGGGCTGCTTTTCAAACGGAGAAAAGCAGCAAAAGCCGCTCGGCGTCGGAGGGCAGCCTCCGGGTCTCTTTTTTCTAAATTGCTTGAGTGGGGACGGACCTACTTTTCGCGCGGCGAAAAGTAGCAAAAGCCGCTGGGGGATCGCAGAATGCGATCCCCCCGTCCCCCTCTTCTTCCTTGCGGCTTGCGTGAGCGGCGGGACGAGGGTGTTATCCCTCCAGCTTGCCGCGTAGCATTGGCGCCTCCGGTTCGGCGGATCCCTTTGATTTCCGCTTTCAGCGGAAGGGATCCACCTCACAGTCGGCGCACGTTCCCCTCAACCGCTCGTGCCCCGCCGCAGCCAGTCCAGGCCCGTTCCGCCGACCGCAGGTCCCTGCGGGCGCGGAAGACCGACAGGCAAGGATGGAACACACTTCTACGCCGCAATACCACGCAAGCAACAGAAATGGCAGGCCCCGAAGGGTGGCGGGGCGACCGGAAAGCCCCGCCTCGCGCCCGCAGGCGCGAAATC
>R14__coassemble_1578_pt1 | contig 11152 bp, 13 predicted proteins | sample R14__metabat2_high_PE_034 | metagenome-assembled genome bin R14
GTGGGGGATAGGGGCGGAGCCGCATGACGGCAGACATTGCTCTGCCGATGGCAGCGAAGCGCCATTGGCCACGCAACAATGCATAGGGGTTGAGCGGTAGCCTTATCTTTGCGATGCATATCAGAGAAACGCTCTTGCATTTTGGAATAAAGTGCGCTATAATACAAGTGCCGCAGGTCAAGTTAGCGGCAACGCCGAAAGGAGGCTTTCGATATGCAGAAGTATGAGATCCGCCTGAGCCTGGCGGAGAACGTGAAGACCTTTGTGAACATCGTGGGCAAGTATGATTTTGACATGGATCTGCGCTCCGGCCGCCATGTGGTGGATGCCAAGTCCATTCTCGGTATTTTCAGCCTGGATCTGAGCAAGCCCATCAGCCTGGAGGTGGATGACGGCAAGGTGAAGGATCCGGCCCAGCTGGAGGCCCTGCAGGCCGCCATCAAGCCCTTCCTGGCAGTGTAAAAAAGAGACCGAATGAAAAGAAGCCTCCCGGAGTCCCCGGGGGGCTTTGTGTTTAAGGAGGGAGCGGCCATGGCTGCAAAGCGCAGGATCATCCCGGATTCATAGAACAGGCTGCTGACCCTGTATGCCATGGAGCGGCTGGGGCCGGTCACAGACGACCAGCTGCTGCGGTTCATGGTGGACTGCGATCTGATGAACTACTTCACGCTGCAGCTGGGCCTGAGCGAGATGGAGGAGCAGGGCAGCGTCCGCCGGGTGGAGCAGCCTCTGGAGCCGGTGCTGGAGATCACGTCCGCCGGACGGGCGCTGGTGACGGAATATCTGCCGAAGCTGCCCCAAAGCCGCCGGACCCAGGTGGATGCCGCGGCCCAGGAGTACAGGCAGCGCTTCCGCCTGCAGCAGCAGACCCCTGCCGAGCTGGTGCAGCTGCCGGACGGGAGCCGCTGCCTGCGTCTGCGCCTGCTGGAGAATGGCCGCACCCTGCTGGACATCTGGTACACGCTGCCGAAGGGCATGAAGCTGGACCGGGTTCATGAGCGCTGGTGCAGCGTGTCCTCCGCGTTCTACTGCACCCTGACCGCCGCGCTGATGTCCGCGCCGGAGCCCGTCCGCAGGACCCTGCCGGAAAGCGCCTGCATCCAGCCGGGCCGCGACGGCGAATGGCTGCTGTCCCTCTCCGGCGGCCCGGAGGAGGAGCCCATGGTCAGCCTGCTGTCCCTGCCGGACGAGGCCACCGCCCTGCTCTGCGCTCTTCGCTGGCCGGAGCAGGCGGAAAGGATGCATAAGGTGCTGCTGGAGGCCATGCGGAACGCCGATGTCTGAGTCCAAAGCCGGATGCGCCGGCTTTTTTCGTTGAATGGATGCGCGATTGCACTCTTCCTGCATTTTTTTGCAGGAAATGACGGAAAGACTTGCATTTTTGACTTCGATTTGGTACAATGTGGGGCGCTGCCCGGAGGCGGGAATGCTTTTCCGGGTGCGATTGTATCAGACAAGAGGGTGAATCCATGCAGGAAATGCAGGACATGATCGACCGGCTCAATGTATCGGGCAAAAAGCTGAGCAAGGGCCAGCGCCGCATCGTGGAATATATCGCCGAGCATTATGACAAGGCCGTGTTCATGACGGCCAGCCGCCTGGGCGAGAGCGTGGGCGTCAGCGAATCCACCGTGGTCCGCTTCGCCACTGCCCTGGGCTATGAGGGCTATCCCCAGCTGCAGAGCGCGCTGCAGGAGCTGGTGAGCCACCGCCTGACGCCCAACCAGCGCGTGGAGATGAGCGAGGACATGCCCCAGGACGCGGTGCTGTCCACCGTGCTCAAGACGGACATGACCAACCTCCGCACCACGCTGGAGCATCTGGACAATGCCGTGTTTGAGGATGTGGTGCAGCGCATCCTGAAGGCTCGCTCCATCTATGTGATGGGCCTGCGCTCCGCCGCGCCCATGGCCCAGTTTATGTGCTATTACCTCAACTATATCTTCCCGGTGGTGCATCTGGTGTCCTCCGGCACCACGGATGTGTTCGATGAGATCAGCAAGATCGACCCGTAGGATGTGCTGATCGGCATCAGCTTCCCCCGGTACTCCACCCGTACCCTGGAGGCCATGACCTACGCCCGCCGCAGAGGCGCCCAGGTGGTGGCCATCACCGACGGTCCCATGAGCCCTCTGAGCGAGCTGGCGGATGCCACGCTCTGCGCCCACACCGACATGGCCTCCTTCGTGGACTCCCTGGCGGCGCCGCTGTCCGTGATCAATGCGCTGCTGGTGTCCCTGGGCCTGCACCGCAAGGAGGCCCTCCATGACCACTTCCGTCAGCTGGAGGAGCTGTGGGATACCTACAAGGTCTACCTGGAGGAAGGACGGAAGCATGAGTCGTAAGGTGCTGGTCATCGGCGGCGGCGCGGGAGGACTGATGTCCGCCCTGAAGGCCGCGGAGCGGGGTGCCCAGGTCACGCTGCTGGAACGGAATGACAAGCTGGGCCGCAAGCTCTATATCACCGGCAAGGGCCGCTGCAATGTGACCAACGACTGCACGGTGGACGAGTTCATGAAGGAGGTGGCGCGGAACCCGCGCTTCCTCTACAGCGCGCTGAGCTGCTTCTCGCCCCAGGATATGCTGTACCTGCTGGAGGGCGGCGGCTGTCCCACGGTGGTGGAGCGGGGCCGCAGGGCCTATCCCGCCTCCCAGAAGGCCAGCGATGTGACACGCACCCTGGAGCGGCTGCTGCGGCAGCAGGGGGTGCGCATCATCCTGGGCAGCAGGGTCGGCGACATCCTGCGGGATGACGCGGGCCGCTGCAGCGGTGTGCGGCTGGAGAACGGCATGACCCTGGAGGCCGACGCCGTGATCCTGGCCACCGGCGGCCTCAGCTATCCCGCCACCGGCTCCACGGGGGACGGCTTCCGCATGGCGGAGGCCCTGGGCCACACGGTGCTGCCCGGCAGGGCCTCCCTCTGCGGCATCAACACGGCGGAGACCTGGCCCGCTTCCCTGCAGGGGCTGGGCCTGAAGAATGTGACTCTCACCCTGAAGAAGGGCAAGAAGACGCTCTACACCGAGCTGGGCGAGCTGCTGTTCACCCACTTCGGCATCTCCGGCCCTCTGGCGCTGGAGATGAGCTGCCACCTGCCGGAGGACCTGAGATAGGTCTCCGTCAGCATCGACCTGAAGCCGGGCCTGACGCCGGAGCAGCTGACGGCCAGGCTGCAGCGTGAGTTCGACGCCCAGCCCCGGAAGCAGCTGGCCCATGTGCTGCCCTCGCTGCTGCCCGCCAGCCTGGCGGAGATCTTCCCCTCCCTGTGCGGTGTGGACGGCGGCAAGGTGTGCGCGCAGATCAGCGGCGCGGAGCGGGAGCAGCTGGCCCGCTTCCTGAAGCAGCTGCCTCTGACGGTCCGTTCCCTGCGGCCGGTGGAGGAGGCCATCGTCACCCGCGGCGGCATCTCCGTGAAGGAGATCGTCCCCGGCACCATGGAAAGCCGCCTGGTGCCCGGCCTGTATTTCGCGGGAGAGGTCATGGATGTGGATGCCCACACCGGCGGCTACAACCTTCAAATTGCCTGGTCCACGGGGGCGCTGGCCGGCGCCTCGGCGGCAGAGGAGCCCCGGCAAAGCAAGTGAACCCAATCGACGCGGAGGATTCCCGATGCAGTATATCGTGATTGACCTGGAATGGAACCAGCCCCTGAGCTACCAGAGCCGTGTCTACCGGGAGGTGGGCGACCGGCTCAATTTCGAGATGATCCAGATCGGCGCCGCGAAGCTGGACGAGTCGCTGCATGTCAGCGAGACGGCCTCCTTCCTGATCCGCCCCACCAAGTATCAGCGCATCCATCCCCGCATCCGCCGGATGACCGGCCTGGGCGCGGAGGAGCTGGCGGACGCGCCGCTGTTCAACGAAGCCATGGCGCAGTTTGAAAAATGGTGCGGAGAGGACTGCGTGCTGCTGACCTGGGGCATCGACGATATCAGCGTGCTGCAGCAGAACATTGATTTCTTCGACTATAGCTGGAAGCAGCCGCCCATCTGCGATATCCAGCGGCTGTTCAGCGATGTGCATCAGCTGAAGGACAGGGCCGGCCTCAGCGCCGCCATGGAGCTGGTGAACATCCAGCCGGAGGAGGACCGCCCCTTCCATAACGCGGAGTATGACGCCTATTACACCGGCCTGGTCTTTGCCACCTGCCCGGAGCCCGATAAGGTGCTGAACTATCCCGAGCAGGCCAGGAAGCTGACCCGCGCCGTCAGCAAAAAGGAGAAGGGCCAGGTCTTTGACAGCATCCTGGAAGCCCTTCGCAGCGAGCAGGCTACCGGCCCCATCTGCCCGGTGTGCGGCAAGCCTGCCAAAGCGGACGGCATCTGGGTGCCCCAGAGTCCGGACAAGTATATCTCCCTGGCCAAATGTCGTGCCCATGGCACCCTGATGCTGCGGGCCCGCTTCCATGTGATGGATAATGACCGGAAGGCCGTCAGCTTCTCCGTCAGCAAGGCGGCGCCAAGCAATGTGGCCTATGTGCACACCAAGCGGCTGCAGGTGCAGCAGCGTGAGGAGCAGTATGCGCAGCGGTACGGCCACGCCATCGACTATGACGAGGCGCTTCTGAACGCGGACCGTTCCAGCGTGCCCTTCGAGGACGGCGGCGCGGAGTGAATACGGAGATCATCGCCCGCATCCGCAACGACTATGACGGCAAGTTCGGCGTGCCCAGGCAGAGCGGCCTGGTGCCGGATGTGAAGTCCGTCATCGTGTTTGAGCCGGCCTATCGGGCGGCGGAGGCGCTGCGGGGCATCGAGGAATGGTCCCACCTGTGGCTGCTGTGGGAATTCGACCGGGTGAACGCTGCGGGCTGGTCCCCCACGGTGCGGCCGCCCAGGCTGGGGGGCAATACCCGGGTTGGCGTGTTCGCCACCCGTTCGCCTGTCCGGCCCAACCGCATCGGTCTGAGCTGCGTGCGGCTGGAGGGCATGGAGCAGCGGCCCGGGCTGGGCACCGTGCTCATCGTCAGCGGTGCCGATCTGATGAACGGTACGCCCATCCTGGACATCAAGCCCTATCTTCCCCTGAGCGACTGCCATCCGGAGGCCACCGGCGGCTTCACCGATACCCACGCGAAGCGCACCTGCCTGGTGGACTGCCCGGCCGAGCTGCTTTGCCGCCTGCCGGAGGAAAGCAGGAGCGGCCTGCTGGGCGTGCTGCGGGAGGATCCCCGCCCGGCCTATCAGGACGATCCGGACAGGGTCTACGGCTTTCCCTTCGCCGGGCATGAGATCCGCTTCCGTGTGCGGGAGGGCTTGCTCACCGTGACCGATATTCTTTAAGGAGGAACCATGAGCATCCATCAGCAGATCATGGAGCAATTCCCCATGCGCCGCACCCCGAAGGAGAAGGAAGCCTTCCGCCAATGGGCAGCCTCCTTTGTGGAGGAGCGGGGCTGGAAATGCGTCATCGAGGAGACCAGCTGGGGAAAGCACAAAAACGTGATCATCGGCGACCCGGACAGCGCGGCGCTGATCGTGTCCGCCCATTATGACACGGGCTATGACCAGGTGCTGCCCACCCTGCTGGTGGCCAGGAGCTGGCCCCTGTGGATCCTGTGGCAGGCGGGTGTGCTTCTGCTGCTGATGCTGATCTCCCTGGGCGCGGACATGCTGTGCGGCGCCCTGGGCCTGACGCCGCAGCTTCGGAGCATCGCCTTTGTGGGCACTTTCCTGTTGCTGCTGGTGCTGATGATGCTCACCTTCCCCAATCGGCACAACGCCAACAGCTCCACCTCCGGCGTGGCCGCGGTGCTGCAGCTGTGCGATACCCTGCCGGAGGAGCAGCGGGGCAAGGTGGCGTTCATCCTCTTTGACAATGCGGAGAAGGGCTTCAAGGGCAGCAAGCTCTGGGCCAAGGACCACGCGGAGCTGGCCTGGATGCGGCCGATCCTGCATCTGGACGCCATCGGCGTGGGGGATACCATGATGGTCTCCTGCATGGACATGGCCCGCCGGGCCACCGGCTACGGCACCCTGAAGCGGGTGCTGACGGAGACGCCAGGCCTGCGCTGCGAGCTGCACGACAGCAAGACCATGCTGCTGCGCACCGACCACAAGAGCTTCAAGTGCGGCATGGGCTGCGCCTGCTTCACGAAAAAGAAGCTGCTGGGCTGTGTCACCACCCGCCTGCACACTCACCGGGACACCCGCTGCGATCAGAAGAACCTGGACTGGCTCTGCGCCGCGGTGACGACATACCTCACGGAGATCAACGCGTGACAGACGAAGATCCGGGGCCTTATCGTTACTATTCAGGCCCCTCCCTTTTACAGACAACGCCGAATCCCCAAAAAGGGTTGTGGGGGCGAAGCCCCCACCTCCGTACTCCCCCTTCTCCCGCCAGAGGCGGGAGAAGGGGGCCGGGGGATGAGGGCGGAGCGGCAAAACAGTTCAACCGGCTCTGCCGATGGCAGCGAAGCGCCATCGGCCACGCAACAATGCATAGGGGTTGAGCTGTAACGCCTTATCCGCTCCGGATCTTATTTGTTGAAAAATCCTCTTGCAAACGGACGGCGCATCCGTTATAATAAAAAGCGATGGCCCCGTAGACGAATGGTCAAAGTCCTCGCTCTCTAAAAGCGAAGTGCCGAAAGGTTGAGGGTTCGAGTCCCTCCGGGGTTACTTCATCGGGCCGGTACCGCATGGTGCCGGCATTTGATTTGATACGCACGGGAGGCGTGACCATGGAAGCACTGAAGAAGGCGATCCTGGAGCAGGGAAGGGGCATCGGCCGCGACGTGGTGAAGGTGGACAGCTTTCTGAACCACCGGATCGACACGAAGCTCTCCACCCTGATGGGCGAGGAGTTCGGCAGGCAGTTTGCCGACAGCGGGGCGGAGATCATCCTGACCCTGGAATCCAGCGGCATTGCCGTGGCCCTGACCACGGCCCAGGCGCTGGGCTGCATTCCGCTGGTGTTTGCCAAGAAGGGCAGCACCCTGAACGTGACCGGCGATGTGTATACCGCCAATGTCTATTCCTTCACCCATCAGGTGATGAACACCGTGCGGGTGGACAAGAGCTATCTGCCGGAAGGGAGCAGGGTGCTGATCATCGACGACTTCCTGGCCAACGGCGAGGCGGTCCGGGGCCTGCTGAACATCCTGCTGCAGGCGGGCTGCGAGTGCGTGGGCGTGGGCATCTGCGTGGAGAAGGGCTTCCAGGAGGGCGGCAAGGTGCTGCGGGCCAGCGGCCTGAAGTATGTGCCCCTGGCCGTGGTGGACGCCATCGAGGACGGAAAGATCATCCTGCGGGATGAGTAACATGCCGGGCGGAGGCCGCGAAGGGGTTCCGCCCGTTTTTTGTAAAGGAGCGATGCCCATGGAGCGGCCTGTGGACGAGATGCTGCGCCGGGCCGCGGGGAGGCTCAGCGGTCATATGCCGGGACACAAGGGACAGAGCCCGTTTGGCGGGCCGGACCTGTATGCTCTGGATACGACCGAGCTGCCCACCACGGACGACCTCTATACCCCGGAGCGCGGTCTGCGGGAGGCCCAGCGGCTGTATGCCCGGGCGGCGGGCGCCGGCGCGACTCTGTTTCTGCACAACGGCTCCACACAGGGCATCCATGCCATGCTGATGCTCTGGGCCCGGGAGGGAGACACCGTGCTGCTGCCCCGGAACGCCCATCTGTCCGCTGCCAACGCCTGCGTGCTGTGGGGCCTGCGGGTGGTGTGGATGCCGGTGACCCAGCTGCCGGACGGCTCTGTCCATGTCAGTGAGGACACGGTGCTGCGCATGATGGAGGACCACCCGGAGGCAAGGACGGTGCTGGTGACCAGGCCGGACTACTTTGGCTGCGGCATCCCGCTGGACCGGATCGCGGCCCGGGCTCACGCGCTGGGCATGAGGCTTGCGGTGGACGAGGCCCACGGAGCCCATCTTCCCTGGTCACAGGGTATGCGTTCCGCCGGAGAGGCCGGGGCGGACGCCTGGGTGCAGTCGGTGCACAAGACTCTGCCCGGCCTGACGGGCAGCGCGGTGCTGCAGCTGCGGAATGGGGAGGATGCTCCGGCCGCTCTGCGCTGTGTCCGGCGTGAGCAGACCTCCTCTCCCAGCTTCATCCTCATGCGCTCCATTGACGACAGCCGGGCCTGGATGGAGGAGCATGGACGCGGGGCACTGTCAGAGCTGACGGTACTTCTGGACAGCCTGCGCGGCAGATTGCCGACATATGACTATGCCGATGCGCACCGTGCCTGGCGTGAGGCAGGCCTTGAGACGGACGGCACCAGGCTGGTGATCAATGCGCCGCAGGGCGGGCATCGGCTGGCGGAGCAGCTGGCTGACTTCGGCATCGACGCGGAGATGGCGGACGACCGGCGCACGGTGCTGCTCTTCTCCGCCATGACCGCGCCGCGGGATGTCATGAAGCTGGAGGAGGCTCTGTCAAAGCTCAGACCGGAAAAGGCGGAGCTGCCTTCCGTAACGCCGCTGCCTCCTCTGCCGGAGACGGTGCTGCCCCTGCGGCAGGCCGTCATGGCGGACAGCGAGGCGGTGAGGCTCAGTGAGTCGGCGGGCAGGCTCGCGGCGGTGTCGGCCGGACTATATCCGCCGGGGGTGCCGCTGGTGGTGCCCGGCGAGCGCATTCCGGAGCGTGCGGCGGCCCTGCTGATGAGCGCGGCCTCCCAGAACAGATTCGGTACGGAAGGAGATTCGATCCTGTGCGTAAGGCAGTGATTTTCGACCTGGACGGTACCCTCACCCAGAGCGAGGAGGGCATCTTCAACTGCGTCCGCTACGCGGCGGAAGGCCTGGGCTTTCAGGAGCCGGACGCCGCCACTCTGCGGCGCTTCATCGGTCCGCCTCTGGCTTATTCCTTCAAGACCTTTATGGGCATGAGCGAGGAGAAGGCCCAGGAGGCGGTGCGGGTCTATCGGGAGCGGTACACGGTGACGGGCCTGTTTGAGAACAGGGTTTACCCCGGTATCCGCCGGCTGCTGCGTACCCTGAAGAAGCAGGGCTGCTGGTGTGCCATCGCCACGGGCAAGCCCCAGGGGCCCGCGGAGCGCATCGCCGAGCATTTCGGCCTGATGCCGTATCTGGACCGCGTGGTGGGGCCTCAGGATTCCGCGCCTGAAAAGGAGCGGCTCATCCGGGCCGCGCTGCCGGAGCAGTGGGATGAGGCCTGGATGGTGGGTGACCGCTGCTTTGACATCGAGGGAGGTATCGCCGCCGGTGTGAAGACTGTCGGCGCGGGCTGGGGCTATGGCAGCGAGGAGGAGCTGAGGGCCTCCGGCTGCGATGTGTACTGCCCTGATGTGGCCTCCGCCATTGACTGCCTTTGCGGCGACGGGCAGCCGCCGGAGGGCTTCTTCATCAGCATCGAGGGTCTGGACGGCAGCGGCAAGACCACCCAGGTGCGTCTGCTGACCGATGCCATGGAGCGGTACGGCTTTGAGGTGGTGCCCAGCCGGGAGCCCGGAGGTCCCGCCATCGCGGAAAAGATCCGGGATATCCTGCTGGATCCGGCCAATACGGGCATGTCGGCGGAATGTGAGGCGCTGCTGTATGCGGCCTCCCGGGCGCAGAACGTGCGGCAGGTCATCCGGCCCACCGTGGCCGCGGGCAAGGTGCTGTTCTGTGACCGCTTCCTGGATTCCTCCGTGGCCTATCAGGGCGGCGGCAGGCAGCTGGGCGTGGACCGGGTGCTGCGGCTGAACGAAACGGCGGTGGGCGGAACCATGCCGCTGCTGACCGTATATCTGGATATCAACCATGAGCAGGCCCTGAAGCGCAGGGCGGAGGCTACGGCGCTGGACCGCATGGAGCGGGAGGCAGACAGCTTCCACGCCCGGGTGGAGCAGGCCTACCGCGAGCTGATCCGCCGGGAGCCGGAGCGCTTTGTGGTAGTGGACGCGGCCGAGGCGCCGGAGGTCATTGGCGAAAAGGTGGCCGTTCAGGTGCTCTCCCGGCTGATGGAGGCGGAAAGGCATGGCTGAGCGCATCGTGGTGGGCATGTCCGGCGGCGTGGACTCCTCCGTGGCGGCGCTGCTGCTGAAGGAGCGGGGCTACGATGTGGTGGGCGTGTTCATGAACAACTGGGAGGAGGAGGGCGACGACGGCGTCTGCACGGCCCAGCAGGACTGGCAGGATGTGCAGGACGTGTGCCGCCTGATCGGCATACCCTATTACAGCGTCAGCTTCGCGAAGGAATACATGGATCGGGTGTTTAGCTATTTCCTGGATGAATATCGCGCGGGCCGGACGCCCAACCCGGATGTGCTGTGCAACCGGGAGATCAAGTTCAAGGCCTTTCTGGAGCTGGCTCTGCAGCTGGGCGCCTCCCGCATGGCCACGGGACATTTCGTGCGGACGAATGAGCGCGGTGACCTGCTTCGGGGACCGGATCCCAACAAGGACCAGAGCTACTTCCTCTATATGGTGCACAGCGCCCAGCTGAAGAAGGCCATGTTCCCGGTGGGCGGCATGACAAAGGCGGAGGTGCGGGCTATCGCGGAGGCGCACGGCCTGCCGGTGAGCCGCAAGAAGGACTCCACCGGCGTATGCTTCATCGGTGAGCGCCGCTTCAAGACCTTCCTGCAGACCTACCTGCCTGCCCAGCCCGGCGACATGACAGCGCCGGATGGCACGGTGGTGGGGCGCCATGACGGGCTGATGTACTACACGCTGGGCCAGCGCAGAGGTCTGGGCATCGGCGGCTGTGGAGACGGGCGGAGCTGGTTTGTCATCGGCAAGGACCTTCAGAACAACCGGCTGCTGGTCGCCCAGGGAGAGGATCATCCCATGCTGTGGTCCCGGAATTGCACCTGCGGTGACGTGACCTGGGTGGGCGAGGCGCCGGTGGCTGAGGGCGGGACGCTTCGATGCACCTGCAAGTACCGCTACCGTCAGGCCGACCAGCAGGTGGAGGCCACGCTGAGGGGCGGCAGGCTGCTGATCCGCAGCCTGGAGAAGCAGCGGGCCGTGACGCCGGGACAGAGCGCCGTGCTTTATGACGGTGAGCGCTGCCTGGGCGGCGGCATCGTGATGTCGGTGGATGACGCCGGCAGCTGCGGGTGAAGCAGGCGGGAGCCTCCGGAAAACGGAGAGGCTCCCGCTTTCCGGTTGGCCGACGCCACGGGAGAACAATCGAAAAACCCGAACGTTCCGGGTGAGAAACCGGAGGAAGTACGCTAAAAGGCGAACG
>R14__coassemble_1594_pt1 | contig 11045 bp, 9 predicted proteins | sample R14__metabat2_high_PE_034 | metagenome-assembled genome bin R14
GCGGGACAAAAAGGCCAACGAGGTGCTGCACCGCCCCAACGACATCATCAAGCACATCAAGCCCACGCTGACCCCGCACTACTTCCGCCACAATTATGTGACGATGCTCTACGAGAGCGGCATAGACCCGCTGGTAGCCATGCGAATCGTAGGCCACGCGGACTACCAGACCACCGCCAACATCTACACCCACCTGAAGGACGAGACGCTGCGGAAGGCGTTCGTGAACCTGGAGCGGGTGTTCGGTGAGGATGATGGGGCAGGGGAGTAACGCCGCAGAAAACCCCGGTCCTGTTGATGATTGACAGGATCGGGGCATCATTGTTTTAGCAAGACTGGCGAGGGCTTTTCAACCCGAAAGATTCCGTTCCGCTCCGCTCCACTTCAATTAATAGATGTTCGCAGAGTTCAGATTAAGCCAGAATGCTGGCCGCACAGCACCATAGACGCTGCTGACGCCGACGTAGTTGAGGCTACCGTCGTAGTTGACGTAGGACGCGAAGTTACCGTAGCGGCCAGGCGAACGCAGCCACCACCAGCAGCACCCTGTGCCGTTCAGCATGCTGCTGCTGCTTTGGTAGGCTCCCTGTGCCACTGCATAATCTGTCGGTATGGCCTTCAGCTTCTCCGATCCTTTGTTGTAGAACTCTTCCAGCGTGCTATAGCCGCCATATTCCATGGCTTCCTCAAGGCTCAGCAGGAACAACTTGTCCTGTGTATCTGCACCGCCATTCAATGAGTCATAGCCCCATCCTTGCTTTTTCGCAAAGGCTACCCATTCCGCGTTGTTGCCTGTTTTCACGGTGGTCGTTACAATGCTCTGCTGCTACGCCGCCGTGAATGCTTTGTTCAGGAAGGTGCTGTTCAGCCATTCGCGCATTTCGCTGTTGGCCCAGCCCTGATAGGTGCTTGCGTCAAAACGGTGTTGGTCCAGGCCGTAGCGGCTGATGACCAGGGCCTTGTTGTCCTGCACATCCAGTACCAGCCATTCGATGGCCGTGCTGTCCGTGCCGGAGGTGGTCTGCGGGTAGTGGCCGAAGGTGATGTAGTCACCCACCTGCACGGAAATGGAGGCGGCGTTTTTGGATTTCTCATTGGCATCGGCTGTGGGCGAGGCTGTCGGCGTGGGTGTGGGCGCGGCGGTGGACTGGGGAGTGGCGGTGGCGCCGCCGGTGGTGGTGGCGGTCAGCTGGGCCAGCACATTGTCGTCCGCGTCATACAGCTGCACATCATAGGCTGTGCCGGGGGTTAGGTCGTTCAGGGTGCTGCTGTTGCCGGTCACGTTCTACAGGATCATCCAGTCCGCCGTGCCGCTGACGGCCCAGTACAGCAGCATGGGCTCCTTCTGCTCGCCGAACCACTTCAAGCGCAGGAAGTCCTCACCGCTGCGGGACACGGTCAACCCATGCACGGGCTCATCCGCGCCGCAGAAGATGCACCACCCTGAACCATCCTCATTGACCTGGCCGCAGGGTGTGCCGTCCAGCGTGATAAAGTCGCAGGTCCAGTCGGCCAGCGCCGTGACGCACAGGCACACACACAGTAGCACAGCCACCAACGCCGCATACTTTTTCATTATCCTGGTACCTCCAAAGTTTTTTTGAATATTCTACAACATTTCTGTGATTTTATCAAGACACATTTCGTTATCCAAACCGGCGCGGCCTTTTGGCCCACTGCCCGGTGCCATTTTTGACTTCTTTCGCTTTCGCCCCAGTCACAGTCAGTCAAAAAGCGCCAAATATCCGTTGTGAGCCGAATCCATCCGAAAAATGAGCACCGATTGCCCTGCGAAAATTGTCCGGTTCTGTCACCGCCGTCAAAAAGAAAAACCGGCCATGAATTGACATGACCGGCCATTTTCCTGTCGAAGTGGCGGGATTCGAACCCGCGGCCTTTTGGTCCCGAACCAAACGCGCTACCAAACTGCGCTACACCTCGATGATGGAGCCGATAATGGGACTCGAACCCATGACCTGATGATTACGAATCAGCCGCTCTACCAACTGAGCTATATCGGCGTACACGGCCTCAACGCCGCTTGGATAGTATAGCAGATTTTGCGGCAAAAAACAAGCCCCAAAAATGCTTTTTTTGCGAAAGTCATATGTGTATGAGGTCCTGGTCTCTCGGAGCCGGACGGACAGTGGGAATGCCTCCTCAGCGCCACCGGCCATATGTCCTCACATAGCGGCATGGAGCAAGCCTTGGGCATGAGGGAGCACGGCGCCCTGCGGCCGGGCTTGCCGGACGCGTGAACGGAGGTCCGTCCGGGCAATTTGGCAAAGCTTTCATTGTTCTACTTGACAAATCATCGACCGGATTGTATAATAGAAAACGATTTAGCCCACTTCGCACGCCTGTTCTGCCTGGCGGGGAAATGAGGAGAGACAATGAAGAAAAGGATAGGCTTCCTGTTGGTCCTGTGCCTGCTGGTGGTATCGCTGTTGATGCCGATGGCCAAGGTGAACGTGCCCAGCTCGGTGGATCCTGCCGAGGCGGCGCTGTTCCCGTCCAGCATTACACTCCTGAACGTACTTCTGAAGGGCACCGCCGCGCTGCCCACCTCTTCCATCAGTGCGCTGTCCCTGGCGCAGCTGGGACAGAGTCTGCTCATCGCGGGCTGCGTGACGCTGGTGCTGGCGGCTGTGGCTGCCTGCCTGAAGCGCAGGGGCTGCCTGCAGCTCAGCATTGCCCTGAGCGTGGCTTCCTGCGCCATGTTCTTCGGCTTCGCCACCCGCGTGAACAACACCGCCGGGTCGCTGCTCTTCGGCTATCTGCTGGAGGTGCAGTTCTGGGTGTGGGTGCCTGCCGTGCTGGCGCTGCTCATGGGTCTGCTGGGCTTCCTGACCCTGACGGGCGAGACAAAGGCCGTCACCGGCGGCAGCAAGTGGGCCGACATGGAAAAGACGCCCGCTCTGCCCCTGAACGACGGCGCCTGGCGCAGGCTCAGCGCCCTGTTCGCCGTGCTGGCTGCCGTGTGCCTGCTGCTGCCGTATATCGTGGTGTCCGTGCCTGAGGGCATTACCGACAGCGTCAGCGCCGGGACCATCAACCGCAGCGTCTCCATGCTGACCTACGCCCTGGATCAGGAGGGCACCCTGAACGCCGATGTGGTGGCGGCAGGGGAGTCCACCGATGTGCTCACAGGTCAGCTGGGCGTGCTGAACGCTTACAGCAATCAGAGCGCCTCCAACAACAACATCAAGTACATCTTCCAGAACCCCAAGGCCACCACCACCTCCTCCGTGTGGCTGCTGGCCTCCGCCGCGCTTCTGGTGATCGGCGCCGTGCTGGCCCTTGTAAAGAAGACGGACCGCTGGTTCGCCGTCTGCTGCCATGCACTGGCCACCGTAGCCGCCGCTGCCGCCTGCTTTGAGATGATCTCCGTGAGCTCCGGCGACTTCTATGCCAAGGCCGGCCGCCAGCTGGTGTACCTGGGCCTGGGCCGCGTGACCGTGGTGCCGCTGGCCATGATGGTGCTGTCCGCTGCCGCGTTGCTCTGCGGCATGATGGGCATCCGCCGCGCCAACGAGCCCTATTTCATCAACCCGCTGCCCCAGAAAATGCGTATCCGGGTCATCGCGGCCGCGCTGGCTGTGCTGGCGCTGATCTCCCTGTTCCTGCCCTCCGCCACCTTCACCTTCTATAAGGCCGGCGGCACCAGCAGCGTATCCACCGCCGACCTGACCGGTGTGGATGGTCTGACCTTCTCCGCCTCCGACGATGTGCTTCATCCCAAGGACAAGAAGGGCAAGACCATGTATGAGGAGGAGCCCGCCAAGGAGGGCGTCCTGTCCTCCACGGCGGTGGAAGCGGCCATGAAGCGCATCGCCGTGTCCAACGGCGTGTGCACCTGGCTGGCCGTAGCGCTGACTGTGGCAGGCCTCTTCCTGCTTTTGACGGGCAGAGCCCGCAAGGCCACCATGGCCTGCTTCGGCGCCGGCTTCCTGGTGCGTGCCCTGCAGTGGCTGCTGCTGACGGTGCAGATGTCCAGCCAGATCGGCGAAAGCTCCGGCACCCTGTACCTCTATGTGTCCATGCCGCTGCTGGTGTTCGCTGCCTTCTTCTCTGCCTTTGCCCATCTGGAGGAGGTGCCCAAGAAGTACCGCCTGTTCCTGATGATGCTGCCCTTCCTGGTCAGCGTGTTCCTGTTCAGCTATCTGCCGCTGGTGGGCTGGCGCTACGCCTTCTACAACTACAAGTTCGGCCTGCCCTGGAGCCAGCAGGAGTTTGTGGGCTTCAAGTGGTTCACCGAGATGTTCACCAACGCGGGCCACTTCGGCAACATCGTCCGCGTAATGAAGAACACCCTGGGCATGAGCCTGCTGGGTCTGGCCTTCTCCTGGCTGCCCATGTTCTTCGCCATCTTCCTGAATGAGATCAACAGCATCCGCTTCCGCAAGTTCGTGCAGATCTTCACCACGCTGCCCAACTTCATCTCCTGGGCGCTGGTGTTCTCCTTCGCCATGGCCATGTTCTCCATGGAGACGGGCATCTTCAGCAAGTTCATGCTGGCCATCGGCGCCATCGACACGCCCGTGGCCTGGCTGAACAGCGGCGATCACATCTGGCTGAAGATGTGGGCCTGGGGCACCTGGAAGGGCCTTGGCTGGAGCTCCATCATGTATCTGGCCGCCATCGCCGGCATCGATCAGGAGATGTACGAGGCAGCCAGGGTCGACGGCGCCAACCGCTGGAACGTGATCCGTCACATCACTCTGCCCAGCCTGCTGCCCACCTTCTTCGTGCTGCTGCTGCTGTCCATCTCCAACATCATCAACAACGGCATGGAGCAGTACCTGGTCTTCCAGAACGCCATGAACAAGGAGACCATTGAGGTGCTGGACCTGTATGTGTACAACATCACCATTGCCTCCAAGGGCACCACGATGTACTCCTTCGGCACGGCCATCGGCATCCTGAAGACCATCGTCAGCGTGACCCTGCTGTTCACCGCCAACTTCGCCTCCAAGAAGCTGCGCGGCGAGTCCATCGTGTAATGAAAGGGGGCTGCAAGCTATGACTGCCAAAGTGAACGCCAGGACCGCGAAGAAGAACAAGCTGAAGCTCTCCAGGGGCGACATCGCCTTCAACATCGTCAACTACACCGTCTTTGCCCTGCTGACCCTGGTCTGCATCTTCCCCTTCTACTATCTGTTCATCAACACCATCTCCTCCAATGAGCTGGTGAGCCTGGGCAAGATCCAGCTCTACCCCCAGCAGATCCACTTCGAGAACTATGTGCAGGTGATGAAGATCGAGGGCATCTTCGACGCCCTGCTGACCTCCGTGGCCCGTACCGTGCTGGGCACCCTGTACACAGTGGCCGGCTGCGCCTTCCTGGGCTACCTGTGCAGCAAGCAGGAGATGTGGCTGCGCAAGGTTTGGTACCGCCTCATCGTGGTCACCATGTACTTCTCCGCCGGCCTGATCCCCTGGTACATGAACCTGCGCTCCCTGGGCTTCCTGGATAACTTCTGGGTGTACGTCATCCCCGGCCTGGTGTCGCCCTATAACGTGATCCTGGTCAAGACCTTCATCGAGGCGCTGCCGCCCTCCCTGGAGGAGAGCGCCACCCTGGACGGCGCCGGCTACTTCCGCTGCTTCGTTTCCGTGGTGTTCCCGCTGATCACCCCCATCCTGGCCACGCTGTGCATCTTCTCCGCCGTGGGCCAGTGGAACAGCTTCACCGACACCATGATGCTGATGCCCGCCGGCAAGCACTACACCCTGCAGTACCTGCTGTACAAGTATCAGAACGAGGCCTCCTCCCTGGCCGCGCTGGTCCGCAATACCCAGGATACCAGCGCCCTGGGCAATGTGGCCACCAAGCAGACGGCGCTGTCCGTGCAGATGACCGTGGCCATGGTCGTCACGTTCCCCATCCTGCTTGTGTACCCCTTCTTCCAGCGCTTCTTTGTGAAGGGCATCATGATCGGCGCCGTCAAGGGCTGATCCCCATTCCGCGCCTGCTCCTCAGCCGTTCCGCTGAGGGTTAGCGAATATTGTTAAGGAGGAACCCAACCATGAAAAAGCTTCTGGCGCTGTTCCTGGCCCTGTGCATGATGACCGCGGCCCTGCCCGTCATCTCCTTCGCCGAGGATGTGTACCGCGAGCCCATCACCCTGACCGTGTTCTCCGGTCTGGCCAACTTCGCCGGCGAGCAGTCCGGCTGGTTCGCCAAGCTGCTGAAGGACAAGTTCAACGTGACCCTGAAGTTCGTCTCCACCAACGTGGATGCCAACGCCTTCACCGCCGGCGTCTCCGCCGGTGAGCTGGGCGACATCATCTGCTGGGGCGACATGGACGACAAGTTCGTCACCGCTCTGCAGGCCGGCCTGCTGCTGGATATGTCCGACATCGACATGACCCAGTATCCCATCCTGAACGAGCAGTTCGCCGCCGCCTTTGACAAGGTGTCCGCCTTCTGCGAGGCCAACGGCAACCCCGGCAAGTACGGCTTTGCCTATTCCGTGGCCATGGAGGATGATGCCTGGGCCGAGATCACCGACCCCACCTACGCCCTGCAGGTCCGCTTCGACGCCTGGGAGGCCGCCGGTATGCCCGCCCTGACCAGCATCGAGGACCTGCCCGCCTTCGCCAAGGCGCTGCAGGACGCCGTTCCCGCCAATGCCGACGGTGAGAAGGTCTATGCCTACGGCGGCTTTGCCGACTGGGAGGACTGCGTCATGAAGTTCACCTGGGACCTGATGACCTTCTATGGCTACAAGGAGGCCGATTTCCTGGGCGTGAACTATGCCACCAAGGATGTCGTCAATCCCCTGGAGGACGGCAGCCTGTACTATCGCTGCCTGAAGGTCGTCAACCAGATGTACCGCGACGGCACCTTCGATCCCGAGTCCGTGTCCCAGAACTACGACACCTATTCCACCAAGCTGACCGGCGGCCGTTACCTGATCGCTCTGTGGGGCTGGATCATCTCCTCCTACAACAGCGCCGACAAGGCTGCCGAGAAGAACGGCTTCACCACCTTCATGTTTGAGGATTCCGCTCCCCAGCAGCTGACCAACTCCACCTCCGGCGGCAACCGCCTGTGGTCTCTGGGCGCCAACACCGAGTATGCCGAGCGCGCTCTGGAGGTCATCGAGTGGCTGTGCACCGAGGAGGGCGCCATCGAGTCCAACTACGGCCCCAAGGGTCTGTGCTGGGACTACGACGAGAACGGCGTGCCTTACATGACCGATTTCGGCTGGGCCTGCTATGAGGACAGCTCCAACACCGAGATGCCCGCTGAGTACGGCGGCGGCACCTTCCAGGATGGCGAGAACAAGTTCAACCACGAGACCATCAAGATCGAGCAGATGATCCCCGGCAAGACCTATTCCTACAGCGTGAAGGGCTGGCCCTGCTATGCCGAGCGCTATGCCACCAACCTGAGCAAGGCCTGGTCTGAGGAGTATGCCGGCGGCGCCACCTCCGGTATCGAGCTGTACCGCAACACCGGCAAGGTCTCCGTGGTGCCCGCTGTGGCCATCGCCTACACCTTCCCCGAGATGAGCGACGCCAACAAGGAAGCCCGCGCCCTGTTCGCTCCCGTGATGAAGAACGGCAGCTGGAAGTGCGCCTATGCCGAGTCCGACGAGCAGTTCGACCAGCTGTGGGCCGAGATGGTCGCCGAGTGCAAGAGCTACGGCTATGACGCCTATGTGGCCGAGAAGATGGAAGGCATCCAGGCCTGCTTTGACCTGTATTGATCCTTTCTTCCCATGCTCCATCGTTGTTCGTGATTGAATGACGGGCAGCCCGGTGTAAAAGCCGGGCTGCTTTTTCTTGCCCGCAATGCCCCTTGTGTGTGCGTCCAAATTGTGATAGAATGATGGTACACGCTGCTCTTTATGGAGGTGACCGCTTTGCCGTATGACATCACCACGCCCCTGGTGCTGGGCATTTCCTCCCGGGCGCTGTTTGACCTGGAGGAGGAGAACCGCATCTTCGAGACGAAGGGCCTGAAGGCCTACATCGCCTACACCGTAGCCCACGAGAACGAGCCCCTGATGCCCGGTCCGGCCTTTCAGCTGGTGAAGGCGCTGCTGGGGCTGAACCGTGACGGCCGGCAGCGGGTGGAGGTCATCATCATGAGCCGCAACAGCCCGGACACCAGCCTGCGCATCTTCAATTCGGTGAAGCACCACGGGCTGGACATTACCCGGGCCGCGCTGACCGGCGGCGCCTCCCTGGCGCCCTATCTGGCCGCGTTCCACACGGACCTGTTCCTCTCCGCCGACGCGGACGATGTGAAGGCCGCGGTGAACGGCGGCCACGCTGCGGCACAGATCATCACCGGCCGCGCCGTGACGGACCGGCCCATCGACCAGATCCGCATCGCCTTCGACGGTGACGCGGTGCTCTTCTCCGCCGAGGCCGAGAAGGTCTACAAGGCCCGCGGCATGGCCGCCTTCCAGCAGAGCGAGGAGACGCTGGCGGACATCCCGCTCAGCGAGGGACCCTTCACCGGCTTCCTGCGGGCCATCGCCCGGCTGCAGGATGAGTACGGCGACCGGGAGCACGCGCCAATCCGCACGGCCCTGGTCACCAGCCGCAACGCGCCTGCCCATGAGCGGCCCATCAAGACGCTGCGCTGCTGGGGCGTGCGCATCGACGAGGCCTTCTTCCTGGGCGGCATCGAAAAGAAGGAGGTGCTGGAGGCCTTCGCGCCCCACATCTTCTTCGACGACCAGGAGATCCACACAGGGCCTGCCTCCCAGGTGGTGGCCGCGGCACGCGTGCCCTACCGCGACGGAGACGATCCCACAGCCTGACCCACGGAGGTGACGGTATGTCACAGGCGCTCCTCATGATCTCCCTGCTGCTGTTCGTCTGCATCCTGCTGAGCCATGTCAGCGGGCGGGTGGGCGTGCCCTCGCTGCTGCTGTTCATCGGCCTGGGCATGGCGGCCTCGGTGGTGCATATACTGACCGAGTATCAGAACTTCAGCCTGGCCTACCGCTTCAGCAGCCTGGGCCTGGTGTTCATCATGTTCTACGGCGGCTTCGGCACCAACTGGAGCCGGGCGAGGAAGGCCGCGCTGCCGGCGGGCCTGCTGTCCACGGCAGGCGTCATCGCCACGGCACTGCTGGTGATGGTGTTCTGCCGCTTTGCCTTTGACATGACCTGGGCAAGCAGCCTGCTGCTTGGCGCGGTCATCTCCTCCACGGACGCGGCCTCGGTGTTCGGCATCCTGCGACAGAAGCACCTGAACCTGAAGCACGGGACGGCCTCCCTGCTGGAGCTTGAGAGCGGCTCCAACGACCCCTGCGCCAGCATCATGGTGCTGACGGCCCTGACGCTGCTGCGGGGCGAGGGCTCCGCGGGCAGCATCCTGCTGCTGCTGCTGAAGCAGTTCGGCTTCGGCATCGTGCTGGGCTTCGCGGTGGCGGGCGCGGCGGTGTGGGTGATGCAGCATGTGCATACCGTCGGCGAGGGCTACGGCGTGGTGTTCGTCATCGCCTCGGCCATGATCTCCTACTCGCTGACGGAGTGTCTGGGCGGCAACGGCTACCTGGCGGTGTACCTTACGGGCATGGTCATGGGCAACAGGGCCATCCCCGGGCGGCGGGCGCTGGTGCATTTCTTCGACGGCATCACAGGCCTGATGCAGGTGCTGATCTTCTTCCTGCTGGGCCTGATCTCCAACTACACGGTGCTGCTGAGCTGCGCGGTGAAGGGGCTCCTTATTGCCCTGTTCGTGACGCTGCTGGCCCGGCCGCTGGTGGTGCTGGGCATCCTGAAGCCCTTCGGGGCGCCTCTCCGGCAGCGGCTGCTGGTGGACTGGTGCGGCCTGCGCGGCGCCTCAGCCATCGTGTTTGCCATCGCGGCGGCCATGGACCCGGCCACCGGCCCCATGACGGACCACTACCTGTTCCACACGGTGTTCTTCATCGTGCTGTTCTCCATCCTCCTGCAGGGCAGCCTGCTGCCGTTGGTGGCAAAGAAGCTGGAGATGATCGACGAGCATGAGGATGTCATGCGCACCTTCTCCGACTGGTAGGTGGACGAGCCCATCGCCTTTATCCAGATCCGCATCACGGAGGAGCATCCCTGGTGCGGCCGGCTGCTGATGGAGATCCGGCCCACCCAGGTGCTGACGGGCGGACGCATCGTGACCATCATCCGTGACGGCAGGCAGCTGACGGCAAGGGGCTCCACCCGGCTCCTGCCCGGCGACATCGTGGTGGCAGGCGGCGAGTCCGTGGACGGCAAGGCATGGGGCACGCTGAACGAGCTGACCATCGGCCCGGGACATCCCTGGGTGGACAGGCCCGTGAAGGACCTGCCCCTGCAGGAGGGCTGCTCCCTGGTGGCCATCCGCCGCTCCGGCGCCCTCTTCATCCCCGACGGCAGCGCCATCATCTGTGCCGGCGATCTGGTGATCCTCAACGAGGGCACCTCCGACTGACCGCCGGTCAATTTTCGCAAAAAAATGATTGCACTTTCCCCATGAATCATGTATAATACATCCAGGAGACCCCGCCCATGCGCGGGGCGAAAAACAAGGAGGATCATATCCATGAAGAAGTGGCTCTCTCTGGTCCTGGCGGCCGTGATGGTGCTGTCCCTGGTCAGCATCGCCTCCGCCGATGACTACACCATCCGCATCTATTCCAACTCCAACTCTCCCGAGCGCGTCAACTGGCTGGTGGCCGCCGCCAAGGAAGCGGGCTTCACCGTCAGCATCGACGACAACTCCGTCATCTCCGGCGACACCGCCGCCATCCAGGCTGCCAACGAGAACAAGGACGGCGACCTGGTGTTCGGCCTGAACGAGGTCCGCTGGAGCCAGCTGATCGGCGGCAAGTATGAGAACCTGTCCATCATCGACTGGACGCCCTCCTGGGCCGAGGCTGTGGGCCAGTATGCCTACACCGGCAAGGCCTACGGTCTGGTCATCCAGAACATCCTGATGCTGTACCGCACCGATGAGCTGGGCACCAACGGCCAGACCCTGAGCTTCGAGCATTGGGGCGATATCGTGGACTGCGGCTACACCTGGTACCGTCAGGGCAAGGTGGGCGGCACCACCA
>R14__coassemble_1614_pt1 | contig 10924 bp, 13 predicted proteins | sample R14__metabat2_high_PE_034 | metagenome-assembled genome bin R14
AAAAAAATCCTGCCGCTTTGGCAGGAAGGTGAAAATTTGGAAGGTATTCGCAGCTTCAGGAGAGGAGCATGCGGTCGTTGCTGAGGGAGCGGCCGGCGGCCTCGCGGAAGGCGTCAAGCAGGTCGCTGACGGTGAGGGCGGCGCGGGCTTTACCTTGCGTGTCAAGGATGATGCTGCCGTTGTTCATCATCAGGGTGCGGTTGCCCAGCTGCAGGGCGGATTCCATGTTATGGGTCACCATCAGGCAGGTCAGGTGATGCTCGGCCACGATGGATTTGGTGATGGCGAGGACCTTCTCGGCGGTGGCGGGGTCCAGGGCTGCGGTGTGCTCATCCAGCAGCAGAAGCTTGGGCGGATTGATGGTGGCCATCATCAGGGTCAGGGCCTGACGCTGTCCGCCGGAGAGGAGGCCCACGGGCTGCTTCATGCGGTCCTCCAGACCCATGTTCAGCATGGCGAGGCGCTCACGGAAGAGCCTGCGGTCCTTTGCGGAGATGTGGGAGAACCAGCCGCCGTGGCCGGCGGCGAGGGTCAGGTTTTCCTCAATGCTCATGTGTGGAGCGGAGCCGCGCATGGGATCCTGGAAGAGGCGGCCGATGACACGGGACCGTTTGTGGTCGGCTGTCATGGTGATGTCCTGACCGTCCATCAGGATGGTGCCCTCGTCCGGGTAGAAGGAGCCGCAGATCAGGTTGAACAGTGTGGACTTTCCGGCGCCGTTGGAGCCGATGATGGTGATGAAGTCGCCGTCGTTCACCTTCAGGTTCAGGCCGGAGAAGACCTTCTTTTCGTTGATGGTGCCGGCGCCGAAGGTCTTGTGGATGTTGATCAGCTCAAGCATGCTTTCCGCCCTCCTTTGTGCCGAGGCCCAGCTTGCGGCGGAAAACGGGCCACTGGGACTGCAGATAGGGGCCGCTGATGGCCAGCACCACGATGACGGAGGACACGGCCTTCAGCATGAAGGCGGGCATATTCAGCTGCAGGGCCACTGTATAGACGATACGGAAGACCACGGAGCCAAGGACCGCCGCTACGGCCATCAGGGTGACGCCGCCCTTGCGGACGAACACGTTGCCGATCAGCAGGGAGGCAAGGGCTACGGTCACCATGCCGGAGCCGATGTCGATGCTGGCGGATTTGTTGTACTGGGCCAGCAGGCAGCCGCTGAGGCCGGTGAAGGCGTTTGCTACCACCAGGCCTACGGTGGTGGTGAAGACGGGATTGATGGAGGAGGAGCGTACCATGTCCGCGTTGTCACCGGTGGCACGGATGGCCAGGCCGAGACGGGTGCGCAGGAACAGGCTGAGGAACAGAATCACCAGGGCGACCGCGGCCACGGCGATGATAAGCCGGTAATAGGGCGCCAGGGCCTCCAGCCAGGGGACGCCGCTCTTTTTCAGCGCATTCTGCAGAAGGGAGAACACCGTGGGATTGCGGTTGATATTCAGCACGGAGGCGTTGCCCATTACCGCGATGTTCACGGAATACAGGGCCGTGTTCACGATGATGCCGGCCAGCAGGCTGTTGACGCCCATGCGGGTCTGCAGCAGCGCGGTTACATAGCCGGAGAGCATACCGGCCAGCATGGCAGCGGGCAGGGAGAGGTAGGGGTGGCCCGAAACAGCCACGGCGGCCCCCACGGTGGCGCCGAGGGTGAAGCAGCCGTCGGTGGAAAGATCGCAGACATTCAGCATGGAATAGCTCAGGAAAAGCGCCAGTACGGTCAGGCCGCTGATGAGGCCCAGCTCCAGGGCCGTCTGTCCCAGGGACAGGTAAGAAGCGAAATTCATATTGCACGCTCCGGCAGCAGAATTCGGAAAAAAGTCAGAGGGAGGCAGAGCGCCGCGGCCCTGCCTCCGGAAGGGTCAATGGAGGATCACTGCAGATCGCCGAAGGCCTCGGCGGTCACGATGGACTGGACCTTGGTGCAATAGGGGGCGAAGAGGGCAGCCACATCGTCATAGGTCAGGCCCATGGCCTCGCAGGCGTCGGTGTTGACGGTGGCGGTGCCGTTATCGAAGGTGCGGACGGGCACCTCCGCGGGAGACTTGCCCTCCAGCAGGATCTCGGCCACCATGTCGCCGGTGACGGTGCCCAGGTTGGCGTAGTCCACGCCGTAGCCCAGGAAGGCGCCGTTCAGGGCGAAGGAGTCGGCGCCGGCGTAGTGGGGGATGCCGGCATCCATGAACACATCGCAGATGGTCAGCTCGGCGGTCATGACGGTGTTGTCACTGGGGGTGAACACGGCCTCCACGCCGGCGGTCACCAGGCTCTGGGCGGCCAGCAGCACCTCGGCGGTGGAGGTGCCGGTGCGCTCCACGACCTCCACGCCCCTGGCCTCCAGATAGGCCTTGGCGGCCGCGATGGGAGTGGCGGAGGAATCCTGGCCGATGTCATAGAGCAGGCCGACCTTGCTGATCTCGGGGTTCAGGGCGAACATCAGGTTCATCATGGCGTTGGTGTCCAGATAGTCGGAGGTGCCGGTCAGCAGGCCGCCGGGAGCGTCAAGGCTCTCCACCAGGCCGGCGGATACGGGGTCGGATACGGCGGCGAACACCACGGGGATGCCGGTTTCATCGGCGGTGCCCTGCATGGCCATGGCCACGGGGGTGGCTACGGCCACCATCAGGTCCACATTGCGGGAGGTGAAATCGCTGATGATCTGGGCCAGCACCACGCTGTCTGCCATGCAATTGTCATACACGATCTCGAAGGTGACGCCCCGCTCCTCGCCGAGCTCGGCCAGACGGGCCTCCAGGTTCTCCACGATCTGGTTCAGGGAGGCGTCATCCACATAGTTGCAGATGCCGACGGTGTAGGTGGTCTTCTCCTCGGCGGAGGCGAAGGAACAGAGGGACAGCGCCAGCACGGCGGCGAGGACGAGGGAGAGCAGCTTCTTCATAGGTGGAACCTTCCTTTCTTACGGCACAGATGCAGTGCCCGCAGATCCGCCTCCCTGTCAGGGGAGGCATGCCCGGTACAGAAAAATCCTGCCCCAGGCAAAAGTGCTTTGCTGGGACAGGATGATGAAAATCTCCTGCGGTGCCACCCGGCTTGATCCCTGTGACAGGATCCTCTTTTGACGCATACTGACATATGCTGAGCTTTGATGACGGAGGTATCAGCTCCGGCGCACATACTCCGCGTTTCCGCGTTTCCGCTTGCCCTCAGGAGGCCATTCAGCCTGACGCATCCCGCCGCGATCACACCACCCGCGGCTCTCTGTGGGGAAGGGGGTCAGTCTTACTCTTCTCCCTCAACGGTTTAGCTTATTAAAGCACAGAAAAAGGGATTTGTCAAGAGGAGAAAAAGGTATGCAAATGTATTTCGATTGTTTTTTGCCAAAGCCAGTGAATTTTGCCATGAATTTTGCAAGAGACCCTTTGCAAAACCCAAAGGATGTGGTACAATACAGGAAAATCCGGCTCAGGAGGGGGAGTTCGATGCGGCTGCCGGGATGGCTTCGGGGCCTTGTGGTGCTGACCCTGCTGGCGGTCTGCGTCACTGCCTGCTGGTACTGCGTCTCCATGGAGCAGCTTTCCGCTGAGCGCGAGGAGCTGCTGATGGAGCTGGATACCAGCCGGGGCCGCGAACGGAAGCAGCAGCGCGAGTATGACCAGGTGGCCGCCGAGCTGCCCGCCGCGATGGCGGAGCTGGCGGTGCTTCAGCCCCAGGCGGATGCCGCCGCGGAAACGGAGCGTCAGCTTCGCGCCGAGAGAAAGTCTTTGCGGAGCGTGAAGAGCGAGCTGCAGGAGACCCTGGATACTCTGACCGGCATCAATGCCGAGCTGGAGCGGGCGGTTTCCTCTACCCAACAGACCCTTGTCCTGATCCCGGGCGAATATCTCCGTACTGTCCGATGATGCATGAATAACGAGGAGGTCGTTGACCATGTCCAAGCAGGTGAAGCAGATGGAGCACCAGGAGCATAAGAAGGAGCTTCAGTCCCAGAAGCGGAATTTTATCATTATCCTTGCCGTGGTGCTGCTGGTGGCCCTGGCTGTGATCGTCTTTATGGTGGTCAGCCGCAATAACCTGGCCAGCCGCAACGCATCCCTGACCACCGAGCTGGCTGACAGCCAGGCGGCCTGGCAGACCGTTTCCGGCGAGAAGGAAGCGCTGCAGGGCGAGCTGGATACCGCCAACGATGCCCTGCGGGAGGCCGATACCGCCCTGACCGAGTCCAACGCCAAGGTCGTGACCCTGGACGGACAGGTCGCCGAGCTGACCGGCGAGGTGACTGCCCTGACTGAGTCCCTGGCCACGGCTGTGGCCGACTATGAGGCGCTGACCGGCTATGTGGCCACCACCACCGATATGTATGAGGCCTATGTGGCCACCACCACCGATCTGGTGGACGCCCAGGCTGCCTTCATCGCCACCACCTCCGATCTGCTGAGCGAGACCGAGGCTGCCCTGGCCGCCGCACAGACGGCTGTCACCGGCTCCGATGCCAGCCTGCGCGCTGCCCGCGCCAACCAGCTGGAGACGCTGCAGCTGTACCTGGAGTATCTGAACGCCACCCGCGAGACCCTGCTGGCAAGTCAGGCCGGTGCCGCGAAGCAGTCCGACCGCGACAACTACACTGCCCAGCTGACCAGCACCGATGCCGAGATCGCCCGCGTGACCGGCGAGATCGCCGAGCTGGAGGCTCTGCTGGCCGAGTAAGCCGTCAAAACCAATCACCCGGCCCCACACAGGCCGGGTTTTTCCTTGAGGAACGAGCAACAGGAGGCTCCCATGACGGAGGCTTATCTGATCCGGAATACCACGCCCGAGGAACGGGAGCGCATCGTGCTGGAGGCTCTCTCCGGCGGCGACGACTGTGACAAGTCCGTCACCGATGCCGACATCGCCCTGTACCAGCCCTACATCGACGGCGAAATGGAGCTGAATGAGTGCACCCGGACATTCCGCACGGGCTATGTGCTGGGCGGCATGCCCCAGCCCCGCGACAGCGGCTGCGGCTATGCCAGGTAAGGGAGGTACGGTGCGATGGATCCCCTGATCCTGGGCAACGCCGTGTCTCTGGCAGGCTCCGTGGTCATGGTGCTCTCGGGCCTGGTGAAGAGCAAGAAGGGCATCCTTCTGTCCCAGTGCCTGATGTTCGTGCTGCTGGCCGGCGGCAACCTGATCCTGGGCGGCGTCAGCGGCGCCATCGTGGATGGTGTCAGCATCGTCCGCAACATCCTCAGCTTCTTCATCCCATTCACGGCCCTGTGGAAGGCGGGCTTCATCTGCCTGTTCTTCCTGCTGTGCCTGATGCCCCGGCTGCTGGGCTGGACGGACAGCCTGTCCGTGCTGGACTTCATGCCGGCCATGGGCTGCACCTTCTTCACCCTGGTGATGGACGCGAAGGACGGCAGGGCCCTGAAGGCGGCCTGCATCCTGGGCCAGCTGATGTGGTGCTTCTATGATTTTTCCATCCGCAACTATACTGCCCTGGCGTTTGATGTGATGACCATCCTCAGCAATGTGATCGGCATCCTGATGCTGCGCCGGGACGCACAGAAACAGACAGGAGGCTGATCCCTATGGCAACCTACAGGCGCGTGCTGCTGAAGCTCTCCGGCGAGGCCCTGAAGTCCGGCAGCGACATTTTCGATTTCGACAAGGTGAACGAGACCGCCGCCACCGTCCGGGCCATGCGTGACCAGGGCGTGGAGCTGGGTATCGTGATCGGCGCGGGCAACATCTGGCGCGGCCGTCAGGGCCCCTCTGCCAGCATGGACGCCGTGTCCGCCGATCAGATGGGCATGCTGGGCACCGTGATCAACTGCATCTGCATGGCGGATGCCCTGCGCCGGGCCGGCGTGGACGCGGTGGTCATGTCCGCTGTGGATATGAACCGCTTCTGCGAGCCCTTCAACGCCATGACTGCCCGCCGCTATCTCTCCGAGGGCCGGGTGGTGCTCTTCGCGGCAGGCAGCGGCAATCCCTTCTTCTCCACCGATACCGCCGTGGCCCTGCGTGCCGCCGAGATGCAGGTGGATGCCATCCTGATGGCCAAGAACATCGACGGCGTATATACGGCCGATCCCCGCAAGGATCCCACCGCCACCCTCATCAAGGATATCACCTACGCCGAGGCGCTGGCCCGGGGCCTGAAGGTGATGGATGCCGCCGCCTTTGCCCTCTGCGCCGAGAACAGGGTGCCCATGGTGCGGGTGTTCGGTCTGGACGACCCGCAGAATCTTGTCCGCGTGCTTCAGGGCAGCGAGATCGGCACCTTCGTTCATCCCTGAGCCACTCAGGTTTTCTTCCCCCTGAAGCGCTTCAGGGGGATTTTCATTGACTGCATCCGAATTGGAAGGAGCGTGACACGATGGCTGCATCGACGGATTTCCCGGAGAACCTCATCCCGCCGCCGGAGGAGGAAGAGGACGCCGGCCTGTAGGTCAACGTGCTGGGTGTGTCCTTCCGCAATTACGAGAACGGCTACACCGTGCTGCGGGTCAGCAGGGGCCGCAGGGAATTCACCGCGGTGGGCGTAATGCCGCAGCTGACCGCCGGCGAGCAGGCACTGCTGAAGGGCGAATGGGTGGAGCATCCCCGCTTCGGCACCCAGCTCAAGGTATCCTCCTGCAAGCCCATCCTGCCCAGCACCGAGCGCGGCATCGAGGCCTTCCTGGCCAGCGGCATTATCCGCGGCGTGGGCAAGACCATGGCCAAGCGCATCGTCAGCCATTTCGGTGACAAGACCCTGGACATCCTGAACGAGGACCCGGAGCGGCTGCGGGAGGTCTCCGGCATCGGCAAAAAGAATCTCCCCATGATCGTGGAGAGCTATGTGGAGACGGTGGCCATCCGGGAGGCCATGGTGTTCCTGCAGCAGTACGGCGTGTCGGCCACCCTGGCCCAGAAGATCAGCGCCCGCTATGCCCAGCAGACCCAGGCCCTCATCCGCCAGAATCCCTACCGCCTGTGCGAGGACATTGAGGGCGTGGGCTTTCAGACGGCGGACAGGATCGGCATGTCGCTGGGCATTGCCCAGGACTCGTCGGACCGTGTCTCCGCGGCCATCCACTATGTGCTGCAGGAGGCCTCCGCCGTGTCGGGCCACATCTATCTGCCCAGGACGGAGGTGGTGGGCCGTGCTGTGTCCCTGCTGCGGGTGGACGAAGCCCTGGCGGAGCATGAGCTGGACACCCTGCTGCTGCGCCGCGCCCTGGTGCAGCAGCGTACAGAGCAGGAGGACAGGATCTATCTGCCCCAGTATGAGGCGGCGGAGCGGGAGGTGGCCCAGAGGCTGCTGGAGCTGCTCCACGCTGCCGGCAGCGGCGGAGACGCGGAGCAGGTGGAGCAGGCCATCGATGCCTTCGAGAGCAGCAGCCGCATCAGCTTCAGCCGCCGTCAGCGGGAGGCCATCCTCAGCGCCCTGACCCACGGCCTGCTGGTGATCACCGGCGGCCCGGGCACGGGCAAGACCACCATCATCAACTGCATCATCTCCCTGCTGAAGCACCAGGGGGAGACGGTGCTGCTCTGCGCCCCCACGGGCCGCGCCGCCAAGCGCATGTCCGAGGCTACCGGCGAGGAGAGCCGCACCATCCATCGGCTGCTGGAGTACAGCGGCAGCGGTGAGTTTACCTATGACCAGGAGAACACGCTGGAGGCGGGCTGCGTCATCGTGGACGAGACCTCCATGGTGGACCTGATGCTGATGCGCTCGCTGCTGCGGGCCATCGAGCCGGGCACAAGGCTGATCCTGGTGGGCGATGCGGACCAGCTGCCCTCCGTGGGCGCGGGCAATGTGCTGGGGGATATCCTGCTCAGCGGCGCCCTGCCCTGCGTCCGCCTGACGGATATTTACAGACAGAGCGAGCAGAGCCGCATCGTCACCAACGCCCACCGCATCAACCATGGGGAGATGCCCCTGCTGAACGAGAAGGGCACGGACTTCTTCTTTGAGCGGAAGGAGGAGCTGAGGGCGGCGGCACAGACTGTCTGCGGTCTGGTGTCCACCCGCCTGCCACGCTTCCTGAAGTATCCGGAGGACGACAGGAACCGGCTGGCCATGGCCAACATCCAGGTGCTGGCTCCCTCCAAGAAGGGCGACTGCGGCGTCATTGCCCTGAACGGCATGCTGCAGGCGCTGCTGAACCCTCCCGCGCCGGACAGGCCTTCCATCGAATACGGCAGCGTCACCTTCCGCCGGGGCGACAAGGTGATCCAGCTGCACAACGACTACGAGCAGGAATGGCGGCAGCAGAAGAACGGCAGCTGGGAGGAGGGCCAGGGCGTATTCAACGGCGATGTGGGCTTCATCAGCGATGTGGACACGGAGAACAAATGCCTGACGGTGACCTTCGATGACAACCGGGAGGCGGTCTATGAGGCGTCAGCTCTGGAGAATCTGGATCTGGCCTACTGCCTCAGTGTGCACAAGAGCCAGGGCAGTGAGTTCCCGGTGGTGGTGATGCCGGTGGTGGGCGGCCCGCCCATGCTGCTGACACGCAATCTGCTTTACACCGCCATGACCCGCGCCCGTACTCTGGTGGTGCTGGTGGGCCGGGAGGAGGTCATCCGGCAGATGGTGGATAACGACTACATCCTGCACCGCTATACTACCCTGGCCGAGCGGCTGACGGACAAGCAGGCGGTGCTGAGCAGCGGGGAGGTCTGGCCGTGAGCGTGCTGCTGGACCTGCTGTATCCGGAGGGAGCGGTCTGCCTGGTGTGTGGCCGCGTCAGCCACTATGGCCCGCTGTGCCTGGAATGCGGCTCGGAGCTGAAGCAGCTGGAGCTGCGGGGAAGCCTGTGCCAGCGCTGCGGAGGCCCCATGCGGCCCGGAAGGCCCTGCAAATGCGACCTGCCGGAGCGGGTGACGGCCCGCGCGGCCTGGACCTACGGCGGCGCGGCGGCCCAGCTGGTGCAGACGCTGAAGTTCCGGCAAGTGCGCGCGGCCCATCGGGTGCTGGGCGAGGGCATGGCCAGGGTGCTGCGGCGGCTGCCGGAGGCGGAGGGAGCGACCGTCACCTGGATCACCATGCCTGCCTCCCGCTGGAGGGAGCGCTCCTATGACCACGCCCAGCTGCTGGCGGAGTATGTGGCCGACGACCTGGGCCTGCCCTGCCGCAGACTGCTGGAGCGCCCGGAAAAGCATGAGCTGGCCCATCAGGTGGGCCTGAACGCGGAGCAGCGCGCAGCCAATCTGGCGGGCACCTTCCGGGCTGCGGAGTCCGTGAGCGGCACCGTGGTGCTGGTGGACGATGTGTTCACCACCGGCTCCACCGTCCGCACCGCCTCCGCCTGTCTGCTGGAGGCGGGCGCAGACCGCGTTCTGGCCCTTACCGCCTGCCGCACGGCAAAGGAATGAGAGGCCAACAATTTACATGATGCCCGATAAAAAATGCGAAAAAACGCTTGCAATTCCCCGCGTTTCGTGGTATCATAAACCGCGATGATTCGCAATAGCACCAAGGAGGTGAATTGAGTTGCCGAACATTAAGTCCGCTAAGAAGCGCGTCAAGGTGACGGCCAAGAAGACCCTGCAGAACCGCATGGTCATGAGTGCCACCCGTACTTCCGTCAAGAAGTTCGAGGAGGCTGTGCAGGCCGATCCCGCAACCGCCAATGTGCAGTTGAATCTGACCACCTCCGCGATCGACAAGGCTGCGGCTAAGGGTGTTGTTTCCAAGAACGCTGCCAACCGCAAGAAGGCCCGTCTGGCCCGTCGTCTGGCCAAGGCCATGGCGTAAGCTGCTTTGTGATGCGCTTATGATAAACTTCCTGCTCTTTATCGGCAGGAGGTTTTTCGTTGGAAAGGACAGAGCTCCGGGCGCGGGAAAGTTGTTACTTTCATGAACGGGAAGCCGCGGAAAATGGCATTTTTTCTGTTGACAAGCGCCCCGTTTTCGTCTATAATGGGATGTGGTTACACGGCAAAAGGAGTGGACGCATGAAGCTGGATGTATCGACCGCGCTCCGTACTCCGGGTCAGGAGTACGCCTTCCATGAGAGGCAGGCCATGGCCCCTGTGGAGGCTCTCGGAGAGACCGTTTCCTTCGACGATGTCGAGGTGAAGGGGACCTTCCAGACCCTGGATGACGGATCGGTGACGGTGGATGGCACCCTGACCACGGTGGCCCACGCCCGCTGTGCCAACTGTCTGGCCCCCGCAAAGGCCGAGGTGACCGGCAGCTTCCGCGAGACCTTTGTCCGCGGCGGCGATCCGGAGGACGACGAGATCTTCGTTTATGACGGATATCTTGTGAATCTGGACCGGCTCATCCTGACCTATATCATGCTGAATATGCCCATGCGTTTCCTCTGCGGTGAGGATTGCGAGGGCATGAAGGCATATGTGGAGGGCGACCGGAGCGTATTCCTGTACCGCGAAGGGGAGCCGCCGAGGACGCAGAATCCCTTTGCCGGTCTGCAGCAGCTGCTGGAGCAATCCGGCGACGAAGCTGATGAATGAAATATCGTCCGTCATGGATGAGGAGGTGTGAACATGGCTCTTCCTAAGGGAAAAATTTCCAAGGCTCGTAAGCACAGCCGTCAGGCTCAGTGGAAGCTCACCCAGCCCGCTGTGGTGGAGTGCCCCCAGTGCCACGAGATGAAGCTGGCCCACCGCGTTTGCAAGAACTGCGGCTACTACAACGGCAAGCAGGTCATCAAGGTGGACGAGGATAAGAAGAACGCTTAATCGCGTGAGAATTGCATACCACAGCTCGCAGCAAGGGAGAGGAGTACCCGCGCACGGCAGGCAGAGAGAGCGGCTCATCGGCTGAAAGGCCGCTCATGTGCGGACGCGGGGAAGGTCGCTTCACAGAGCGCAGGGTAAACGCGCCGCAAGGTGCCTCAGCCCTGTACGGCGCACCCGTTATCGTGCTCATGAGGCAAACTTTTCGTTTGCGAAGCAAGGTGGTACCACGGAAGCAGCTCCGTCCTTCGGGATGGGGCTGCTTCTGCTTTTGGCT
>R14__coassemble_1633_pt1 | contig 10808 bp, 8 predicted proteins | sample R14__metabat2_high_PE_034 | metagenome-assembled genome bin R14
GGCATTCTAAAGGGGCTGCCCCCAATGGCTCCTGTTGCCATTTTGAGACAGCCCCTTTTGATTATTCACGGGCTTCCTGTTCGCGCTTTTTCAGCCAGATCATCAGCACCGACACATCCGCCGGGTTCACGCCGGGAATCCGGGAGGCGGCGCCCAGGGACCTGGGCCGCTGCAGCTTCAGCTTCTGCCGGGCCTCGATGCGAATGGAAGGCACGGCGTCGTAGTCGATGTCCTCCGGGATCAGCGTCTCCTCCGCCTCCCGGGCCCGCTCGATCAGGCGACGCTCCATGTCCAGATAGCCGCCGTACTTCAGGGCAATCTCCGCCTCCTCCCGGGCCGCGGGCAGCACCTGAGGCAGAGGCTCCAGCTGCTCCAGGGCGTCCAGGGTGATGCCGGGGCGCTTCAGCAGTTCCTCGGCCCGCAGGCTTCCTTCAGCCTCCGGCTGATCATGCTCCTTCAGCCACTGGCCGCGCTTCTCCGAGGGAGCATAGCGCCATTCCCGCAGGGCGCCCAGCAGCAGGGCTGTATCGTGGGCCTTCCGGCGTGTGCGCTCCAGGCGCTCCTCCGAGGCCAGTCCGCAGCGGTAGCCCAGCTCCGTCAGCCGCAGGTCGGCGTTGTCCTGGCGCAGGTGCAGCCGGAACTCGGCGCGGCTGGTCATCATGCGGTAGGGCTCATCGGTGCCCCTGGTGGTCAGGTCGTCCGCCAGGACGCCGATGTAGGCCATATCCCTGGTCAGCAGCAGCGGCGGCTTGCCCTGCAGCTTCAGGGCGGCGTTCATGCCCGCCAGCAGACCCTGGCAGGCAGCCTCCTCATAGCCGCTGGTACCATTCACCTGACCGGCGAAATACAGGCCGGATACGGACAGGCTCTCCAGCGTGGGCCGCAGGGCGCGGCTGTCGATGCAGTCATATTCGATGGCATAGGCCAGGCGGGTCAGCTCGCAGCGGCGCAGGCCCGGGATGGAGCGGTACATCTCCCACTGCACATCCTCCGGCATGCTGGAGGACATGCCCTGCACATACCATTCCCGGCTTTGCCGTCCCTCAGGCTCCAGGAACACCTGATGCCTGTCCTTCTCCGCGAAGCGCACCACCTTGTCCTCAATGCTGGGGCAGTAGCGGGGCCCTATACCGTGGATCCTTCCGGAATACAGCGGCGCCCTGTGCAGGTTCCTGCGGATGATATCGTGGGTCTCCGGCGTGGTCCATGTAAGATAGCACTGAAAGGTATTCTCCAGCCTTCGGTCCGTCATGAAGGAGAAGGGCACCACAGGCTCATCGCCGGGCTGAGGCTCCATCTCATCAAAATCGATGCTGCGTACATCCACACGGGCGGGGGTGCCGGTCTTGAAGCGGCGCAGGCCAAAGCCCAGATCCATCAGGCTTTGGGAAAGGCGGTTGGCACCCAGCAGTCCCTGGGGGCCGCCGTCCCAGCCGGCCTCGCCGATGATGATGCGGCCCTTCAGATATACGCCGCTGCAGACAACGGCCGCCCGACAGGCGATCCGGGCGCCGGTGGCGGTGGTCACGGCGGTGACCCGGCCATCCTCCGTCTCGATGGACACGGCCTCACCCTGGCGGACGGTCAGCCGTTCCTGGGAAAGAAGGGCCGTTCGCATGCGGTTCTGATACTGCTGCTTGTCCGCCTGGGCCCGCAGGGAATGCACCGCCGGGCCCTTGCCCATGTTCAGCATGCGGCTCTGCAGGAAGGTGTCATCGATGGCCAGTCCCATCTCGCCGCCCAGGGCATCCAGCTCACGCACCAGATGGCCCTTGGCCGAGCCCCCGATGACGGGGTTGCAGGCCATCAGCGCCACGCCGTCCATGTTCAGGGTCAGCAGCAGGGTGTCGATGCCCATACGGGCGGCGGCAAGGGCCGCCTCACAGCCGGCATGCCCCGCGCCGATCACCACAAGCTATGGCATTTGCGTCGCTCCTTTGCTGTCAGCATCACCGTGGCCGTGCTTCCGGCCCTCAGGGCCAGATCACGCGGCCCTGCGCGTCGGGGATGCCGGTGAAGCGGTAGAAGAATGTGTTGAGGATATCGCACCACTCGCGGGCGTTGTGCAGCTGCTCGTCCATGCGGCGAAGTGCCTCGGAGCGGTCCGGCTCCGGGATGGGAAGGCCGCGAAGGCTCTCCGCCATGCCCTGCACGGAAGCAAGCCCCTCAAAGTGATCGTCATAGAGCCGCTGCAGCAGGGTACGGCCGTCCTTCATGGCATAGTCATAGGGCAGCCGATGGAAGAACAGCAGCAGCTTCTCCGGACATGCATCCGGGGAGGCATACAGGCTGCGGAAGGGCTCGGGATACTGCTCCGTGTAGCCCGTACCGGCAGGTGTCCTGTCCACGCCCACAGCGTTCCGGTCCGCCCGGTGGTAGGTGCCCCACGCCTGGAACTCATAGCCGTCCGGGTTGGGCCCATAGTGCTGGTTGGGGGTCACCATCCAGCCCAGGCCCAGGTTGGCGGTGTACTTTTCATACACATCCCGGCTCATGAGCAGCAGGTCCGTCAGACGGTCCTCGTCCGGCCCGGACAGGCCGTAGGTCAGGCGGGCCCACAGCCGTGCCAGCGTCTCCGGCCTCACAGAGGGCTGCCAGCAGGTCAGGCCGTAGGCGAAGAGGTTCGCCGCGGCGAAGGGATGGCCCGTGTAGTTGGCGTCGCGGCCCAGATTGGCCACCGCTGCCATGGCCATGATTCGGTCCTGGCCCATATCATCGAAGATATCCTTCCACAGGGGCGGCATGAAGAAAAGATCATGCTGCTGGCCGGTGTATTCCTGAGTCAGCTGCAGCTCCAGCGCCATGGGCGTATGCTCAAGCCGCAGCAGCAGCGGGGACACAGGCTCCCGTACCTGGAAGTCGAAGGGGCCATACTTGACCTGCAGGATCACATTGTCGTCAAAGCTGCCGTCCAGGGGCAGGTAGGTGTCGCAGGCGGCCCGAGCCCGGTCGGTGCGGGTATCACGCCAGTCCTGGCCACAGTTGTAGACGAAGCAGCGCCATACCACCAGGCCGCCGTGAGGCCGCAGCGCCCTGGCCAGCATATTGGCGCCCTCGCTGTGGGTGCGGCCGTAGGTGAAGGGGCCGGGACGGTGCTCGCTGTCGGCCTTCACCAGAAAACCCGCCAGGTCCGGCACGGCGGCATAGACGGCGTCCGCCCGCTCCTGCCACCAGCGCTGCACCCGCTCATCCAGGGGATCGGCCGTGGGGACGCCATGGGCCATGGGCCGTGAGAAATCCACCGACACCATCAGCCGCACGCCGAAGGGCCGGAAGATCTCCGCCAGCCTGGCCAGCTCCGGCAGCCAGCCCTCGATGAGCTGCTGCATGGGCTCATGCACGTTCACATTGTTGACGCACAGCACATTGATGCCGCAGCCCGCCAGCATGCGTCCCAGCATCCGCAGCCGCTGCGGATCATAGCAGAGCGCATTGCCCTCAAAGAACAGGGAACGTCCCGCGTAGCCCCGCTCGATCTCGCCGGTGGCATTGTCCCAGCAGTTCAGCATCCGCAGCGCATAACGGGGCCGCTGTATCCCCTCCGGCAGCGGCATCCGGCCATGAACGGCCAGCATCAGGGCATAGGCGCCGTACAGCACGCCGGTCCGGCCGCCCTCCACCAGGAGCGTGCCGTTTCTCCGGCTCAGACGGAAGCCTTCACCAAGCTCCTGCCGCACCTCCAGGGTCACGGGTTCATCCAGCCCCTGGGCCAGCTCAAAGGCCGCCACCCCGGAGGGCTCGGCCAGGTCCGCGGGCACAGGCGTTTTCAGATAAGGCATCCAGGCGGCAAACTGCTGCTCCATCACGGTCGCTCCTTTATTCGCCATGCTTCGTTTCCGTCCTTCTCATTTCCACAGCTTCCGGCGGTCAAACACAAGGTACAGCTCCTCCCCTTCGGCGCCCACATCGCAGCGGCAGGGCTCGATGCCGGGGCCGTCCCACAGCGGCACGGGATACGCCTGCTCCAGACGCTCATCCGTCAGCCCGGCCAGAAAGCGCTCCGGCAGCTCCCGGGGATAGAGCCCCTCCCTGTGGGGGCACAGCACATGGCTGAAGCCGTTCTCCGCGAAGAAGCGCCGCATCCCCTTCAGGTAGGTATGCACCGGCACAGCCTCCGGGAAGAAGAGCCAGGTGCATGGATTCCAGTTGTCGCCCGACAGCAGCAGGCCGTACTCCTCCACCAGCACCATGGCCGAGCCGGGGGTATGCCCCGGGCACAGCGCGATCCTGGCGTGGAGCCCGCCCAGATCGAGGGTCTCCTCCCGGGCAGGCACCGGCGCGGGATATGCGGCGGTCAGGAAATCCTCCGGCACGGCCACGCCGTTGTCCCGGGCAGTGGCTGCCACCCTCTCCCGGCGGGCGGGAGAGGTGTAATCCTGCCAGTAGGGCAGATCCTCCGGAAACATATGCACCTCGTCGAACCAGCGGGCGCCCAGGGCATGGTCATGGTGGGCATGGGTCAAAAGCACGGTCAGGGGCAGCTCCGTCACCGACCTTGCCCAGGCCCGCACATCCTGCAGGCCGAAGCCCGTATCCACCAAAAGCGCCCGCTCGCGGCCCACCAGCAGGGTCACATACACGCCCATGCAGTCCGCCGCGTGGTATACGCCGGGGAAGATCTCCTTTGCCGCAAACACAGCTTTCACTCCTCCAGAAGCGTCAGCTTCTTCACATCGGATTCGCTCACCGTCATGTACAGGGTGCGCTGGTTCGTATAGATCACGAAGCCCGGCGCGCTGCCCGAGGGCTTTTTCACATGGCGGCGAAGGGTATAGTCGATGGGCACCAGGCTGCTGTTCTGCCCCTTGGAGTACCAGGCGGCCAGGGTGGCGGCCTCCAGCAGGGTCTGGTCCGGTACCGGGCCCTCGGTGCGGATGATCACATGGCTGCCGGGCATGTCCTTGGCATGGAGCCAGGTCTCATTGGGCCTGGCGCCGGAGGTCAGCCGCTCGTTCTGCACGGCATTCTTGCCCACATGCAGCTCAATGCCGTCCGAGGACAGATAGCGGTAGGGCTTCGACTTTGGCAGGGCCCGCTGCTGGCGGCGGTTGGTGACCCGCTTCATGTAGCCGGTGCGGGCCAGCTCCTCCCGAATCTCCTCCAGCTCGCTCTCCCCCACACACTTGCCCACATCCAGCAGCATGCTCTCCAGGTAGTTCAGCTCCTCCAGGGTCTTCTGCCGCTGCTCGGAGGCCGTTTGCCTGGCAGAACGGGCCTTCTGGTATTTCTTGAAATACCGCTGGGCGTTCTGCTGGGGCGTCAGCTGGATATCCAGGGGCACGTTGAGCATGGTGCCGCTCTCATCGTAGAAGTTCTGCAGCTCCGCCTGCTTCATGCCCTTCTTCAGCTGCCACAGGTTGGCGTTGATCAGCTCGCCCATGACCCGGTATTCCTCCATGCGGGCGGCTGAGGCCAGCTCCTCCTCCTGGAGGGCCAGCTTCTTTTCGCAACGCTCCACCTGCCCCTTCAGCAGGCGCACCATGGAGGCGCTCTTCTGGCTGATGCGGTCCCTGGCGTCCCTGTCGCCGAAATAACGCTCCAGCGCCTCGCTGAGGGAGGGACACACCTGCTGGTCCGCCAGGCTCAGGCTCAGATAGGGGAAGGCCAGCACATCGGTGACCTCGCCCTCCGGTCCGTTCAGCACACGGGCCTCCGCCATGCCGGGCAGTCTGCGCAGCAGGTCCGCCAGCCGGGACGCGGTCTCCGCCATATCCACGCTCCGGTCGGTGCCGGGCGTCAGGACACGGAAGGCCAGCTCCCGGGCCGCCTGCATGGACAGGCCGCTGACGCTTTGGGACAGAGCCTTGGCCAGGGGCATATCTCCCAGAGCATTCAGCCTCTGCGCCAGCTCCTCCGCTGTCAGCGCTTCCGGGGACAGCTTGTCCTGGGCGGGCGGAGGCTCGTAGGTCAGGCCGGGCTGCAGCTGCCGCACGCGGCTCATCTCCTGGTTCACATGCCGCGCGGCCTACAGGATACGGTCCTCCTCATCCACCAGCACCAGGTTGGAGTGGCGGCCCATGACCTCCAGGATCAGCCGCCGCAGCACATGGTCTCCCAGCTCGTTCACCGAGTCGAAATCGAAATGCACCACCCTGTCGCCGGCGATCTGCTTCACGGACAGGAGCCTGGCGCCGAGCAGCTGCTTTCTCAGCAGCATGCACAGGGCCGGCGGCTCCAGCGGATTGGGGAAGCTGCGTCCTGTCAGATGGCAGCGGGCATTATTGGGCGAGGCGCACAGCAGCAGCCTGCGGTTCTCGTTGCCGGCACGGATCAGCAGGATCACCGTATCCTTCTCCGGCTGATTCACCTTGTCTACCCGGCCTCCCCGCAGCTTTTCGTCCAGCTCTCTGGCCGCAAAGCCAATGGTCAGTCCGTCCATGGGCATGGTCCTTCCCTCCCCTCATCCTGAAAAAGGACGGCCATGGGGTTCACGGCCGTCCCGATCATGCTTCCGTCAGGTGAACGCCACGGAGCGCTTACTGCTCCCCGTCGGCCCCGTCCTCGGTCTCGTTCTCCTCTTCATCGATCAGCTCCATGAACTGATTGAAGAGCTCCTCCTCCAGATCCTCGTCCTCCACGGGCACATAGGTCTCGGCGCCGTCCTCGTCCTGCACGATCTCCATGAACAGCACGTCCACTTCCTCGCCGATCTCCTCGTCCTCCATCAGGGGGGAGAGCACGATGTAATAGGCATCCTCATGCTCCAGGGTCGCCAGATGCTCAAAGCGGACAGTGTTGTCCTCCTCGTCCAGCAGCTCAATGATGTTGTTGTCCTCGCTCATGGGTCGCTTCTCCTTCCCGGGGGCTTTTTCCGCCTCCCGCTGTGCTTCTTTTTGTGCATCCCTTTGGGCATCCAGATATTGCTGCAGGATGATGGCCGCGGCCACCTTGTCCACCCGCTGCTTGCGCTCCTGCCGGGAGAGTCCTCCCTCCAGCAGCGCGTCCTCGGCCGTCACGGTGGTCAGCCGTTCATCCTGATAATACACGCTCAGGCCCTGCTTTTCAAGCTGTTCGCAGAATTTTTTCACCTTCTGCGCCTGAAAGCCCTCGGAGCCGTCCATGTTCAAGGGCAGGCCGCTGAGGACCTGCGTGGTCTCGTATTGCCGGCACAGCTCCGCGACGCGGCGTGTGTCCGGGCCCCAGCCCACGCTTTGAATGACCTCCACGGGGCTGGCGATGGTCCTGGAGGGATCGGACACCGCCACGCCGATGCGGGCATCGCCGATATCCAGACAGAGCAGTCTTTCATTCATGGGGCTCACCTCACAGGCGCAGGCCTTCCGCGTCACGGCCCAGGATGGCCACACAGGGCTCGCCGGACAGCTGCAGCCTCGCGGCCTCCATGATGCTCTCCGGAGTCACGGCTTCCATCTCGGCCATGCGGTCCTCCAGGGTCTATACACGGTTCTGCAGCAGCAGGGACCTGCCCAGCCGCTGCATCCGGTTGCCGGGGCTCTCCAGCCCCATCAGCATACCGGCCCGCATCTGGGTCTTCGTATCCCGGAACTCCCGCTCCGTGATGCCGTCCCGCAGGAAGCGGTCCACCTCGCCCCGGATCTCCCCCAGCACCCGCTCCACCGCCGAGGCGTTGACGCCGGCATAGATGCCGAAGCTGCCGCCCATCTCATAGGTGTTGGTGAAGGTATAGATGCTGTAGGCCGCCCCAAGCTCCTCCCGGATCCGCTGGAACAGCCGGGAGGTCATGGTGCCGCCCAGGATGCTGCTGGCCGCCTGCAGGCTGGTCAGCCTTTCATCTGTATAGGACAGGCCCGGCCAGCCCAGGCAGATGTGGCTCTGCTCGATGTCCTTGCTCCGCAGCAGCAGCCTGCCGCTGCCGCAGTTGAGAGCGGGGGAGGCATAGGGCGGCAGATCATTATGCCAGCTGCCGAAGTACTTCTCCGCCATGGTCCGCAGCTCCGCCGTGTCAAAGTTGCCGCACACCGCCAGCACCGCGTCCCTGGGGCAGTAATGCCTGCTCCTGTAGGCCGCCAGGTCCGACCGGGTGTAGGCGGCGATCTTCTCCGCCGGGCCCAGGATGGTGCGGCCCATGCTCTGGCCGGTGTACATGACCTCGGCCAGCATATCGGTGACCACATCCTCCGGGGAGTCCTCGTCCATGGCGATCTCCTCCAGGATGACGCCCCGCTCCTTCTCCAGCTCCTCCGCGTCCAGGGTGGCGTGGATAGCCAGATCGGCCAGCAGGTCCACCGCCAGGGGCAGATCCTCATCGATCACCTTGGCATAGAAGCAGGTGGCATCCTTGCCGGTGAAGGCGTTCATGCTGCCGCCCACGGCGTCCATCTCTTCGTTGATCTGCCTGGCGGTGCGGGTATCCGTCCCCTTGAACACCATGTGCTCCATGAAGTGGGAGAGGCCGTTCTCCGCCTCCAGCTCATGCATGGAGCCGGTGTGCAGCCAGAGGCCGACGGTCACCGTGCGCAGCTGGGGCAGCCTTTCGCAGCACACCCGAAGGCCATTGGGCAGGGTGAAGCTCTCCGCAATGTCCTCGATCCGGAGTTGCTTTTCGTTCATGCGAATTCCTTTCAATACAGTCCCTTGGGCTTTCTGATTGGGGAAAGCCGCCTGAGAAGGAAAATTCGCAGGCCAACAAGCTCAGCCTGCGAATTTCCTGCCTTCTTCAGGCCCTGATTTCAATTACTGACGGCCGTCGCGGCGGGGAGGACGGCTGCGGAAGCCGGGGTTCTCCCGGGGACGGGGCTCGGTGGACTGGGTGTACTCGATGTCGGTGCGGATCAGGTTCACGCGGCCCTGAGCGTCGATCTCGTTGACCTTGACCTCCAGGTCATCGCCCACCTTCACCACGTCCTCCACCTTCTCCACGCGGTGGTTGGCCAGCTTGGAGATGTGGATCATGCCGTCCTTGCCGGGCAGCAGCTCCACGAAGGCTCCGAAGTTCATGATGCGGACCACCTTGCCGGTGAAGGTGTCGCCCACCTGCACATCGCGGGCAATGCCCTCGATGATCTTGCGGGCCTTGTCGGCGGCAGCCTGGTCGGGGGTGGAGATGAACACGCGACCGTCATCCTCGATATCGATCTTCACGCCGGTCTCGTCGATGATCTTGTTGATCATCTTGCCGCGGGGGCCGATGACCTCGCTGATCTTCTCGGGGTTGATGGTGAAGCTGATGATCTTGGGAGCGTAGGGGCTCAGCTGCTCACGGGGCTGGCCCAGGCAGGCCAGCATCTTCTCCAGGATGAACAGACGGCCCTGCAGAGCCTGCTTCAGCGCCTGGCTCAGGATGGTGCGGTCAATGCCGGCGATCTTGATGTCCATCTGGATGGCGGTGATGCCGTTCATGGTACCGGCCACCTTGAAGTCCATATCACCCAGGAAGTCTTCCAGGCCCTGGATATCGGTCAGCACAGCCACCTTGTCGCTCTCGGTGTCCTTGATCAGGCCCATGGCCACGCCGGCCACGGGAGCATGGATCGGGACGCCGGCATCCATCAGGCTCAGGGTGGAGCCGCAGACGGAGGCCATGGAGGAGGAGCCGTTGGAGGAGAGGATCTCGCTCACCAGACGCAGAGCGTAGGGGAACTCCTCCTCGGTGGGGATCACGGGCAGCAGGGCACGCTCAGCCAGAGCGCCATGGCCGATCTCGCGGCGGCCGGGGCTCTTCAGGCGGCCCGCCTCGCCGGTGGCATAGGGGGGCATATTGTAGTGGTGGATATAGCGCTTGAAATCATCATTGCTCAGGCCGTCCAGCACCTGGCCCTCGGAAACGGGCGCCAGGGTGGTCACGGTCAGGGCCTGGGTCTGGCCGCGGGTAAACACGGCGGAGCCGTGCACACGGGGCAGCACGCCCACATCGCACCAGATGGGGCGGATCTCGGTGACGGTACGGCCGTCGGCGCGGATGCCCTGATCCAGGATGCGGCGGCGCATGACTTCCTTGTTCAGGTAGTACAGGGCGTCGGCGATCTCAGCCTCGCGGCCGGGGAACTGCTCGGACAGGGCGGCCACGGTCTCGGCCTTCACCTGGGCCTCGCGCTCCTGACGCTCGCTGCGGACAGGGGTCTCATAGACCCAGCGGCACTTCTCCAGAGCGAAATCACGCACGGCATGCTTCACATCATCGCCGGTGGCGTTCAGCGGCACGGACACCTTTTCCTTGCCGATCTCTGCCACGATCTGCTTCTGGAAGGCCACCAGCTTCTTGATCTCCTCATGGCCGAACAGGATGGCGTCCAGCATGACGTCCTCGCTCAGCTCATTGGCACCGGCCTCCACCATCATGATGGCTTCCTCAGTGCCGGCCACATACAGGCTCAGATCGCTGGCCTTGCGCTGCTCCTCGTTGGGGCAGATCACAAACTTGCCGTCCACGCGGCCCACCAGCACGGCGCCGGTGGGGCCGTTCCAGGGGATGTCGGACACGGCCAGGGCGATGGAGGAGCCGATCATGGCGGGGATCTCCGGAGGCACGTCCTGCTCCACGGACAGGATGGTCACCACCACCTGCACGTCGTTGCGCATGCCCTTGTTGAACAGGGGGCGCAGGGGACGGTCGATCAGGCGGCAGGTCAGGGTCGCCTTCTCGGTGGGACGGCCCTCACGCTTGATGAAGCCGCCGGGGAACTTGCCCACGGAATACTGCTTCTCCTCCACATCCACGGCCAGAGGGAAGAAATCCACGCCCTCACGGGGAGTGGGAGCCATGGTGGCGTTCACCATCACCACGGTATCGCCCATATGCACCCACACGCTGCCGTTGGCCTGCTCGCAGTAACGGCCGAATTCCAGGGTCAGCGGCTTGCCCGCCAGCTCCATCGTATACTTCTTGC
>R14__coassemble_1640_pt1 | contig 10793 bp, 12 predicted proteins | sample R14__metabat2_high_PE_034 | metagenome-assembled genome bin R14
GATATCCTTGAAGGTATCCAGATGCTGCGGGCCCACGCTGGTCAGCACGCCGTAGCCCGGATGCACCAGGCGGCACAGCTCCTTGATGTCGCCCACATGGCGCGCGCCCATCTCCGCCAGGAACACCCGGTGGGAGGGGCTCAGCTTCGTGCGGATCACGCGGGTCAGGCCCATGGGCGTGTTGAAGCTGGAGGGCGGCACCAGCACGGGATACTTCTACCGCAGGATGGTGCCCAGGATGAACTTCACGCTGGTCTTGCCGTAGCTGCCGGTGATGCCCACCCGGATCAGGTCGGGCCGCTCCGCCAGCAGCTGCTTCGCCTGGCGCAGATAGAGCTGGGAGATCAGCTTCTCCATGGGCCAGGCCAGCAGCGCGCCCAGCACCACCCACAGGGGCAGCAGGGCGGGCAGCAGGGCGATCAGCGCCCGGGCCAGGCTCAGGGAGGACAGGCAGGCGCACAGCAGCGTCAGCACACCCATCAAAAGGCCCATGGCCCCGAAGAGACGCTTCACCCTGGCGGTGATCACCAGGGGCTTCTTGGCCTTCTCCTTCCTCCAGGTCAGCAGGAAGTAAGCGGTCAGCCCGGCCACCGCCGCCACCTGCACCAGGGCCAGCCAGCGGACGCCGAGGGCCACGGACACGGTGGTCAGGGCAAAGCAGGCCGCCGCCAGCACGCCGCCGGGCAGCACAGCCTGCAGCCAGTCACGCTTCAGCGTGCGGAAAAAGCCCGGCAGCTGATAGCTCTCCAGCTGCAGGAAATGCACCAGCCTGCGGCTGCAAAGGAGCATGCCGGCCAGGCAGGCCAGGGCGGGCAATACGCGAAGAAGCAATGCCTCCATAGGATCAGTCCTCCGTCAGGAAATGATGGGTGATGGTGTTGAAGCGGGCCGACTGCTCGGCCCAGGCGAAATGGGAGCCTCCCTGAAGCACCACGAGCCCGGCGTCCGGGATGTCGCGCTCCATCTGCTGCCCCATCCACAGGGGCGTTTCCGTATCCTGATCGCCCCAGAGCAGCAGCGTGGGCTGACGGATGGCCTTCAGCCTGTCGGAAAGGTCCAGGTTGATGACCTTCACGAAGGTCCTGCGCATCTCCTCGTCCAGGGCGTTGTAGTCGGCGCTGCCGTATTTGCGGCGGAGGCTGTCCTCCCACCTGTCCGGCAGGCCGCCGAAGAGCTTCAGCTTCTTCGCGCCCTCGGCCAGGCCCCGGAGGCGTTTGTACTCCTCCGAGCGCTTCCTGCCCTCCTCCGTCTGGGGCTTGCGGATGCCCGCCGCGCCGGTCAGCACCAGCTTCTCAAACAGGCCGCTGTCCTCCGAGGCCAGATAAATGGCCACCCGCGCGCCAAAGGAATGGGCCACCGCGCTGCAGGGCAGGAAGTCCAGCGCCTTCAGCAGCGCCAGGGTCGCGGCGGCGTACTCCGGCACGCCCCAGGGCTCCGGGGGCCGTCCGCTCTCCCCGTGGCCCGGAAAGTCCAGGGACAGCACCCGCATGTCCTTCTCCAGCCCCCGGGCCACACATTTCATCAAAGCGCCCGTGCAGCCCCAGCCGTGGAGCAGCACCACCCGGCGCTCCCCGGTGCCGCTCAGCTCATAATGGATGTCGGCACCGCATACCGTCATTTTCATCGGGTTCTCCTCCGGCAGCTCAGTCCTCTGTCAGCTGCCATATATAGCGGCATTTCTCCGCGCTGATGTCATACCGTCTCTGCAGCCAGCCCGGCACGGGCACCGTGCGCTACAGCGTGCAGCCCAGCCGCTCGATGGTCTTCCGGCTGGGGATGTTGTCCGGGTCGCAGGTGATGACCACGCCGGCGCGCCCCTCCTGCCGCAGGATGGGAGCAATGAGCCGGCAGGCCTGCAGCGCCCAGCCATTCCCCCGGTAATGGGGATTGATGTGATAGCCGATATGGCCGAAATAGTACACGGCCTCACTCTCGCCCAGGCGGATGCTGATGCGCCCCGCGTCCCGGCGCCTGCCGTGGGGGCAGATCATGAATTCCCAGCACCGGCCGAAGCCCAGCTCCTCCTCCATCTCATAGACAGGGAGCCGCACCAGGTCGATGACGCCGTCCGTGCAGGCCGTGCGCATGAATTTAAGAAACATGTTCCACATACGCTCCCACGGTCACCCTGGGCAACAGGGCCTCCACATCCTCCGGCCGCACCAGTTGGGTGCCCTCCGTCATGACGCTGGCGGTGCCGCAGGCCACGGCGTACCGGAAGGCCTCCGTCAGCGCCTCGCCACGGGAAAGCCTCGTCAGCAGTCCGCCCACCATGGCGTCCCCCGCGCCCACCGTGGAGGACACCTTCACGGGGATGGCGGGAGCGGTCCACGCGCCCTCCGGCGTCACCAGCAGCGCGCCATCGCCGCCCATGGACACCAGCACGTTGCCCGCGCCCAGGGCCATCAGCTCACGGGCCGCGGCCACGGTCTCATCCATCCCGGTCAGTTCCCGGCCCACCGCGCTGCGCAGCTCGTCGATGTTGGGCTTGATGAGATACGGCCGAGCCGCCAGGCCCAGCATCAGCTCCCGTCCGCCCACATCCAGGATGCAGCGTCCGGGCAGCTCACGCATCAGCGCGGCATAGGTCCCGGCCGGGCAGCCCGGCGGCAGGGAGCCCGTGCAAACGGTCCAGTCCCCCGGGCCCGTGCGCTCCCTCAGCAGGCGGGCGATGTCCAACAGCGCGGCCTCATCGGCGGCCGGGCCGGCCTCGTTCAGCTCGGTCACCGGCGCGCCGTCCAGGGAGACGATCTTGGTATTGGTGCGGATGGCGCCGGGCACAGGCCGCCGGAGCAGCCTCTCTCCCAGACCCTCACGGTCCAGCAGCGCGGTGAAGGCAGGCAGATTCTCCTCTCCGCCCAGCATGACGCAGCGGGCCTCGCCGCCCAGCCGCTCACACACCCGCAGCACATTGATACCCTTGCCGCCCGCGTCCAGACGGGCGGAGCGGATCCGGTTGGTGCCGCCCACCGTCATGCGGTCGACCTCCACCGTCCGGTCAAAGCTGGGGTTCAGACAAAGCGCCGTGATCATGGCCACACCTCCGCACTGTATCAGCTTATTATAGCATGGAATCGCCCAATCTGCAAGCAATACCGAGGCTTTTCGGGCGGGAGCGGGGGATTTGTTGCATTTTTGAAGGCAGTATCCCCTTCCGGAATGCCACCATTAGGGGCTGCAGCCGTAAACGATGTATCTTAAACAGCCTCTGCAGATGAATGTCCCTGAACCATGCTTCCTTCAGACTGTCCTCACCGATATGCTTCACCGGCTCGTCCCGGTCTCTCTCCCCGGAGCGGCCGTCCGATGACACTTCACCGCCGGCTGATCGGCATGGCTCCGTTTCCGACAGATTTCGTGCTTCCCCTTTTCAAACGCCCGAAAAAGGAGTATACTGTGCAGTAGAAATCACGGGAGAGGGTGAGGCTATGCTGCCGGAGGCGCTGCAGGCGCGGCTCACGGAAATGGCGGAGGGCGTGCCGCTGACACAGCTGCGGCAGGCGGCGGCGCTCATCTCGGAGCGTTATCGGGGCCAGCGTGTGCCCGGGCAGCGGCTGCTGACGGAGGACACGGAGGCCCTGGCCTACGCCCAGGTGCGCATGCCCGCCACCTTCTCCGCCCTGAGCGCTGCCCTGGCATGGGCCCTGGACTGCACGGCGGCGCGGCCGGACAGCCTGCTGGATGTGGGCTCCGGCACCGGCGCGGCGGTGTGGGCGGCGGATGAGCTGCTCCCGCTGAAAAGCGTCACCTGCCTGGAGCGTGAGGACGCCATGCGGCGGCTGGGCAGCGGGCTGATGCGGGCCGGTAGCACGGCCCTGCGGGAGGCCCGCTGGCAGAGCCGGGATCTGACCCTGGCCGGGCCTCTGGGCTCCGCCGGACTGGTCACCTCCGCCTATGTGCTCAATGAGCTGGGCGGATCGGACAGAGCCGCCGCCGTCAGCCGGCTTTGGGAGGCTGCGGAGCAAATGCTGCTCATCGTGGAGCCGGGCACGCCTCAGGCCTGGCGGATGATGATGTAGGTGAGGCGGCAGCTGCTGGACATGGGCGCCCATCTGGCCGCGCCCTGTCCCGGTGGCATGGCCTGTCCCATCGTTGGGGACGACTGGTGCTGCTTCACCGTGCGGGTGCAGCGCAGCCGCCTGCACAGGCTCCTCAAGGAGGGCGACGCGCCCTACGAGGACGAGAAGTTCACTTACCTGGCCTTCACCCGGGAGCCGGCCCGACCGGCGCCCGCACGGGTGCTGCGGCATCCTCAAATCGCCAAGGCCCGCATCGGCCTGAGCCTCTGCACGGCGGACGGCCTGCCGGAGCGCACGGTCACGAAGCAGGAGAGGGACGCCTTCCGTGTGGCCCGGAAGCTCTCGGCGGGAGATGCCTTTGTGCCCTCCGGCAACGGCGATGAATGAACATCAGAACGGAATCCAGAGCGAAACGATCGCGAAATCAAACGAAATCAAAGGACGGTAGATCAGCATGAGCGTACCGCATATCCGTGATTATCAGGGCAAGCGCATCCACATGATCGGCGTGGGCGGCTCCAGCATGTCCGGCCTGGCCGGGATGCTGGCGGACAAGGGCTACACCGTCACCGGCTCCGACCGCAGCGACGGCTACCTGATGCAGCATGTGCGCGACAAGGGCGTGAAGGTGTTCATCGGCCATGACGCCAAAAATGTGGAGGGCGCGGACCTGGTGGTCTACACCGCCGCCATCCCGAAGGACAACCCGGAGCTGCTGGCCTGTGAACGGCTGGGCATCCCCACCCTGGAGCGGGCCTGGCTGCTCGGCCAGCTGATGGAGGGCTATCCCCAGGCAGTGGGCATCTGCGGCGCACACGGCAAGACCACCGTCACCTCCATGCTGTCCCAGGTGCTGGTGGAGTGCGGGCTGGACCCCTCCGTGCATATCGGCGGGCGGCTGGACGCCATCGGCGGCAGCACACGCATCGGCCACGGGGACGCCTTTCTGGCGGAGGCCTGCGAATTCAACCGCAGCTTTCTGAAGCTGCGCCCCACGGTGGCCGTGGTGCTGAACATCGACGCCGACCATCTGGACTGCTATAAGGACATCGATGAAATCGAGGAAACCTTCGGCCAGTTCCTGCGCCTGCTGCCGGAGAACGGCACCGCCATCGGCCGGGGCACGGACGAGCGGGTGCTGCGCCAGCTGAAGAAGCTCTCCTGCCATACCGTCACCTACGGCCTGACCCCGGCATGCGACTGGCATCCCGCCGACCTGACGGAGGATGAGCGGGGCTATGCCTCCTACCGGCTGATGCACGGCGACACCTTTGTGGCGGACATTTCCCTCAGCGTGCCCGGCCTCTTCAATGTGGAGAACAGCCTGGCCGCCATGGCCGCGGCCGCCCAGCTGGGCGCCGACATGAAGCTGGCCGCGCAGAGCATCAGCCGCTTCCTTGGCGCGCACCGCCGCTTCGAGCTGACCAGCGTGGAGAACGGCTGCGAGATCTTCACCGACTACGGCCACAATCCCGCCGAGATGAGCAACGCCATCTCCATCGCCCGCAAGCGCTGCAGGGGCAGGCTCATCGCCGTGATGCAGCCCCACACCTTCAGCCGGGTAAAGACCCTGTTCGAGGGTTATCTGACCTGCACCGCGCCGGCGGACGTGACGCTGGTGACGAACATCTGTGCCGCCCGTGAGAAGGATCCCGGCGACATCCACAGCGGCATGCTGGTGGAGGGCATGAGGGCCCACGGTGTGAACGCCGTTCTGACCCCCACCTTCGATGACGCGGAGGCCTGGCTCCGGGCCCACTGGCAGCCCGGCGACCTGGTGCTGACCATGGGCTGCGGCGACATCAATCTGCTGAACGAGCAGATCAAAAGGCACAGCGGCCACTGACGGGAGCAGACGATGGATACACTGATCGAGCTCTATGACGAGCGTGCCATTGAGAATGTGCTGGCTCCGGAGGTCTTCCGGCCCCGGCGCGTCATCTACCTGGCGCCGGAGGAGATCGCCCTGGACAGAAGCCGGCTGCAGACGCTGCGGGATTTCTTTGCGTTCCGGGGGCTGGAGCTGCAGGTATAGATGGAGACCTGCAGCCTGTTCAAGGCGGACCGGATCCATCAGCAGCTGCTGCGGCTGGAGAAGCGCTTCCCCGGCTGCGCGGTGGATGTGACGGGCGGCACGGACGCCGCCCTGTTCGCCGCAGGTATGTTCTGCCGGGACACCGGCGCGCCGGCCTTCACCTATTCCCGCAAAAGCAACCGCTTCTACGACATCAGCAACGCGCCCTTCGCGGACGATGTGCCCTGTGATACGGTCTACCGGGTGGAGGACTTCTTCCGCATGACCGGCGGCACGCTGCAGCAGGGCCGTGTGGACAACAGCCTGCTTTCCCGGTACATGTTGCTGTACCACCCCCTGTTCCGGGTCTTTCTGAAGCACCGGAAGGGCTGGTCGGCGCAGGTGAACTGGTTCCAGCGCATCTCCCAGCCGAGGGATGGCGAGATCAGCCTGCGGATCAGCGGTGACACGGAGCAGAAGGGCGAGCACGGCAGCCGCGTCAGTGCCGACCCGGACCTGCTGCGGGAGCTGAACAGTCTCGGCCTGCTGCGGGACCTGTCGCTGCGGGAGGATACCGTGTCCTTCACCTTCGCCGATGAGCAGGTCCGCGCCTGGCTGCGGGATGTGGGCAGCGCCCTGGAGCTGGAGACCTACAGGGCCTGTCTGGACGCCGGCATCTTCGATGATGTGATCAGCTCCGCCATCGTGAACTGGGACGATGCCCGGGGCGGCGAACGGGTCAGCAATGAGATCGACGTGATGGCCACCCGGGGCGTGATCCCCCTGTTCATCAGCTGCAAGGCCACCGAGGTGAAGACCGAGGCGCTGAACGAGCTGGCCATCCTGCGGGACCGCTTCGGCGGCAAGGTGGCCAAGGCGGCCATCGTCACCACCAGCCCGGTCCACGCCGCCACCCGGCACCGGGCCGCCCAGCTGCAGATCGCCGTCATCGACCTGGAGGAGCTGCAGGCGGGCACCGTGCCCCAGCGGCTGCGCACCATCATGAAGGTGCCGGAGGCCATCCCCTCCGACAGGTAAAAGAACGGCCCGGCGGAAAAACGGCTCCAGACAAATCAATGAAACAGGAAGAGATGAGCGCATTGGGGACTGTACTGATCCGGGGTGGCAGACTGATCGACCCGGCGACCCATACGGACGGCCGTGTGAACCTGCTGCTGCGGGACGGCCGCGTGGCCTGGCGCGGCGCAGAGGAGCCGGCAGCCGATACGGTCATCGACGCGTCCGGCCGGGCGGTGACGCCGGGCTTTATCGATATCCACATGCATGAGGATCCGCTTTCGGCGGACGGCGGCATTGACTGCTGCATCTATGACAGGATGCTTCACATGGGCGTGACCACGGCGGTGGGCGGCAACTGCGGCAGCAATGTGTGCCCGCCGGAGGAGTACCTGGCCCTGGCCGACCGGGGCATCCCCGTGAACGCTGCCCTGTTCGCGGGGCATTCCAGCATCCGCCGCCGGGCAGGCGCTTCGGACAAGTACGCTCCCGCCACAGAGGAGCAGAAGCAGACCATGGAGCGGCTGACGGATGAGTGGCTGGCGGCAGGCTGCGTGGGCGTATCCTTCGGTGTGCGCTATGTGCCCGGCACCGACGCGGACGAGCTGGACCGGGTGGCAGCCCGCTGTGAGCGGGAGCACCGCCTCATTGCCTCCCATGTGCGGGATGACGCCGCCGCCGTGTTCGGCGCCATCGACGAGATGGTGCGGGTGGCCCGCCGGCATGACCTGCCCCTGCAGATCTCCCACATCGGCAGCATGGGCGGCTTCGGCCAGATGGCCCGGGTGCTGGAGGACACGGAGGCGCTGCGGGCGCAGGGCGTCGACATCCTGCTGGACTGCTATCCCTACGACGCCTTCTCCACCGAGATCGGCGCCACCACCTATGACGACGGCTGGCTGGAGCGGTACGGCTGCGGCTATGAGGTGCTGGAGTTCTGCTCCGGCCCCTGGAAGGGGCAGCGGGCGGATCCGGAGCGCTTCGCCTGGATGAGGCAGCATGATCCGGACGCCCTGACGGTGTGCCATGTGATGCGGCCGGAGGAGATCCGGCAGGCGCTGGCCCATCCCCTGGTGATGCCCGCCAGCGACGGCATCCTGGATCAGGGGCAGGGTCATCCCCGGGCGGCGGGCACCTTCCCGCGGTTCATCAGCCGCTATGCGCGCACCGGCGCGTTGAGCCTGAACGAGGCCGTCCGCAAGATGACCGCCATGCCCGCGGAGCGCCTGGGCTTTGAGCGCAAGGGCTCCCTGGCCGTCGGCGCGGACGCGGACATCGTCATCTTCGACCCGGATGCTGTGGAGGACAGGGCCACCTTCGCCGAGCCGGGCCTGCCTCCGGTGGGCATCGACCGGGTGATCATCGGCGGCGAAACGGCGCTGCTGAACGGAAAGCTCGTGAACGGCAGGCTTGGCCGCGCCGTGAGAAAAGCATAAGCTGTCAGAAAGGTGAGAAACGCATATGAGCATCATTTCCATTTCCAATGAGCGGCTGACTGTTTCCATTTCCACCCTGGGCGCGGAGCTGCAGTCCGTGAAGGGCACCGACGGCGTGGAACGCCTGTGGCAGGGCGACCCTGCCTACTGGACCGGCAGAGCCCCCGTGCTGTTCCCCGTATGCGGCGGCCTGAAGGACGATACCTGCTATTTTGAGGGTCAGCCGCTGAAGCTGGCCAAGCACGGCTTTGCCCGCCGCAGCGAATGGACGGTGGAGACCCGGGAGGCCGACGCCGCCGTGCTGCTGCTGAATGTCCCCAATCCGGGCTTCCCCTTCGCCTATGAGCTGCGGGCCGGCTACCGGCTGGAGGGCAGCGCCCTCCGCGTGACCTATACCGTGCGGAACCTGGACAGCCGGGACTTCCTCTGCTCCCTGGGCTCCCATGAGGCCTGGGCCATCGAGGGTCCGCTGGAGGACTACACCCTGGTGTTCGACCGGCCGGAGACCCTGGCCAACTATCAGCTGGTGGGCAACCTGATCAAAACCGAGCCGGAGATCCTGGCGCAGAACATCACCGAGCTGCCTCTGAAGACGGAGTATTTTGCGGTGGATGCCCTGGTGTTCCCGCATCTGGTCAGCCGCGGCGCCACGCTGCGCAGCGACAGGCACAGCCATTCCGTGCGCATGGACTATGAGGGCATGGATGTGCTGATGCTGTGGACCAAGCCCGGCGCCCGCTACTTCTGCATCGAGCCCTGGTGCAACGCGCCGGACTATATGGATACTGACCAGCAGCTGGAGCATAAGCCCGGCATGCTGCGGGTGGCTCCCGGCGGCGAGGTCAGCCGCACCCATCTCATCACCCTGGGCTGAATGGCCTGACCGAAAAAAGGCTTCACCGGATCGCTCCGGAGAAGCCTTTTTTTCAGTCATATTCGCCGTATTCGCAGCCGATGTGATCCGCCAGCAGGTCGGCCAGAAGGCGTTCCTGCCCCTTCTCCTTCCGGTACAGCCGGACGGTGCCGGTGCCGTTGCCGCCGTTCCACAGGCGGTTGTGCCGCTTGCTGCCGTCCGGCGCCTCATAATTCACCTGCAGCATGTCCCGCTTCAGGCAACGCACCTCGGTGACCATCACGGCCTGCCGGTTTTCCTGCCGCACATGCCACAGGATGCTGTCGTCCGTCTCCTCCGAGCTGAACCGTGTGCGGCAGCCCGTCCAGAATTTGGAGAAGTTGAACTCATAGCCCGTGCCTTCATACCAGAAGGCGCCAAGCAGCTTCCGCTCCAGCGGCACAAAGAACACTTTGGGTCTTCCGCCGCCGATGTCGAACACACTGTCCGGCAGCACCCTCCCGGTAGCCGCGTCCGTCAGCCTGCAGGAGGAGAGCCATACCCAGGGGGAGGTGAAGCCCCGGCCCCAGTTCTTGTCCGCGTAGCCGAAGCTCCGCTCGGCCGTCACAATGTAACGCTCCCCGTTGCACAGCAGCTCACCCTCGAGCAGGGTACGCATGCCCTCCGCGTGCCAGTACATCTCAAAGGCCTTCAGAAAGCGGAAGAGGCTGCCGGCGCCGTAGCCCACATTGAAGGCCACCTCCTTGCGCAGCTTCAGCCGCCAACTGAAGCTGCCGCTGCCGCACATCCATTCCGGATGGGCCGCGCTCTCCTCCGCCGATACCGAAACGCTGCCCCGCAGCTCCGTATCGGAGGCAAAGCAATCCGCCGCGCCGACGCTATAGGGCGCCTTCAGGTGCAGGCTGACCTCGCTCCAGGGGAAGAAGCGGTGCAGCTGCACGGCATCCTCTCCCCACCAGCCGGCCTTCACCATCAGGTAGGACGGCCTGCGCCCCGCCGCCCGGTTCTCCTCAAGCTGCCCCAGCACAGGCTCACTGCCGCCCAGCGCCGGATTGCACAGGAAAAACTCGATGAAGAAGGGCTTCTCCTCGCCGGTCACCGCGTGCCGCGCCGTGAAGGAATGCCACCACCAGTCATAGCCCTTCCGCGCGAAGGGCCCCGTGAGCATGAAAGCGTTCCGCTTTGGATCCTGCCGGTTGAACATACCGAACGCCCCTTTCCGGCCCTATGATACCACCGGACCGGATCGATTGCAAGTTGAAAAATACAAGGACCACTGCAGTGCCTGTCCGGCAATTTGATGCCGGATGGCTGGGGGGATAGGGGTAGAGCAGCAATGCAGTACCGCTGCTTCCCAGCACCGCGATAAGCCGGACCGGCAGGAGCCTGCAGAAATTTCGGCTCAATGAAAAAACTTGTGGGATTTACCTTTGCAGTCATTTTACCATCTTCTC
>R14__coassemble_1645_pt1 | contig 10775 bp, 9 predicted proteins | sample R14__metabat2_high_PE_034 | metagenome-assembled genome bin R14
GGTGGCGTCGGCAATGGCGAAGGGCACGTTCAGGATGCGGGCCAGGGTCTGGGCCAGATAGGTCTTGCCGCTGCCGGTGGGGCCCAGCATCAGGATGTTGGACTTCTGCAGCTCCACATCGCCGGACTTCTTTTTCGCCTGCTTGCCGATGCGCTTGTAGTGGTTGTACACCGCCACGCACAGGGCCCTCTTGGCATGGTCCTGACCGATGACATACTGGTCCAGCACGGCCTTCATCTCGGAGGGCGTCAGCAGGCCGGTGTCCTGGGAGGCGCCGCTCTCGGCTTCCTCCTCCAGCTCCGGCACGTCATCCTCCAGGATGTCGTTGCACAGCTCGATGCACTCGTTGCAGATGAACACACCGGGGCCGGCGATCAGCCGTCCCACCTGGTTCTGGGTCTTGCCGCAGAAGGAGCAGCGATGGATCGTGCGGGAATAATCGTCTTTGGGCATGAAAGGTCCTCTCTCCACGCTTGGTGGTTACTGCTTGGTCCGGGGCTGGTAGATCTCGTCAATGATGTGGTAGTCCAGGGCCTCCTGGGCGGTCATGAAGTAGTCCCGCTCACAATCGGCGGCCACCTTGTCCCGGGGCTGGCCGGTCATCTCGCTCATCATGTCCAGCATCTTGGTCTTGGTACGCATGAGCCACTCGGCGCGGATCTGCACATCGGTGGCCTGTCCCTGGGCGCCGCCCAGGGGCTGGTGGATCATGACCTCGCTGTTGGGCAGCGCCAGACGCTTGCCCTTCTCGCCGGCCATCAGCAGGAAGGCGCCCATGCTGGCGGCCATGCCGATGCACACGGTGCGCACCTGGGGCCGGATGTATTGCATGGTGTCATAGATGGCCATGCCGGCGGTGACGGAGCCGCCGGGGCTGTTGATGTACAGGCTGATCTCGGCGTCCGGGTCCTCCATCTCCAGGAAGAGCAGCTGCGCCACCACCGTGTTGGCCATGGCGTCGTCGATTTCGCCGGAGAGGAACACGATACGGTCCTTCAGCAGCCGGGAGTAAATGTCGTAGGAGCGCTCGCCGCGGCTGGTCTGCTCCACCACATAGGGGATCAGGTTCATAGCTTCCTCCTTCGGGGGTATCTGTTACAACTGTAAAGAAAAGTCCTTTAGCCGACGGCAGGAGGAGCGGTTCTCATCGCTCCTCCTGCACGGGCTGAACGGATATGCGGCTGGATTACTCGGCGTCGACGGGGGTCTCCTCGGCGGCGGGAGCCTTCTCGGTCACGGTGGCGGAGGCCACCATCAGGTCCACCAGCTTCTGGATGCCGGCGTTCTCCTTGATGATGTCGCGCTGCTCGTCGGTCAGGGTCTTGCGCAGATCCTCAGGCTCACGGCCCATGGCCTCGGCCTGACGGTCGATCTGCTTCTCCACATCCTCGTCGGTCACCTCGGGCTTCTCGGCCTCCTGGATGGCCTCCATCACCAGCTGGGTCTTCAGCCGATCGGTGGCACGGGGACGGAACTGCTCGGCCATCTGGTCACGGGTCATGCCGGTGTACTTCAGATAGTCCTGCATGCGGATGCCGTACTGGGCCATCTGGGCCTCCTGATCCCGCATCTCGTTCTGCACGGCGCGGTCGATCATGGCAGCGGGCATATCCACCTGGGCGTTCTCCACGGCCTTGCCGATCACGGCGTTCTCCACGGCCACGCTGTTGGCCTTCTCAGCCTGGGCCTCCAGCTCCTTCACCACGGAGTCGCGATACTCGGCGAAGGTGGCGTAGTCGCTGACGTCGGCGGCAAAGTCGTCATCCAGCTCGGGCATCTCGGTCACGGAGATGGAGTTCACCTTCACATGGAACACGGCATCCTTGCCGGCCAGCTCCTTGGCGTGATAATCCTCGGGGAACTTGACCTGCAGGTCCTTCTCCTCGGCCACGCACATACCCACCATCTGCTCCTCGAAGCCGGGGATGAACTGGTGGCTGCCGATGGTCAGGCTCTGGCCCTGGGCGGTGCCGCCCTCAAAGGCCACGCCGTCCACGGTGCCGGCATAGTCCAGGTTCACGTTGTCGTTCAGGGCCACGGGACGGTCCAGCACCTCCTCGGTGCGGCTGGCCTTGGCACGGTCCTGCTCAATGCGGGCGTTGATGTCATCCTCGGTGACGGTCTTCTTCTCGACCTCCACGGTCAGGCCCTTGTAGTCGCCCAGGGTCACATCGGGATACACGAACACCTCGGCGCTGACCTTCAGCTCCTGGCCCGCGCCGATCTGCTCCACGGACTCCTGGGGATAATCCACGGGGCGCAGCTTGCTCTCCTCCACGGCCTTTTCATAGGCGGCGGGGAACAGGGCGTCGAAGGCGTCGTCATAGAACACGCCCTCGCCATACATATTCTCAATCACCTTGCGGGGAGCATGGCCCTTGCGGAAGCCGGGCACGGAAATGCGGCCGCGGTTCTTCAGATAGGCCTTGTTCATGGCCTCGTCAAACTCCTCGGCGGTGAACACAAAGCTCAGCTTGGCCTTGTTGCTGGAAAGCTTCTCATAGGTATAAGTCATCGGAAAAATTCCCTCCTGATTCATGCGGGCCTGTGCCCGCTCTGGTTCTGCCCTGCAAACTGGCACAGCCTATATTATAACACAAATCAACCGCCCCTGCAATAGCTTTTCTTCACGAAAAGCCTCACGCGGGGGCGGTTTTTGCGGTTTTTCAGGGCTGTGCGGACATGCCGGGCTTACTGCTGCGCCTACGTGGCGGGATCGTAGCCCTCCACCAGGGTGCTGCGGCCGATGTACAGCAGCTCGGCTGATTTGCGGGCGCTGCCGTCCTTGAAGGGCGACGCGCCCACCGTGCAGATCTGCTTGCCCATGAACTCGATGGAGGCCGTGCGTCCGCCGTCGAGATTGAAGGCGGTGACGCAGCCCTTCTCGGCCATCTTCTGGGCCATCCACCACAAATTGCAGCCCTTGCTGCCCTTGTGTCGGCCCTCGCACATAACAGCCATGTAGTGGCCCTCACCGATCTGACCCACGGCGATGCGGGCCACACCGTTGCTGGCGTCAAAGGCCCGGCAACGCTTCTCGTTCAGCACACCGTCCCGGACCAGGTAGGGTCCGAAGGCCAGCACATGGCGGGCGCCCATGTCGATGAAGTCCTGGGCCTCCTTCTCCGCCACATCATAGACTTCCATGCGCCCGTCATCATAGAGTACCAGGTTGTCCAGAGTCGGGAAGCCCTTGTAGCCTTCCTTGGGGTGCTTGTCCCACAGGATCTGATGATTGCGCACCAGCACGCCGATGCCCTTGCCCTGCTTGCTCCAGCGGTAGTTGGCCTCATCGGCGTTCAGCGCCAGCACACAGCCGTTCCTGGAGGCAATAGCAGGCTGGAAGTCCACCTCGCTGACATACTTGCCCGGCACGGCCTGCACCAGATCCCAGATCTCGCTGATGCTCCAGACCTCCGCCTCATACCAGATGCGGTTGGGCCGGGTACTGTTCTGCCGGATGATCTCCACCTTCAGGGTAGAGGAGCAGTAGCGCCACACGCCCTCGTCCGGGTTCTCATACACGAATTCGCCGGCATCCAGATACCCCTGGGCGTTCAGCTCCGGCCAGGAGCCGTCCTCCGTGGTGACCAGGAAGGTCTCGCCGGAAGCGGCCTCCTCCGCCAGCCCGGTGGCAGTGGCGGGTGACTCCACGGCGGTCATCATCTCGCCAAAGGCCGCGGTGACCGCCAGCACCAGGGCGACAGTCAGCAGTAACAGCTTTTTCATGCTTTGCTCTCCTTTGAGTTCATTCCCGGTGATGGCTGCCCATCATGCGCTGGAGCAGCTCCCGGTAGCCCTGCTCGGCGCCGCCCAGATCCCGGCGGAACCGGTCGAAATCCATGGGCTCATGGGTCCGGGCGTCCCAGAAGCGGGCACTGTCCGGGCTGATGTCATCCGCCAGCAGAATCTGCCCGTGGAAGCGGCCGAACTCCAGCTGGAAGTCGATCAGCTCCACGCTGATCTCCCGCATATACTCCGTCAGGATATCGTTCACCTTCAGGGCGGTGGCGGTGATGTAATCCATCTCCTCCGCCGTGGCCAGCCCGAAGGCGGCGATATGGCTGGTGTTGATAAGGGGATTGTCCAGCGCCTCGTTCTTCAGCAGGAACTCCACCACCGGCGGCACCAGCGGCGCGCCCAGCGTGAGGCCGATGCGCTCCGGCAGGCTGCCTGCCACCCGGTTGCGTACCTTCACCTCAATGGGCAGCATCTCCACCCTTTTGATCACACTCTGCCGGGGATCCAGGGGCTCCACGAAGTCCGTGGGCACACCGTTCTGCTCCAGCAGCCGGAACAGGGTCTGGCAAATGGTGTTGTTGACCTCGCCCTTGCCCATGATCCGGCCGCGCTTCAGTCCGCGGTAGGCGATCGCTTCATCCTTGAAATACACCACCGCGAGGTCAGGATCGTCCGTCTCATAGATCCGCTTGCTCTTTCCCTCGCGGAGCAGGCTGCGTATCTGAACCATCAGCCATTCCACCTTTCTTCAGTCACACCGCATATCATAGCAGATTTTGGCGTTTCAGACAAGGGGCGAAGGCCGAAATTATTTGACCGGATCGGACATCCATGTCTCATTCACCGACCGGCAGACGCACAAAAGACCCGTGTCAAAGCTCAGCTCCGCCGCCTCCGCCGTGACCCGGTTGCTGATGCCCAGGGGGAACCGCTGGGTCAGGTCCGCCCGCTCCAGCTGCCACTCGGCGCCCCTCAGGGTGACGCCGGTGACCCTCTCGCCGAAGGAGAGCAGCGACAGCAGCCGCCCATCCTCTCCGGCGAGGGCATAGCGGCCCGGGGCCAGGACGGTGACGGTGTTCACCGCGTCGATCGCCGTGCATTGCTCTCCCCGCAGCGCGCAGTCGGCCATCAGCTGCAGCATGGCCAGGGTATGGTCCAGCCTGCCGCCGATACAGCCCGCCAGCAGGAAGGAGTCGAAGCCCCGCCTCCGGCCCTCGGCGATGCAGGCCCCCAGGTCCGTGTCATCCTTGCGCACGGGCAGCAGCCGCAGGGGCACCGGGCCGTCCTCCGGCGGCGGCAGGGTATCGAAGTCCCCCACCGCCAGGTCCGGCCGCAGCCCGTGCTTCAGGGCCGCGTACAGCCCCGCGTCCGCGCAGAGCAGCAGATCCTCCGGCCCCGGGATCAGCTCCTCACGCCGCTCCCCCTGCCACAGCGGGCAGATGATGATGCATCGCTTCATGTCCCTTTTCCTCCCATGCAAAAGGAGGCAGGATGTTCCTGCCTCCTGAAGTGCTTAGGCTCAGGCCTCGGTATCCTCGGGGTTGACCAGCTCGAACTCGGCCTCGGTGCTCTCGGCCAGAGCATCGGCAGCCTCCTCCTCCATGGCCTGACGGATGCTCAGGCTGATGCGCTGCTTCTCGGTATCCACATTCAGCACCTTCACGCGGACGATGCTGCCCACCTGCACGGCATCCTCCACCTTGGCGACCTTCTTCACATCGCACTGGCTGATGTGCACCAGGCCGTCCAGGCCGGGCTCCAGCTCCACGAAGGCGCCGAAGTCGGTGGTGCGGACAGCCTTGCCCTCGACAATGGAGCCCACGGGATACTTCTCGGCGGCATTGTCCCAGGGACGGGGCTGCAGCTGCTTGTAGCCCAGCTGGATGCGCTCACGCTCGCGGTCCAGGCTCAGCACCTTCACGTCGATCTCCTGGCCGGGCTTCACCACATCGGAGGGATGCTTCACGCGGCCCCAGGACAGATCGGTGATATGCACCAGACCGTCCACGCCGCCGATGTCCACAAAGGCGCCGAAGTCGGTCAGGCGGCGAACGATGCCATGGATGACGATGCCTTCCTCCAGGCCGGCCCAGGCCTGGGCCTTCTTGGCGGCGCTCTCCTCCAGGATCACAGCCTTGCGGCTGGCCACGATGCGCTTCTTCTTCTCGTCCACCTCGATGATCTTGAGCTTCATGTCCTTGCCCACGAACTCACCGATCTTCTCGACATAACGGTTGGCGATCTGGCTGGCCGGCACAAAGGCACGCACACCGCCCACATCGGCAATCAGGCCGCCCTTGACGGCTTCCTTGCCCACGCCATCCACATACTCGCCGGCCTGATACTTGGCCATCAGGGCCTCCCAGGCCTTGCGGTTGACGATGTTGCGCTGGCTCAGCACCACGTTGCCCTCGCCGTCGTTGACCTTCACGACCTCGACCTCGATCTCGCTGCCGACCTGCACGTCCTGATCGGTCAGATCGGAGCGCTTCACGATACCATCGGACTTGTAGCCGATGTTGACGCACACTTCGTCGTCGTTGGTCTGCACCACGGTGCCGGTGACGGTCTGGCCGGGACGGATACGCACCATACTGGCCTCGATCTGAGCCATCAGATCATCTTGCTGGATCATGTTCTCGTCATTCATATGGATGACTACCTCCTTAAGTGAACCGTCGGGCGTGGATGCACCGGCGGTAATTCCTATGATTTCGGAATTTATATTTGCAAAGGCAGGCGGAATTTCCGCCGCGCTCTCTACCAGGATCGTCCGGGGACAAAGCTGCCTGCAGGCGAGGTACAGCTTGTGGGTATTGGCGCTGTGGCGGCCGCCCACCACGATCATGGCGTCGGCCACCGCCGCCAGGGCTCTCGCCTCGGCCTGACGGACGGCTGTGGCGGAGCAGATGGTCCGCTCATAGCCCAGCTCCGGGATGCGCTGCCGCAGCACCTCCAGCACCCGCTCCCAGGTGTCCGGGGCGAAGGTGGTCTGGCTGCAGGCAAAGGCCTTCGACAGCCCGGGCAGTGCCGCGGCCTCCTCCGGGGTGGCCACCACAAAGACCGGCCCGTGAGCCCAGCCGGCGGTACCGGTGACCTCCGGGTGCTCCCGCTCCCCCACCAGGATGATGGGCGTACCGTCCGCCGAGCGGGCCGCCACGATCTCGTGCAGCCTGCTGACGAAGGGACAGGTCAGGTCCTGCACGGAGGCGCCCTGCCGCTTCAGCGTGTCCAGCACATCGGGGGACACGCCATGGCTCCGGATGAGTACCTCCCGGTCGCCCGCCTCCTCCACGGAGGCTACAGGCGAAATGCCCCGGCTCGCCAGCTGATTCACCACCTGCGGGTTGTGGATCAGCTCGCCCAGGGTACAGGCCCTTATGCCGCGGTCAGCGGTTTTTTCGGCGGCCTGTACGGCACGCCTCACACCCATGCAGAAACCCGCATGCGGTGCAACCTTCAGCGGCATACCAGGCCTCCTTCCCGGAATTACTCTGTTTGATTTTGATTCGATGCATGGGCGGGAATTCCTGCATGAAATCAGAATTTTTTGAAAAAATTTTTATTTTTTGCTTTTTCCCTGCCGGTCCTCCTCCGCCATCCGGGCATACAGGGCGGTGATCCGCTCCAGCAGCTGAGCGCAGGTGTCCTTGTTCAGGCCCTGCTCCCTCAGGTCGCTGAAATCGATGGGGCTGCCGAAGTAGCAGCGGGTGCGGTGGAAGAAGTGGAACTTGGGCGTGATATACACCGGGATCAGCGGCACATTGGCCCGCATGGCGATGAGGCCCACGCCGCTCTCCAGCTCGTCCATCAGCCCCTGGTGATGCCGGGTGCCCTCCGGGAAGATGCCCAGGCTCTCGCCGGCGCGGATGGCCTGCATGCAGGTGCGCATGGCCTCCATGTCGCTGTTGTGGCGGTCCACGATGATCATGTGCATGTCCGTCAGCACATGGTAGCCGATGCGGGTATGCACCAGCTCCTTCTTGCCCATGAAGGTGATGTCATAGCCCTTCACGGGATAGGCGATCACCAGCGGATCCATCATGGACTTGTGATTGCTGATGTAAATGACAGGCCCCTTCTCCGGAATGTTCTGCCTGCCAATATAGTGGATCGGTGAGATGGTCCGGGTCAGGATGGCCATCAGGATCCGCAGGAAGCCGTACCAGCGGGAATGCTCGGCACCGGGCCTGCGCTTCCGGGGCTGCTTCGGCTTCTTTTCCTGCTTCGCTTCCTCACTCACGGGAAACGGCCTCCTTCACGATGGCCATCAGCTTCTCCGCCGACTCCTCAAAGGTGAGGCCGGTGGTATCCACGATGGTGGCGTCGGGGGTGGGCCGCAGAGGATCCGTCTCCCGGTTCATGTCCTGGGCATCCCGGGCGATCAGGTCCTTCAGCACCTGCTCATAGGTTGCGGTCGGATCCTTGGCCTTCTCGTCCAGGAAGCGACGGCGGGCCCGCTCCTCCGGGGAGGCGGTGAGATACAGCTTCACGGTGGCGTTGGGCAGCACCCGCAGGCAGATGTCGCGGCCGTCCACGATCATGGGCGTGGCCTGGGCCAGGCGCTGCTGCACGGCCACCATGGCCCTGCGGACCTCGGGCAGCTTCGCCACGGCGGAGGCCGCGGCGGAGACCTGCGGCTCCCGGATGGCGCCGCTGACGTCCTCGCCGTTCAGCAGGGTCTGCTGCTTCCCGTCGGCATAGCGGACGCCCACCTCGATATCGGGCAGCGCGGCTGTCACGGCGGCGGCGTCCCCGGGGGCGATGCCCTTCCTCAGGCAGGCCAGGCCCACGGTGCGGTACATGGCACCCGTATCCAGATGCAGGATGCCCAGCTTCTTCGCCAGCACATCCGCGATGGTGGACTTGCCCGCGCCGGCGGGGCCGTCCATGGCAATCGTCAAAGGCATATAACATTCACCTCATTCGGCATAATGAAAGGATTCGTTTCCACCGTCCCCTATTATACACGCATCCGCATGTCCGCGCAAGCCCCTTTTGAGCATGAGGCCTTCTGTAAAAGTGCTTTCCGGGGCTTTACAAATCGCGCCGCTTCCGCTATATTATAGAGGTAGAAACAGCGAACGGGAGGATCGGCGCGGCATGGCTGATTTGGAGCAGGGGACCTTTCTGGCCACGGCAGCCTTCGGGCTGGAGGGCATTGTGAGCGCGGAGCTGAAGCGCCTGGGCATGAGGGACGTAAAGGCGGAGAACGGCGGCGCCCGCTTCACCGCGGGCATGGCGGAGGCCTTCTTCTGCAACCTGCGGCTCCGCTCGGCGGACCGCGTCCTGATGGTGCTGGCGGAGAGGGAGTGCCGCAGCTTTGAGGAGCTGTTCCAGCTGGTGAAGAGCGTGGCCTGGGAGGCACTGCTGACCCCGGACGCGGCCATCCATGTGTCGGGCAAGTGCGCCCGCAGTCAGCTGATGAGCGTCCGGGACTGCCAGGCCATCAGCAAAAAGGCCATCATCGAGCGGCTGCGGCAGGCCACGGGGCGGCAGGTGTTCCCGGAGACCGGCGCGGTATACCCCATCGATGTGGCCATCCACGGCGATGTGGCCCGGATCACCCTGGACTTCTCCGGCGAGGCCCTGAACCGCCGGGGCTACCGCACCTGGAACGGCGAGGCGCCTCTGCGGGAGACCCTTGCCGCCTCCCTGGTGGAGCTTTCCCCCTGGCGGCCGGGCATGCGGCTGCATGACCCCTGCTGCGGCACCGGCACGCTGCTTATCGAGGCCGCCTTCCGTGAGGCGCATCGTGCCCCCGGCATGACCAGACATTTCGCCTGCGAGAGCTTCGGCTTCTTCCCCACGGCGGAGGCGGAGGCCCTGCGCCGCCAGGCCGAAACGGACTACGAGCCGGACAGGGTGCAGGGCATCAGCGGCTCCGACATCGATCCGGCGGCCCTGGAGCTGGCGAGCCGCCATGTGCGGCAAGCAGGGCTGGAGGGCCGCATCGCCCTGAGCCGCCGACCCCTGCAGGAGCTGCAGCTGCCGGACCCGGAGGGCGTGTTCCTCTGCAATCCCCCATACGGCGAACGCCTCAGCGACAGGAAGAGCTGCGAGAAGCTCTACGGCGACCTGCGCCGGCTGAAGGAGCGGCATCCGGGCTGGGCCCTGTGCGCCATCTCCTCCGACCCGGCCTTCGAGCGCAGCTACGGCAGGCGCGCCGACAAAAAGCGCCGCCTCTACAACGGCCGGCTGGAGTGCGAGTTCTTCATCTACTACAAATAAACGACTGCTGCAAACAAACGACAGATTGGCGGAAAACGCCGGAGGTAAATGATCATGCGCGCGGACGGACGTGCCTGTGACGAGCCCAGGAAGGTATCCATCATTCCCGATTTTGTGAAAACGGCGGACGGCAGCTGCCTCATCGCCACCGGGGGCACCCGGGTGATCTGCACCGCCTCGGTGGAGGCGGGCGTGCCCCCCTTCCTGCGGGGCAAGGGACAGGGCTGGGTAACGGCGGAGTACGCCATGCTGCCCGCCTCCACCGGCCACCGCAAGCAGCGGGACGGCATCAAGAAGGACGGCCGCAGCGTAGAGATCCAGCGGCTCATCGGCCGCAGCCTGCGCCAGGCGGTGGATATGAAGCGCCTGGGCGAGTACACCGTCACCCTGGACTGCGATGTGCTGGAGGCGGACGGCGGCACCCGCACGGCCTCCATCACCGGCGCCATGGTGGCCCTGACCTGCGCCGTAGACAAAATGGTGCGGGAGAAGAAGCTGCTTGTGTCCCCCATCGTGCACCAGGTGGCGGCCATCTCCGCGGGCCTCATTGATGACGAGCCCTGCCTGGACCTGTGCTACCAGGAGGACAGCCGGGCCCAGACGGACATGAACTTCGTGATGAATGACGACGGCGCCTTCATTGAGCTGCAGGGTACCGGCGAGGGCCGGGCCTTCTCCCGGAAGGAGCTGGACACCCTGATGGCCTACGGCGAGAGCGGCATCCGTCGGCTGATGGCGGCACAGCGCGAGGCCCTGGGCGACCGGGCCCGTCACATCGGCGCCAAGCCCCCGCTGGTGGCCGC
>R14__coassemble_1658_pt1 | contig 10729 bp, 12 predicted proteins | sample R14__metabat2_high_PE_034 | metagenome-assembled genome bin R14
AGCCAGCTTGATCTCGTCCACCACGATCAGCTCGCCGTCATTCAGCTTGGCGGTCAGAGCGGACTTCATGGCCAGACGGCGGACCTTCTTGGGCACGTTGATCACATAGTCACGGGGCTTGGGGGCGAACACCACACCGCCGTGGGCGAACTGCGGAGCGCGGTTGCCATGGTGGCGGGCATTACCGGTGCCCTTCTGACGATAGATCTTGCGGCCGCCTCCGCGGACTTCACCGCGGGTCTTGGCACTCTGGGTGCCCTGACGCTGAGCGGCCAGATAAGAACGGACGACCAGGTGCATGGCGGGCACGTTGACGGGAGCGGCGAAGATGTTCTCGCTCAGCTCAACGGCGCCCACGACCTTGCCTTCCATATTCAGCAGGTCAATCTTAGGCATCTTACATTATCCTCCTTGTCCGGCTCACTTCACGGTGTCGCGGATGACGAGCAGGCCCTCCACGGGGCCGGGAACGCCGCCCTTGACCAGGAGCAGATTGCGCTCGGCGTCCACACCGACGACTTCCAGGTTCAGCATGGTGGTCTTGTCCACACCGTAGTGGCCGCCCATATGCTTGTTCTTGAAGACGCGGGAGGGATCGGAGTTAGCGCTCATGGAGCCCACGCCACGGTGATACTTGGAGCCGTGAGCCATGGGGCCGGTGTGCTGGTTCCAGCGGGCCACAGGACCGGTGAAGCCATGGCCCTTGCTGGTGCCGGTGATGTCGATCTTGTCGCCCTGGGCAAACTGCTCCACGGTCAGGGTGTCGCCCACCTTGTAGCCGGTGCAGTCGTCAAAGCGGAACTCGCGCAGGCTGCGGGTGGCAGCCACGCCGGCCTTGGCGAAGTGACCCAGCTCAGGCTTGGTCAGCAGCTTCTTGGCGCGGGCCTCGGTCATCTCGCCGAAGCCGACCTGAACGGCGTTGTAGCCGTCAGACTCGGTGTTCTTCACCTGCACCACGGGGCAGGGGCCGGCCAGGATGACAGTGACAGGGACCAGACGGCCGTCTTCGGTGAAGATCTGCGTCATGCCGATCTTCTTGCCAACGATCGCTTTCTTCATTGTATCTTATCCTCCTGCCTTACAGCTTCATTTCGATTTCGACGCCGGCAGGGAGATCGAGCTTCATCAGGGCGTCCACGGTCTTGGGCGTGGGGTTGACGATATCGATCAGACGCTTGTGGGTGCGGCGCTCGAACTGTTCGCGGCTGTCCTTGTACTTATGCGGCGAACGCAGGATGGTCACGATCTCCTTCTCGGTAGGGAGCGGGATCGGGCCGGAAACGCGAGCACCGGTGCGCTTGGCGGTGTCGACAATCCGCTGAGCGGACTGGTCGATCAGGTTGTGCTCGTAGGACTTGAGCTTGATACGGATCTTCTGGTTGGCCAAGTTGGTTTACCTCCTTGTCGTTCTCGGTTGCACGCTGAGATCACCCCACTGCAGGTGCAGGTTGACCCGGTGCTTCGAGTCCGTCGCCCGATTTTCGGGCTGGTCCACGGTAATTACCCGGCTGGCCTGCCGGCAACTTACCGCTTCATCCCTAACAGACAACAGGCATATTATATATGATTCCGGCGGAAATTGCAATAGTTTTTTGAAAAGTTTTTCGGATTTTTTTGAGGCTTTTGCCGCTTCAAATGCCCTGTTTTGGGGCTTTCGGCGTTGCGGTGCTACGCCACGGCTCCGGGCGTTTCCTGCTTTTGGCGGCTCACATCGTTTTCGTTGGGGTGTTTCATTTTTGATGAATTTTTTGTTCTGCCGGAGGTCCCTGTTTTCAGGCATTTGCGTGCGTTTTTCTATCCACCCGCCCGTGCGTTGCGCTTTCGTAACAATTTTCATAAAACGGGGCATATGACCACGGCTCCGGGTGTTTCCCGTTCGGTCCGCTGCTGCAAAAAACAAAGAAAAAACATTTTTTTCGTGAGAAAAGGGCTTCTCAGACGGGGTGGATCTACTTTTCGCCGCGCGAAAAGTAGGCCCACCCATCGCCACGCGACAATCAGGCCCACCCCGCTTGAAGCCGAAGCCCTTTCAGAGCCCGAACAAATAAAAGCAGAGCCGCGCAGCCTTTCCGCGCGGCTCTGCTTTTGCTTACTCCTCCGCCTCCAGCGCCTCCCATTCGGCGTACAGGCGGTCGATCTCGTCCTTCTTGCTCTGATAGTCCCTGGCCAGCTTTGCCGCGCCGGCAGGATCCTGGTAAATGGCCGGATCGGCCAGCCGCTCCTCCATCAGGGCGGCCTCTTCCTCGGCCTTCGCCACGGCCTGCTCCGCCTGCTGCAGGGCCAGCTTGCGCTCCTGCAGGCGGCGGGTCTCCTCGCGGCTGCGCCTCTTCTCCCGGTCAATGGCGGTCTTCGTCAGCCCGGCCGTCTCGCTGTCCGGGGGAATATCCCGGTTGATCTTCTCAAAGTAATCGTCATAATTGCCCAGGTACTCCTTCAGGCCGCTCTCCTCCAGCACGATCACCTTGGTGGCGAAGCGATTGATGAAGTAACGGTCATGGCTGATGGCCAGGATGGTGCCCGGAAAGTCCGCCAGCGCGTCCTCCAGCACCTCGCGGCTGTCCATGTCCAGATGGTTGGTGGGCTCGTCCAGCAGCAGCAGGTTGTCCTTGCGCAGCATCAGCTTGGTCAGCGCCACCCGGCCCTTCTCGCCGCCGGAGAGTGTGCCGATGGGCATCAGCACCTCATCGCCCGTGAAGAGGAACTTGCCCAGCGCGCCCCGCACCTCGGTCTGGTCCAGGCGGCGGAAGTCATCCCATACCTCGTCCAGCACGGTCTTGCCGTCATGCAGGCCCGCCTGATGCTGGTCGTAGTAGCCGATATCCACACCCGACCCGAACCGAATGGTACCGTTGTCCGGCTTCGTTTCGCCGGTGATGCACTTGAACAGGGTGGACTTGCCCACGCCGTTGTCACCGATGAGGGCCACCCGGTCGCCCGCGCGCAGATGCAGCTTCACATGCTCAAACAGCAGCCGGTCGCCGAAGCCCTTCTTCAGCTCCTCCAGCATCAGCACATCCTCGCCGGTGCGGCGGCGGGTGTCAAATTTGAAGTGGATGGCGTTCTCATCCTGGGGCCGCTCCAGGCGGTCCATTTTCTCCAGCTGCTTTTCCCGGCTCTCGGCCTTCTTGATGGACTTCTCCCGATTGAACTGGCGGAAGCGCGCGATGATGGCCTCCTGCCTGGCGATCTCCTTCTGCTGCAGCTCCCAGGCCTTCATGCGGATCTCAAAGCGCTCCGCCCGCTGCTCCATGTAGGCGGTGTAGTTGCCGCTGTAGCACTCCACGGTGCCCAGCAGCAGCTCCGCCATACGGCCGCAGACATGGTCCATGAAATAGCGGTCATGGCTGATGACCAGCACCGCGCCCCTGAAGTGCTGCAGGTAGTCCTCCAGCCAGGCGATGGACTTCAGGTCCAGGTGGTTGGTGGGCTCGTCCAGCAGCAGCAGGTCCGGCTCCGTCAGCAGCATGCGGCCCAGGCACAGCCTGGTGCGCTCGCCGCCGCTGAGCAGGGAAGCCTTCTGGTCCTGCTGCTCCTTCCTGAAGCCCAGGCCTGCCAGCACGCCCTGCACGGTGGAGCGCCAGCCGTAGCCGTTGGCGGCCTCGAAGGCCCGGGTCAGCTGGTCGTACCGGCTGCCCAGAATACGCAGGCGCTGCGGATCGTCCGCCGCCTCCGCCATCTCGGCCTCCATGGCCCTCAGCTGCCCCTCCATGGCCACCACAGGCTCAAACACGCTCTCCAGCTCCTGCAGCACGGTGCGCTCCGGGTCCACGGTGCCCTGCTGGGCCAGATAGCCCAGGCGCATACCCTTCTGCAGGCTCAGGGTGCCGGCGTCGTACGTCTCCAGCCCGGCAATGATCTTCATCAGCGTGGACTTGCCGCAGCCGTTCACGCCCACCAGGCCCATCCGCTCCCCGTCCTGCAGGGTCAGCGAAACATCCTTCAGCACCTCATTGGTGCCGAAGCTCTTTTGAATGCCCTGCAGCGACAGAATGATCATGCGTGACCTCCCGGTAAAATCAAATCAGCAGCCGGGCAAGCATGCCCAGCATCAAAAATCCCAGCAGCAGCGCCTCCGACCGGGTGGTGGGGGGCTGCTCCTTCCTTTTGCGCCAGCTGAGGCGCGGCGGCAGCAGCACCGCAAGCCCCAGAGGCAGCAGGCCCGTCAGCAGCAGCCAGGGCGTATCCGGCAGCAGCGGCAGCAGCAGCGCCATGGCGTTGAAGGCCATGTGCGCCGCCACCGGCGCCCACAGCCTGCCGGTGGCCAGCATCAGCAGCGTACACAGCAGGCTGATGAGCAGCAGCCCCGGCAGCTCCGCCACGGAGCCGTGGATCAGGGTGAAATACAGGACGCTCAGCCCGCAGGCCCAGGCCGGGTGCAGGGCGTCCAGCAGATGACAGGTGAGGCAGCCCCGGAAGAAGGCCTCCTCGCACAGCGCCGGCAGCAGCACCAGCGCAAGCGCCGCCAGGAGCCACTCCCCGGGCGTCGCGGGCTGGGGCAGCGCGGTCCCGGCAGCCTGCCGGGGCAGAAGCGCCGACAACCGCGAGGCGAACACCTGGGCAGCCAGGCCCACGGGCACCGCCAGCAACGCCAGGGGACGCACCCCCGCCTTCGGCCCCAGCCTTTGATGCCGCCAGGGCAGCATGCACAGCGCCGGCAGCAGCCACAGCAGCAGCTCCTGCAGCGACAGGCAGCCGTAATAGGCCGCCGCCGAGGTCCGCAGCTGCGGCCACAGGGCGGACAGCAGCAGCGACAGCGGGGACAAAAGCGCGGTGAGCACCAGCAGCACCGCCGGGGCATACCGCTTTCTCTCATTGCCGGAGGCGCTCATGTCAGTCCTCCCGCAGGGTGTACATCCCGCCCACCCGCTCGCGCCAGGCCAGGTCGATGTTCAGATCCTGCCCCAGCACCAGGCCCTCCAGCTCAGCCGTGTTCTCGGCGGTGCGCAGGGCCAGCTCCGGGCGGTTGTTCTCGCCGCTCAGGTGGCCCAGGATCACATTGTGCACCCCCGTGGCCGCCAGCCTCACGATGGCGTCGGCGCAGGCCTGATTGCTCAGGTGTCCGTTCCGGGAGAGGATGCGCCGCTTCAGGGCCGCGGTGTAATGCTCGTTGGCCTTCACCAGGTCCGGGTCATGGTTGCTCTAAAGCAGCAGCAGGTCGGTGCCGGACAGGGTGTCCAGCAGCCTGTCGGAGAAATAGCCCAGATCGGTGCAGGTGGCCGCGCTGACGCCGCCGCCCCAGAAGCGGTAGCCCACGGGGTCCGCCGCGTCGTGGGGGATGGCGAAGGGCACCACCCCCAGCTGACCGATATAGAAATCCTCATCGTTGCGGATCACATGCCGGGCACCCTCCGGCAGCTTGCCGACGGTCTTCTCCATGCCCTGCCAGGTGCCCTCGGTGGCGTACACCGGCAGCCCCAGCTTCCGGGACAGGATGCCCACGCCCATGGTGTGGTCCGTGTGCTCATGGGTCACCAGGATGGCCGTCAGCGAGGCGGGGTCCACCCCGCAGTACTTCAGGCAGTCCATGGTCATTTTGCCGCTGCGGCCCACATCCACCAGCACGCGGCTGTCTCCGTATTCCACATAAAAGGCATTGCCGCTGGAGCCGGAGTACAGCGGGCAGCATCTCATTTCCATCAGGTTACCCCTTTGCGGCAGCGATCATACATCCAGGTGCTTGGCCACCCGCTCCTCGGGGGGCGGCGGCGTCATGTAATCCGGCCCGAACAGGATGGTCAGCACCTCATGGTGCTTCTTCGGGATCAGCACCGTCACATCCTCAAAGGGCGCCTCGATCTTCTCCGCGAACTGGTCCGGGTGCCAGATGTGCATCATCAGCTCAAAGGCGCCGTTGGACATGCACAGGTCGTCGCTCTTTTTGCAGCGGGTGGATACCTTCTCATAGCGCCGGGTCTTCCAGGCGGTGGAGAAGGGCAGACCCATCACATGGGTCACCCGCAGCAGGATGCGGTTCTTCAGGCCGAAGCGGCTGTAGTCCACATCATGCTTCAGCATGCCCTGCAGCAGGTGCAGCTCCAGGAACCACAGCTTCCTGGCCAGCTTCCCCTGAGGCACGGAGTCCAGGATGAACAGATCCGTGAAGGCGGCGGCCTTCTCCGGGTCCCGGTTCATCACCCGGGGCGTCCAGGTGTTCAGATAGGTCAGCTCAAAGCGGCGGTCGCACTCCTGGGGATAGACCTTCCGGAATTTGGTGAACTCCTCCCGGGTCATCAGCAGGTCCACATCGTCATCCCAGGGGATGAAGCCCCTGTGGCGCACCGTACCCAGCAGGGAGCCGCACATCATGTTGTATTCGATGCCATGCCTTCTGCACACGGAGGTGATGTCCCGCAGCTGCTCCAGCAGCTCGGCATGGATCTGGTCCAGCGTCAGCTCAAGTGCCATGCTTCTCTTCTCCTCAGCGGTCTCAGGCCCGCAGCCATTCGGCGGTACGGCGGGCAATGGCCCCGTCATCCATCTGATAGGCGCCCCGCAGGTACTGCTGGGTGCCCACGATGCAGGAATAGCTGTCCTCCATGCCGATGCGGTGCACCGTGCTGCCGCAGCCATGGGAGGCCAGCACCTCGCACACCGCCGAGCCGAAGCCGCCCACCACGGTATGCTCCTCCACCGTCACCAGATGGCGGAAGCGGGAGGCCAGCTCCAGCAGCTTCTCCTCATCGATGGGCTTGATGCAGGGGAAGGACACCACCTCGGCGCTGATGCCCCGCTCCGCCAGCTTCTCCGCGGCGGACACGGTCTGGGTCAGGATGCCGCCGGCGCTCAGCAGCGCCACATCGGTGCCCTCCCGCAGGGTCAGGGCCTTCGGCAGCTGCCAGTCCCCGATGGGGCCGCTGTGCAGCTTCGGCTCGCCGCCACGGCCCAGGCGCAGGTAACAGGTGCCCTTCGTGCGCAGCATCACCGGCACGCAGGCCTCCACCTCCCAGGGATCACCGGGGGTGAACACCGTGACGCCGGGCAGCGCCCGCAGCACGGCCATGTCCTCGGTGGCATGGTGGCTCATGCCCAGGCTGCCGTACACGAAGCCGCCGCCCACGCAGACCACCTTCACCTCCGCGTCGTGATAGGCGCAGTCGTTGCGGATCTGCTCCAGGCAGCGCAGGGTGGGGAAGTTGCCGATGGAATAGGTCAGCACGGTGCGGCCGGTCATGGACAGCCCCGCCGCCAGGCCCGTCATGGCCTGCTCGGCGATGCCGGCGTTCACGAACTGGTCCGGATAGGTCTCCCAGAAGGGCCGCAATACGCCGAAGCCCAGGTCGCCCGTCACCAGCGTCAGCCGGGGATCCTTCGCCGCCTCGATCATCAGCGCACGGGTAAACGCGTCTCTCATGGCCTTTGCGCCTCCAGCTCCTTCAGTGCCGCCTCATATTCCTCGCCCTGGGGCGTGCGGTAATGCCACAGGATGTCGTTCTCCATAAAGCTGACGCCCTTGCCCTTCACCGTGTCGCAGAGGACGCAGATAGGCCTGCCCTCCCCGCGCATGGCCAGCGCCTGCCGGAAGGCCGCCTCCAGGGCATCGGTATCATGGCCGTTCACCCCGATGACCTGCCAGCCGAAGCTGCGCCACTTGTCACCGAAGGGCTCCAGGGCCAGGGTGTTCTCGCAGAAGTCCAGGCTCTGCATATGGTTGTGGTCCACCACGGCGATCAGGTTATCCAGCCCGAACTGGTGGGCCTGCAGGGCAGCCTCCCACACGGAGCCCTCATCGCACTCGCCGTCGCCCAGCACGGCAAAGACCCGCCAGGGAGCGTTGTCCTTCTTCCCGCCCAGAGCCATGCCGGCAGCCACCGCCAGGCCGTGGCCCAGAGAGCCGGTGGACAGCTCCACGCCGGGCACGCCCTTGTGGCTCACATGGCCGGAGAGCCGGGAGCCGTTGGCATAGTGGGTGCTCAGCTCCTCCACATCAAAGAAGCCGGTCTCCGCCAGAGCGGCATACACCGAGGCGCCGGCGTGACCCTTGGAGAGGATCAGCCTGTCCCGGTCCGGCCACTTCGGGTCGTCGGGCCGCACCCGCAAAATGCGGCTGTACAGCACCGCCATGATCTCGGCCACGGAGAAGATGGCGCCGATGTGGCTGCCGCGGCTCAGGTGGGTCATCTCCAGACCGTGCCTGCGGATCAGCCAGGCCAGCACCTTCGGGTCCTTCACATCGGGCTGCTGCCCATGGAAGGCCGCGTGTGTCTGTTCCGTATAGCTCATGTCATCCGCCTCCGTGCTTTATTTCTCCTGCTTCTTTTCGCCGGCCATCTTCTTCGCCTTGCCGAAGACGCCGCCGATGGTCTCGAAGAACAGCCGGGCGTCCAGGGCAAAGCTCTGGTTCAGGGCGTACTCCACCCGCAGGCGGTTCTTCTCCGGCAGGATCAGCCGCTCATAGTTCTCCACGGGATTCTCCGTGCCCACGATCTCGTCCTGGGCGATGAAGGTGATGCTGCTGCGGTCGGTGATGCCGGGCCGCACCCACATGATGCACTCCTGGTCCTTCGTATACTGGGTGGTATACTTCAGCAGCTCGGGCCTGGGGCCCACGAAGGACATGTCACCTTTGATGATGTTCAGCAGCTGGGGCAGCTCATCCAGCTTCAGGCGGCGCATCACGCGGCCCGCACGGGTCACGCGGCTGTCGCCCAGAGCCGTGCAGCCGCCGGTCCTGTCGGCGCCCACCACCATGGAGCGGAACTTCATAATATAGAAGGGCCTGTTCTTGTAGCCGCCGCGCACGGCCTTGTACAGCACGGGACCGGGGGAGTCCAGCTTGACCCAGACGGCCAGGGGGATCATCACCACCGAGGCCGGGATCAGCAGAAGCACCGCCAGCACCAGGTCGATGATCCGCTTGACCACCCTGCTGTAAAACGGATGGGACAGCGGACCGTCCCACCGCGGAAGCTCAGGCAGCTCCTTCTTCGCCATGGCTCACGCCTCCTTGTCAGTCACTCAGCCTGTTCAGCTGCTCATACAGCTGCTCCAGCTCCTCCCGGGAGGAGTACTGCAGCACGATCTTTCCCTTCTTCTCGCTGCCGGTGAGGGTGGCCTTCACGCCCATGGTCAGGCGGAAGCGGTCCTCCAGCTCCTTCAGCTCAGGCGGCAGGCTGCGGGTCTTCGGGGCGGCCTTCGGCTTCTGCTCCGGCTGCGTCCTGGCCAGCTCCTCCAGCTCACGGACGCTCAGGCCCCTGTCGATCACCAGCTGGGCCAGGGCACGCTGCCTCTCCGGGTCCGCGATGCCCGCCAGCACCCGGGCGTGGCCCGCGCTGAGGGTGCCGTCACCGACCAGCTCCCGCACATCCTGGGGCAGGGTCAGCAGGCGCAGCAGGTTGGCCACGGCGGGGCGGCTCTTGCCCAGCCTTTCGGCGGCCTGCTCCTGGGTATAGCCGCAGCTCTCCATCAAGGCCCGAACGCCCTGGGCGGCCTCGATGGGATTCAGGTCCTCCCGCTGCAGGTTCTCGATGAGGGCGATCTCCCGCTGCTGCTCCGCGCTCAGGTCCCGCACGATGGCGGGCACGGTCTCCAGCCCGGCCTCCCGTGCCGCGCGCCAGCGGCGCTCACCCGCCACCAGGCGATAGCGGCCGTCGCCGGTATCCACCACCAGCACGGGCTGCAGCACGCCCTGCTCCCGGATGGAGGCCGCCAGGCTGCTGATGCTCTCCCGGTCAAAGCTGCGCCGGGGCTGGTCGGGATTGGGGTCGATGTCCCCAATGCTGATCTCGCTGCTGCCCGCCGGGGGCAGCTCCGTCTGGGACAGGAGCGCCTCCAGGCCGCGCCCGAGGCCATGCTGTACCTTCTTCGGCATTCTTCAATGCCTCCTTCAGTTCTTCTTCGGCTTCACGCCGTTGGCCTTCAGGAATTCCTCCGCCAGGGAGCGGTAGGCCATGGCGCCGGCGGAACGGGCGTCATAGATATGGATGGGCTGCCCGTGGGAGGGCGCCTCACCCAGCCGCACATTCCGCGGGATGGTGGTGGCATAAACCTTCTTCTTAAAGTATTTCTTGACCTCGTTGACCACCTGCAGGCCCAGGTTGGTGCGGCCGTCCAGCATGGTCAGCACCACGCCGTCGATCTCCAGCCGGGGATTGACGGACCGGCGCACCATGGTCACGGTGTTCATCAGGGCCGACACACCCTCCAGCGCGTAATACTCGCACTGGATGGGGATGAGGATGCGGTCCGCAGCGGCCATGGCGTTCACCGTCAGCAGGCTCAGGGAGGGCGGGCAGTCGATAAACACGAAGTCATAATCCTTCTGCACAGCCTTCAGGGCGGTGCGCAGCCGGTATTCCCGGCGGTCCATGTTCACCAGCTCCAGCTCCGCGCCGGCCAGCCGGGTATCGGCTCCCGCGATCCGCAGGTTCTTCCACTCGGTATCCTCAATGCATTCCGTGATGTCGGCCCGGCCCAGCAGCACCTCGTACACGCTTTTGTCCCCGGCGGCCATGCCCAGGCCGGAGGTGGTGTTGCCCTGGGGATCCATATCCACGATCAGCGTTTTGCAGCCCAGCTCCGCCACCATGGCCGACAGGTTGACTGCCGTGGTGGTCTTGCCCACGCCGCCCTTCTGATTGATAACGGCAATGATCCTGCCCATGCTTATCTCCTCATATCCTGATCGCCCGCCAGACAGTCGCAGGCGTACAGTCCATTATACCTTTTTGACCCCCGCTTGTAAAGTCCAAACTTTGGACCTGCGGACCTGCGGTCGGCAATGCTTGTCAGC
>R14__coassemble_1671_pt1 | contig 10657 bp, 15 predicted proteins | sample R14__metabat2_high_PE_034 | metagenome-assembled genome bin R14
CCCCCACACCCCCAGCCATCCTGAACTCAAAGACAGGGGGCTTGAACAGTAACTTTCCCCCCAGCGACAGTTCGCCGTTTTTTTGTGCCGTGTCTTGCTTTTCCGATGGGTTTGGGTTATACTGTTCCGGAAGTATTTTCGGAGGTGCTATTGCGATGGCCAAGCTTGATGTCAAGGCATGGGTCAATGATAAAGAGAACATCCGCCGGGTGATCATGACGGTGGTGGGTGTGTTGGTGTGTGGCTTCGGCGTATCCCTGTGCCGCATGGCCGCGTTTGGCGTGGATCCCTTCCAGTCGCTGTGCAGCGGTGTGTACAATGTGACTGAAAGCATGGGTATTCCCCAGGGCACCATGTATATCGCCATCAACGCGGTGCTGCTGATCGCCGTGCTGATCTATAACCGGCACTATATCGGTTTGGGTACCCTGATCAATATGTTCCTGCTGGGCTATGTGGCGGATTACGGCGAGCGCTGGCTGAAGTCCATGTTCCCCACCGTGACCCTGGCCGGGCAGATCGCCTTCCTGGCGGCTGCCATCCTGGTGCTGTGCTTCTCCAGCGCCCTGTACATCACCGCCGACCTTGGCGTGTCCACCTACGATGCTGTGGCCCTTCAGCTTGAAAAAGTCACCGGCAAGCCCTACCGCTATCTGCGCATCGGCACCGACCTGATCTGCGTGGGCATCGGCTGGGCACTGGGCTATGCTCCCGGCGTTTGCACCATCATTACCGCCCTGTTCATGGGGCCCCTGACCGACCTCTTCCGCCGCACTGTGGGCGAGCCCATGCGCTACGGCCGCAAGGTGTCCAAATGACGGACGGGATCGTGATCCGTGAGGCCACAGCGGAGGATGCGGCCGCGCTGCTGTCCGTCTACCGCCCCTATGTGGAGCAGACGGCCATCACCTACGAGTATGAGGTGCCCACAGTGGAGGAGTTCCGGCAGCGTATCCTTCACACCCTGCAGCGTTACCCCTATCTCATTGCGGAGCGGAATGGCGAGGCCCTGGGCTATGCCTATGCCGGAGCCTTCCATCCACGGGCGGCCTATGCCTGGTGCGCTGAGCTGAGCATCTATCTGCGGATGGATATGCGGGGCCGGGGCCTTGGCCGGCGGCTTTATGAGGAGCTGACCTCCCGCCTTACCCGCATGGGCATCCTGAACCTGGAGTCCTGCATCGCCTGCACGGAGCGGGAGGACGAATACCTGACCAACGCCAGCGTCCGCTTCCATGAGCGGATGGGCTTCCGGCCGGTGGGCACCTTCCGGCAGTGCGGCAGCAAGTTCGGCCGCTGGTACGATATGTGCTGGATGGAGCGGATCATCGGTGAGCATGTCCCCGATCAGTCCCCGGTGCTACCCTGGCCCCTGGTGAAAAGTGACACAGAAAAGGAAAATCCGAATGTCTGAGTACAAAGCCAAAAAAAGAGGCCGCACGGTGCGGCGGGTGATCCTGTGGGTGCTGCTGGCAGCGGTGCTTTTCGGGGCAGGCTCTCTGGGCCTGGCCCTTTTGCGGGCAAAATATACCACCGTGTATCAGGGCTATACCGCCCGTCAGCGTGATCTGACGGACGAGCTGAGCTTTGACAGCACCATCCGCCTGGTGGACAGCCAGACCGCAACGGCCTCCGCGGCCGGCAAGGTGCGCAGGGTGGTGAAGGATGAGGGCGACACCGTCCGCAAGGACGACGTGATCCTGATCCTGGAGAGCGGCGAACGGGTCCGGGCGGGCTTCGACGGCCGGGTGAACACCGTCGGCTACAGGGCGGGAGAGGAGTTCCCCCAGGGCGCGACCCTCTGCACCGTGGCGGACTTCGACCATGTGCAGATCCAGTTCAATGCCAACGAGTATTCCATCAACGACCTGACCGTGGGCCGCGAATGCACCGTCAAGATCACCGCCACCGGCGAGACCTTCCCCGCGTCACTCAGCTCCATCAACCATGTGGGCAACACCGGACGCAATATCGCTTACTATACCTGCATCATTTATCTGGATGTGGGCAGCACGGTGCATCCGGGCATGCAGGTGACGGTCACCTTTGCCGAGACCCTGGCGAAGGATGCTGTGGTGGTCAGCCGGGACGGCATCAGCTTCGATGACAGCAACCTGCCCTTCGTGTATCTGCAGGGCGATGACGGCCGGATGGTGAAGACCTCCGTGACCATTGGCGCGTACAACGATGACGACGCCCAGATCCTGACGGGCCTGGCCGCCGGCGATGTGTTCTATGCGGTGGAGGAGGACGAAACGGCCCAAAGCCTGTTTGCCCAGATGCTGCAGATGCGCCAGCAGTCCACCGGCACGGGCTCCAATACCCGCCGGAATACCAGCGGCGGCAGCTGGGGCGGCAACGGCGGCGGTATGCCCGGCGGCATGCGCTGAACCTCAGCAGCGCTCCCGCTCAAACAGCTCGTTGATCTCCCGCAGCTCCAGCAGGCCGTCGATATAGGGCTGATACATCTCCAGAATGCCGCAGGCGCAGCCGTCGCAAAGGCCGTCGGTGTTGCCGATGCTCTCCCGCACGATGCGCTAACGCTCTTCTCTGGTGGTCTCGCTGATGAGAATGCTCATGCTCATCCCTCCCGCGTCCATGATAGACGCATTTGACCGTCCTGTCAAGGAGGTGCCTATGCTTCGACGGATCCTTGTGCCACTGCTGCTGTGCCTGTGCTGTGCCGTCGGCCTGGCCGAGACACGGCAGCTGGACAGCGCCGACGCCGGCGGCTGCATGGTCTCTGTCTCCGTGGAGGAGGTGGGCGATGAGCTGCTGCAGATCACCATCCTGCCCATGCCCCAGGAGGGAGACCGGGTGCTGCCGGAGGCCTTCATGCTGTATGAGTGCGGTGAGGCCATGGGCGTGGCCTATCCCTCAGAGGAGGGGGAGGGCTGGCTGGGCTTCGCGCCATTCGCGGACGATACGCTGATCCTGGTGCCAGTGGTGGACGCCGCGGAGAACCCGGCGGGCGTCATCTTTCTGCCCCTTGTATGAGCCCCCCGAGCCGGGGGTTTTTCTTTGCGCCGCTTGCGCGAAAATGGGGCTTGTGGTATACTGTCGGTAAACATGAAAGGGGAATAAGCGCATGGAAGCAAGGGAAGCTGTCCTGCAGGCCATCCTGCAAAGAAAAAGCATTCGCCGCTACACGGAGGAGCCTGTGTCCGATGAAACGCTGCATATGCTGCTGCGCTGTGCCATGTCGGGGCCCAGCTGCGTCAATGCCAGGGACTGGAGCTTCATCACCGTGCGGGACCGGGCCATGCTGAACCGCATGGCGGACGCCAACGGCCGGCCCGCGGAGCCGCTGCGTGGCGCCGCGCTGGGTATCCTTGTCTGCGGAGACCTGGACAGGGCCTTCCCCGGCGCGAAGGATTACTGGGTCATCGATGGCGCCATTGCCTGCCAGAACCTGGCGCTGGCGGCGGAGGGGCTGGGCCTGGGCTGTGTCTGGCTGGGCACCTGGCCCCAGACGGACAGGGTGGAAAAGCAGCGGCAGCTGTTCGGCCTGCCGGAGCATATCGTGCCACATTCCATCCTGGCCTTCGGGTATCCGGCGGAGGATCCGCCCGTCAAGCCGGACTTTGAGGAGAACTGTGTCCATTACGAGCGCTGGTGAGACCGGCATCCTGACGGAGGCGTGAATGTCCTTTTCCTATACCTACAAGGGATACCCGATCCTGATCACCCGGCGCTCCAACGCGGTGCAGCTGAAGCTGCGCTATACGCCGGGCCGGGAGCATTTTGATCTGACCGTTCCGCCGGGCACGACCCGGCACAGGGTGGACGCCTTCCTGCGGGAGAGCGAGGCCTGGCTGGAGGAGCATGCCCGGCATGAAAGAACGGTCTGGAAGGAGACCCTGGCCCCGGGAGAGGGCGCCATGCTGCGGGGCGAGCGGGTGACTCTGGGGCGGAACGGCATCCCCGCCGGCGACGCCTTCCTGCGGCTGAGGAATGAGGAGCTTTGCCGCACGCTGAACCGACTGCTGCCCCTGTGGACGCGGCGCATGGGCGTCTCCGTAACGAAGCTGACCCTGCGGCAGATGACCAGCAAGTGGGGCTCCTGCGCCGTGGACAGCGGTCATGTCACCCTGAACCTGAGCCTCGGCGCCATGCCGGAGGAGCTGACGGAATATGTGCTGGTGCATGAGCTGACCCACATGCATCACCCGGACCACTCTCCGGCCTTTCATGCCGAGATGACCCGCCTGCTGCCGGACTGGAGGCAGCGGAAGGACAGGCTGAACCGCTTCGGTCCCCTGTTCTTTCCGCCGGAGGAGGATAAATGAAGAATCTCAAGCTGAAGAATGAGCTGCTCTCCTGGGGGCAGATCCTGCTGGGCTGCGTGCTGGGCGGCGCGGCCTATCCCATGTTCCTGACGCCCAACGGCATCGCGCCGGGCGGCCTGACCGGCGTGGCCACCATCCTGAACTACCTGCTGGGCTGGCCCATCGGCACGGTGTCCTTCATCATGAATGTGCCGCTGTTCATTGCGGGCTGGCATACCATGGGGCGGCAGTTTGCCATGAAGAGCCTTGCGGCCACCTTCCTGTTCAGCGCCTGCATTGACCTGCTGCCCTTGCGGCCCCTGACACAGGATCCGCTGCTGGGCACGCTGTACGGCGGTATCCTGCTGGGCGCGGGCCTGGGCTTCATCATGCGGGGCGGCGCCACCACCGGCGGCACGGATATGATCGCCCGCATGGTGCATCGGCGGCTGCCCTTCATCAGCACCGGCAATTTCCTGTTCTTCATCGATTTCGCGGTGGTCGCGGCGGCGGGCCTTACCATGGGCATCTCCGAGGCGCTGTATGCCCTCATCTGCATCTGGGGCTGCGCCAAGGTGATGGACATGGTCATGCTGGGCCTCACCAGCCGCAAGGCCTGCTTCATCATGACGCCCGAGTGGGAGCGGGTGAAGCGGGCCATCCTCTTCGACATGGACCGCGGCGCTACCGAGCTGCTGGCCCGGGGCGCCTATTCCGGCACAGACCGGCCCGTGCTGCTGTGCGTGGTGAACAACCAGGAGGTGGCCCGTCTGAAGGAAATCGTCCGTGAGGCTGACCCCGACGCCTTCGTTATCATCACCGACGCCCATGAGGCCCTGGGCGAGGGCTTCTCGCCCCTGGAGGGAGATTGAAATTTCCTCTTGCCAAGAGCGCGGAAAAAGGGTACAATGCTGTTATCCGGAAGACCGATTTTAACAAAGGAGGCTGACCCCATATGACCATCAAAGAGATTCAGAACGCCGCCAAGGACAAGATGACCAAGTCCTCCGAGGCTTATCAGCGGGACATGCTGGGCCTGCGCGCCGGCCGTGCCAACCCCAAGCTGCTGGACCGCATCACCGTGGATTATTACGGCACCCAGACGCCCCTGAACGGCGTGGGCAATATCTCCTCTCCCGAACCCCGCATGCTGGTGATCGCTCCCTGGGAGACCTCCATGATCAAGCCCATCGAGAAGGCCATCCTGACCAGCGACCTGGGCCTGAATCCCTCCAATGACGGCAAGGTGATCCGCCTGCTGATCCCCGAGCTGAACGAGGAGCGCCGCAAGGATCTGACCAAGGTGGCCAAGAAGGGCGCAGAGGAGGCCAAGGTGGCCGTTCGCAACATCCGCCGCGATGCCATCGAGCAGGTCAAAAAAATGAAGAAGAACAGCGAGATCACCGAGGACGAGCAGCGCAAGGCCGAGGAGGATCTGCAGAAGATGACCGACAAGGCCATCAAGGACGTGGACGGCATCTGCGACGCCAAGGTAAAGGAGATCATGTCCGTCTGATGGATACCGGATTGCTGGGGCTCCCCCTGGAGCGGGCCGAGGCCATCCTGCGGAGCAGAGGCCTGGAGCCGGAGGTGCGCGTTACCCGGGCGCCGAGGGATGAGCGCGAGGGCGGTGTGCTGCGGGTGATCCGGGCAGACGGTCCCGTGCTGACCTGTGCCGCCTTCCATGAAACGCCCCGCGAGGCTGGGGAAGCGTAAGCCAGACAAACGAAAAGCCCGATGCCGCTTTGTGTGACGGCATCGGGTTTTTTCATGTGGCTCAGGCCTGTGAGCCGATGATGCAGCTCAGGTTGCCCATGATGGCGGCGGCCACCTGGGGCTTGTTCATGGTATACAGATGGATGTTGGTGACGCCGTTGGCCACCAGGTCGATGATCTGCTCCGTGGCAAAGGCAATGCCGGCCTGGGTCATGGCTTTGGGGTCACCGCCGAAGCGGTCGGCAATGGCGGCGAACCTGGGCGGCATGATGGAGCCGGAGAGCTCCACAGCCCGCTTCACCTGTTTGGCGTCGCAGATGGGCATGATGCCGGCGCAGACGGGCACCCGGATGCCTGCCTGCCGCATCCTGTACAGGAAGTTGTACAGGATGCCGTTGTCAAAGAACATCTGAGTGGTGAGAAAGGAGACGCCGGCGTCCACCTTCTCCTTCAGATGCTCCAGATCCCGGGCGCGGCTGGGGCATTCTGGATGTCCCTCCGGATAGCAGGCGGCGCCGATGCAGAAGTCGCCCCGTTCCCGGATAAAGGACACCAGCTCCCGGGCATAGCGGAAATCCTCCTGGGCACGGCCTTCCTTCGGCGGATCGCCCCGCAGCGCCAGCACATTCTCCATACCGGCGGCGTTCATTCGGGACAGCACCTCCTCCACATGGGCCCGGCTGCTCTGCAGGCAGGTCAGGTGGCACAGGGGCGTGATGCCGCTGTCCAGCACGGCCTCCGCCACCGCCAGGGTGTGCCCCGGGGTGTTGCCGGCCGCGCCGTAGGTGACGGACATGAAGCTGGGCCGCAGTCCCGCGATCTGCCGGGCCACATGCTGGGCCTGGCTGAGGTCATCGAAGCGCTTGGGCGGGAACACCTCGCAGCTCAGATGCACCCGGCCGTCGGAAAGGATGTCGCTGATCCTCATGGCAGGCTCCTCCTCATTCGGTGTGATATTCCTCGCCGCGCCCCGTCATGGTCAGGGCCAGCAGCTCCCGCCTGCCGGGCAGGGTGGCCACCTCGAACCAGTCCGGGTGGGCGGTCATCAGCCGCACCCACAGGTCCTTTTCCTGCGGCAGCGGCAGGGACAGGGAAAGGTCGTGGCGGATCAGCCCGTCGATCTCCCGGCACAGGGGCTCCAGCCGGTCCTCCGGGACGCTGAACATGCTGGGCTCGGGCCGCCCGTCCACCAGGGCCATCATGATCCTGTCCCGGCAGACTGTCTGCCAGTCCATGGCGCTCTTTTCATATACGGGATACCGCAGGTAGTCGAAGTCCAGCCAGATGTAATGGCTGTAGCGCAGCTCCCGCTGACGGGTGCGGGCCAGCAGGAAGGGCTTGCACAGGTGAGTGTAGTTCAGCAGATCCTGCCGCATGATCTCTTTGGGCACCTGCAGGCCGTAGTGATGCCTGTATTCCGTCACATTCCCGTGGTTCAGGGACAGCGCCTGGGCGTTGGGCGGATCGGTATAGCACTGCAGAGGCAGATTTTGAAGGCTGCTCAGGCGGCGGAAGCAGGCCATCCGCTGCTCGTCCAGCCTTTCGCCCGGCACCGACAGCCAGAAGGTGACGCACAGGGGCGTGCAGGGGCTGGTCCGGCTGTCCAGGGTGCGCAGGGCCTCCTGCATCCGCACCATGGCGGGCACCTTCGTTTCAAAGCCGAGATCCCAGGTCATGACGCCGGCCCGCAGCCTGGCGGGCAGCTCCCTGTCCCGCACCTGAAAGCGGTTCCGGATCTCAAAGCGGCGCAGGGCCTCGCTGTCCAGGTGAGGCTTCAGGGACTCCCTGGGCAGCTCATTCTCCCAGAGGATATGGATCACCGGCCGGTTCAGGGTGTAGATCTCCCACTTGGCGGCGCCGGCGGCCAGGAAGAGCGGCAGCTCCGTGCCGGCCACCGCCCGGAAGAATGCCGCCGGCGCGAAGCAGAAATCCGGGTTGATGAAGGCACCGGGCACGGGATGCCTGGCATAGCGCAGGGGCGTGCCCCGGTCGAAATGCAGGTCCAGTCGCCTGTCGATGGCCGTGGCGCACACGGAGCAAACCGCGTCCACGGGATCCACGTCCCGGGGCAGCAGGCCGGTCAGCAGGCTGGAGAAGCCGCTGGCCTTCTGGCACCAGCCAAGGGCCCGGAGCAGGCTCCTGTCCCAGCGGCGGGAGAAGCGCATGGCGGGATGGGCCGCCAGCACATGGGACTCGCCCTGCCACACCGGGTCGATGCCGCTCCAGGCGGTCAGGCCGGACACCAGGCTCAGCCGGGGGCTGAACAGGTCCATGGCGGCCCGCTCCTCCTCCGTGGGCGGGGTGCGCAGGGAAAGGCCGAAGCTGAGCTGCTCCGGCTCTGAGGCGTTGAGGACGGCGCTGTCCAGGCAGTCGGCAGCCTCGGACCAGGTCTCGGCCTCCAGCAGCATCAGGATACGGGTCACGGGCTCACCTCCTTCCCGTTATTTGCGGATGCGGGCGCCCACAGGAACGCTGACGGCGAACACCGCCGCCGCGAAGATCACGATGGCGGCGCCGGCGGAGGTATCCCAGGCATAGGCGCAGAGCAGCCCGGCGATGCCGCAGACCATGGCGATGCAGACGCTGTAGATGGCGTGCTGGCGGCTGTTCCGGGCCAGGTTGCGGCCGGCGGCGGCGGGCAGGATCAGCAGCGCGTTGATCAGCATGACGCCCACCCAGCGGATGGCCAGCATGACGGCTACGGCCAGCAGCACCATGAAGGCGGCCTCCACCAGCCGGGTATGGGCGCCTCGGCTGTGGGCCAGGGAGGTGTTTACGCTGGAGAGCAGCAGCTGGTTGTACATCAGGCACCACAGGATGACCGTGACGATAAGGGCCAGCAGCAGCCACAGCAGATCCTGGGGCGTTACCGCCAGCACATCGCCGATGAGCAGGGAGGAGTACTTGGCAAAGCCGCCGCCCCGGGCCAGGATCAGCAGGCCCGCCGCGATGCAGGTGGAGGAGAACACGCTGATGATGGTGTCGGTGGTGGTGGAGCCGTGCTGCTTCATCCAGAAGAGCATCAGCGCCCAGGCGATGCCGAACACCAGCATGCTCAGCAGATCGCTGCTGACGCCCAGCAGGATGCCCAGGCCGATGCCGGTGAGGGCGCTGTGGCCCAGAGCGTCCGAAAAGAAGGCCATTTGCTGATTGACTGCCATGGTACCCATCAGCCCCAGCAGCGGCGTGATGAGCAGGATGGCCAGGAACGCGTTTTTCATGAAGCTGAACTGCAGCGCCTCGATGGGCAGGATGGCGTCCAGCAGGGCATAGATCGTCTGCATCAGGCACGGCCTCCTTCACCGAATACGCGGGCGAACTCCTCCGAGGCGAAGACCTCTTCGGGCTTGCCCTGGGCCAGCACCGTCTTGTCCAGCAGCACCACATGGTCGGCATAGCTGCGCACCAGCTCCAGGTCATGGCTCACCAGCAGGATGGCCATGTGGTGGGTCTGGCGCAGCCGCATCACCGTATCCAGAAACAGCTGCATGCCGTTGTGGTCCACGCCGGATACAGGCTCGTCCAGCACCAGCAGATCGGGAGCCGGGTGCAGGGCCAGGGCCAGCAGCACCCGCTGCAGCTCGCCGCCGGAGCAGCGGCCCAGGGGCTTGTGCAGCAGGCCTTCGCCCTCCACGGCGGAGAGTGCCTCCAGTACCTCGGTCCGGGTCCTTTTGCCGATGCCGGTCCAGACGGGCCGCTTCGAGAAGGACGCGGCCAGGAAGTCCTCCACCGTCACCGGCATCTCCCGGTCGAACAGCAGATGCTGGGGCACATAGCCGGTGGTGATGCGGGAGAGCTGACGCCCCTCGGCGTCGTTGTGGCTGACGGAGCCGGTGTGGGGCAGCTCCCCCAGCAGGGTGCGCACCAGGGTGGTCTTGCCGGCGCCGTTCTGGCCGATGAGGACCGTCAGCTGGCCGCAGTGGATATGCATGGACACATCGTGAAGCAGCTCCTGCCCGCCGCGGACCACCGAGATATGGCTCAGGGCGATGCGGCACAGGGCGCATTGATGAAGCGGTGACATAATACCTCCGTGGATCGGGAAATTTCCGGGGCCCTTGCTTTTTCGGGGCCTTTGGGGTATTATATCATAAAGCGGCGGCGGAGAAAAGCCCCGCGCCATGAAAAAGTGAACCCCTATGCATAAGGAGGAAACGCGCATGATTGCACTGGCATGTGACCATACGGGCATCGAGCTGAAGCAGTAGATCATGAAGCTGCTGGACAGCATGGGCCTGGCCTGGAAGGATTTCGGCAACAACGAGCATTGCAGTGACGATTACCCCATCTTCGGCTACCGGGCCGCGAAGGCCGTGGCCAGCGGCGAGTGCGACCGGGGCATCCTGATCTGCGGCACCGGCGTGGGCATCGGCATCGCGGCCGGCAAGGTGAAGGGCATCCGCGTCTGCACCTGCTCCGACCCCTACACCGCACGCCTGTCCAAGATGCACAACAACTCCCAGATCCTGACCATGGGCGCCCGCGTGGTGGGCCCCGAGCTGGCCAAGATGATCGCCACCGAGTGGCTGACCGCCGAGTTCGAGGGCGGACGCCATCAGCGCCGCATCGATATGCTCACCGCCATCGAGAACGGCGAGGAGATCGAGTAAACAGCACAGAAGGGGCTGTCTCATTAAAGAGGCAGCTCCTTTTCAATACAAAAAAAACATTCG
>R14__coassemble_1681_pt1 | contig 10611 bp, 10 predicted proteins | sample R14__metabat2_high_PE_034 | metagenome-assembled genome bin R14
CAAGTTCCATGATGTCGAATTCAATCTTCAGCTTCAATGCCTTTAGCTCCTTCGTTAGCACAAGTATTAGAGCTTGGAGAGGTAGCCCAGCTTGATCATGTTGGCAATCATGGTTTTCTCGCTCATGTCGAAGCGGTTATCCTTGATGTACTGCAGCACTGCAGTATAATTATGAACAGCATATTCCTTGTTGCTCATACGGCCACAGGTGGTATGGTCACCGTTGAAAATCATACCGCCATTAACATCCTTCAAAGCTTCATCGTTCAACTCAATACGGCTCATCTTAAATTCCTCCTTGATATGATTGACATCATATAATCATCGATCTAAATGTGTAGAGTTAATCAGTATTCCGGACAAGAAAAACCAGTGCAGGTATAATCATCACAGGTCAGCGCAGCGCAGAAACATGAGATGCAGTTGTGCGAATCCAGGCACTTACTGGCCGCAATCAGATTCGCCTCAAAGTGAATTACCTCCAACTGGGGCTTAAAAGACTTTTTCATGCTTCAACCTTCCCCCTTAAGCCTTAACATCATAAATGTCGCAAGTATATGCGCTTACACACGATCCACAGTCATTACATGTATACATGTGACATGTATAAGGGGGACATGTATCAGTACTTGAAGCAACAATCACATCATCATCAGCTAAAGCAATGACAGTCACCTACGGAATCCCAAACTTCTTCATGAAAGCGCCTCCATCAAGTACACCTGTCGCAAACGGGTGCCTACTATTCAACCGGTCCGCCATTAGCAACCCTCTGCTTGTCCAGATAGTATTTTTTTCTGAGCAACCTCTCATAAACCTGTACCTGGCTTCGCTTCCTTGTAGGAGTGCAACGGCCGTCCTATGGGCAAACCACCAAATGCACGCAATGGGGATACAAAGCACAATGGTTACAAAGCTCATGATGGCTGTATTCATGGGCCAACTGCAGCTTGTCCGGGAACACATTCCCGTCAATATGCCCGAAAGCATCATCGGGGCTGCTGTTCTCGCATTTGCCGATTCGGCCATCCGGGAAAACCGTGATGCCTTCGTCACCATCAGACATACAGTGGATGAACTTGAATTCCGGCAGCTTGTGCACACCGTAGGATAACCCTGCGGCAACCAACTGATCCTGCAGCTGCACAGATGCCAGATACAGCCTGTCCTCGGAACCTTCGGCGTACTCAATGGGGGCATAACCCACCTTATCGTAAACCAGATGCCCGTAGACCTGCACACCCTTCACGCCACTGAACTTCACCTTCAACTCATCAGCAAGCTGGTGAAGATTGTCAATGTTGTCCTCGGTGATGTTCAGCCGCACAGCCACACTCACTCCGGCATCCGCCAACAGCCGGATGTTTTTCAGCACCCGCTCATACGGGCTGCCTACCGGATTCACATACGCCTTGGAGCGGTTGTAGACCTCCTCGGTGCCGTCCAGTGTGATCTGAATGCTCTTCAAATGCCACTGTTCAACGGCTGTCTTCACCACCTGTTCGTCAAACAGGTAGGCATTGCTGACCATGGAGGAACTAAAGTGCTTGTCATTCTCTGTCAGCCGCCTGCATATGTAATCGATGATGGGCTTGCCGACCAGGGGTTCACCGCCGAACCAGGTGATCTGAATGCCATTCCCACCGGAATGCTCCAGGATGTAGGCCACCACCTTGTCGGCCGTTTCGGTTGTCATGGTTTGCTTCACAAAGTTGTTCTCGAAGCAGTAGAAGCATCTGGCGTTGCATTGCAGGGTGGGGTAGATGGTGTAGCCTGTGATGTACTTGTGCCGGTGCAGCTTCCTGTAGATCACGCGCAGCTGGTCAACGGACTTCTTTTCGTTGAAGCTTTCGGGGACTACGAAGTGATGCTTCACCAGCTCCTCCAGCTAAGAAGGCTGAAGCTCCGGCAGTTTGTCACCGATGTTCCATACCCCTTCAAGCACCATCAGCTCGGAAGTCACATTGTTGTACAGCAGTGTGCCGTCCTCACATTCGGCCTTGAGAAGGTATTCCATCCATCTGGGGGCCTACCCGTCCTTGAATTTGGGAATGCCCCACAACTTCGCCACGCTTTCACGCGGCTGATCCACTGTCCTGATCATACTCGGCAACATCACTGTCCTTTAGCCCTGCATGCAATACCCCATGGCTACAAAAATAGCCTCTGTTATCATACCACAATGCGGGGACAAAAGTCAAGCGGCAGGCATCATCTTTGTAACATTTTTAAATGAGCGACAGGCTCATTTACCCACAAGCCTTTTCACTACTCTCCCCGCCTTCCCCCTCATCCTTCTGTACGCCATCCACACCCGCCTGTGCTTCCGCATCCACCGCAGTCCGTACCTTCGCTGGGCCTCGGTGTCCAGGGGATAGCGGCGGCCGTGGCGCTGCATGGCGGTGACCAGGCCCAGCACGTCCTCGCGCTTCAGCGGGGCGTCGGGACCGGCGCAGTTGTCGCCCCAGGTGATGACCCTGTCGGGCGTCACCCGGTACACGCGATGCACCACATGGGCGCCGTCCGCCCTGCGGAACAGGACGATGTCGCCCACCAGCGGCTCGCGCTTCAGGGGAATGATGGTGACCGGGTCCTTCATGTAGCGGATCAGCGGCTCCATGCTGCTGCCGTGCAGCGGCACGGTGATGGGGATGTCCACGCCCTTCCGCGCGTATTCGGCCCAGTCCTCCAGGGAGATCGTTCGGGTATCCATGCTTCGTGATCCTTCGTCCGTGTGCTTCGGGACCGGCGGGTCTCGCATTCCTCCTTTCGTATCAGGGGCTGCAAGCCCATCCCGTATGCCCTCAGGCGCTCCCGGGATGGCTTACACCCCTATATACGCAGTCGAAGCGCGGAATCCACGCGGCCGCGAAAAATTGTTTTTCAGCCTCAGCCGTTGATCATGGCCAGGCCACCGTACAGCAGCGAATCGTCGCCCAGGCCGGCCACCTTCAGCTCCACCGTGCTGCGGATGGAGGGCATGCAGTAGCGGTCCACCTCGGCCAGGATCTTCTTCAGGAAGGTCTTGCCGCAGGCCTCCATGACGCCGCCGCCGTACACCACCACATCGGGGCTGAAGGTGTTGATCATGTTGCCCGTGGCCACGGCCAGGTAATGGCAGGCGCGGTCCACGGCCTCGGTGGCCACCTCGTCGCCCTCGGCCAGAGCCTTCTTCAGGCTGCTGCTCTTGAAGGCGCTGCCCACCAGCTGGTCGGCCATCATGCTCTTGCGGCCGCGGCTCACCTGCTGGCGCACATAGGCGGACATGCCCTGCTTGCTGGAGAAGGCCTCCAGGCAGCCCCGCTGACCGCAGTTGCACAGGGGTCCCTCGGGATCCAGGATCATGTGGCCGTACTCGGCCGCCTTGAAGCCCGTGCCGGTGTAAAGCTCGCCGTTCAGGATCAGGCCACCGCCCATGCCGGTGCCCACGAAGAAGCCCACCACGTTTTTGTAGCCCTTCGCCGCGCCGTACTTGTACTCGCCCAGCACGCCCACGTTCACATCGTTGCCGATGAAGAAGGGCACGCCGAAGCGCTTCTCGATGGGGGACTTGATGTCATAATCCCGCCAGGGCAGGTTGGGGGAGAACAGCACGATGCCCTTGGACTGGTCGATGACGCCGGGCGCGCCGGCCGCGATGGCGTTGACATCGCTCTTCTTGATCTCCGCGTCCTTCATCATCCCGTCCACGACGCTGATGATGACCTCCTCGATGTTCTCGGAGGAGTCGCCGCCGGATTTGGTCTTCTTCTTCAGCCGGTGGATGATCTTGCCGTCCTTGTCAAAGATGGCGCCAAGGACCTTGGTGCCGCCGATGTCCAGACAGATGTTGTATGAGCCCATGGTGATCCCTCCCTGTTTTTATAGATGAGTCGGGTTGTGAGCATTTCTTTCCATTTATAATAAGCCGTTTTCACCTCTTTGTCAAGTGCCGTCATAAAATAACGCCGATGCCCCTTCGGAGCGGGGTCACGCTCCGGCTTGCTATTTCCTTCATTCTGTGCTACAATTCATTCCACAGGGCGGGAAACGCCACTTGAGAAGCATTACGAATCCCACAGGAGGTAGCTTATGAAGCTGTTTCACCTTTCCGATCTGCATATCGGCAAGCCGCTGATGGATATGCCGCTGCTGGAGGATCAGCGCTGGGTCTTTGAGCGTATCCTTTCCCTGATGGATGAGGAGCAGCCGGACGCCGTGATGATCTGCGGCGATGTGTACGACAGCTCCAGGCCCTCGGCCGACGCGATGGAGCTGCTGGACGCCTTTCTGAACGGACTGGCGGCCCGGGGCAAGCCGGTGCTGATCATCAGCGGCAACCACGATTCGCCGGAGCGGCTGACCTTCGCCCGCAGCTTCCTGGAGCGCAGCAACATCCATGTGTCGCCGGTCTATGACGGCCACATCGAGCCCGTCGTCCTTCGGGACGGCCACGGCGAGGTGAGCTTCTGGCTGATGCCCTATGTGCATCCGGACAACGCGGCCCGCTTCTTCAAAGGCACGCCCGTCAGGAACGCCGACGACGCGGCCCGGGCCGTGATCGGCGAGATGAAGGTGGACACCGCCGGACGCAATGTGATCCTCTCGCATCAGCTGATCGTGGGCGGCAGCACCAGCGGCTCGGAGCGTCCCAGCATCGGCTCGCTGGAGAATGTCAGCGTGTCGCTGTATGACGCCTTCGACTATGTGGCCCTGGGGCATCTCCACCGCCCTCAGAACGTGGGCCGGAAGGACGGCACCATGCGCTACTGCGGCACGCCCCTGATGTATTCCCGGTCCGAGCTGGGCTGGGAGAAATCAGTGACCGTGGTGGAGCTGGAGGAGAAGGGGAATGTGCGGGTCAGGACGCTTCCGCTGGGCGCCAAACGGCCGCTGCGGCTGGTCCGGGGGCTCTTTGAGGACCTGGAGCATGACGGCCCCGCGGCGGGCACGGAGAATGACCTGTATTTCATCGATCTGACGGACGAGACGGATGTGCCCAACGCCGCCGCCAGGCTCAGGGAACGCTTCCCGGGCCTTGTCTGCATGTCCTATGACAACGATCGCACCCGGGGCGGGGAAGATGACCCGGAGCCGCCGGAGCCGGAGGAGAAGCAGCCCCTGGAGCTGGTGAAGGATCTGTACAGGCTGGTCAACAACAGGGCAATGAGCGATGAAGCCGCCGATTTTGTGCGTGCTACGCTGAAGAGGATGGAGGATATGCAGCCATGAAACCGGTCAAGCTGACGATGAGCGCCTTTGGACCCTACGCCCAAAAACAGGAGCTGGAGCTGTCCCGGCTGGGAGAAACGGGCCTGTATGCCATCACCGGCGAGACAGGCGCCGGCAAGACCACCATCTTTGACGCCATCATGTACGCCCTGTACGGCACAGGCAGCGGCGAGGACAGGGAGGGCAGGAACCTGCGCTCCATGTATGCCGATGAGGACACGGAGACCTATGTGGAGCTGCTTTTCCGCAGCGGCGGCAGGGAATACAGGATCCGGCGCAGCCCGGCTCAGCGCCTGCGGGGCAACAAAACCGAGACGGCTGCCAAGGTCACCCTGCAGGAGCTGCCTGACGGCAGGGCCGTGACGAAAAAGGACGAGGTGACCCGCCTGATCGAGGGCGAGATCATCGGCGTGGATGCCCAGCAGTTCTCCCAGATCGTGATGATCGCCCAGGGCGAGTTCAGAAAGCTGGTGCAGGCCAAATCGGAGGAGCGCACCAGGATCCTGCGCCGCATCTTCAAGACAGGCGACTATGACCGCCTGGCCTCCATGCTGAGCGACGCGGCGAAGGAGAAGCAGGGCGCCTACAATGATACGCGCAAGGAGATCCTGACGGCGCTGAAAAGCATGCGGGCGGAGGAGGATACCCCTTTGGCGCAGCGGCTGAAGGAGCTGCAGGCCTCCGGCCCGGAGAGCCTGTTCATAGAGGGCGCCCTGGCCCTGGCGGAGGAGCTGAAGCAGGCGGATGAGAACGCCTGCTGCGCGGCCTCCGGGGGCAAGAAGGAAGCGGAGGCGGCCCGCGCCGCGGCGCAAAAGGCCTATGATGTGGCGGCAGATGCTCAAAAGAAGCGGGATGAGCTGAAGGGCCTGGAGAATGAAGCCCGTGCGCTGGAGGAGCGTCAGGCCGCACAGCTGGAGGCAAAGCGCCGGGCGGAGGAGCAGCAGCCGGAGATCGAGCGGCTGTCCGGTGAAATGGCGGTGATCGAAAGCCGGCTGCCGGAGTATGCCGCGCTGGAGGAGCTGGAGAAGCAGCAAAGGGATTCGGTAAAAGCGGCGGAGGAAGCTGCGGGGCTGGAGAAGCGGTCAGAGGGCAGCCTTCTCACAATGAAGGGAGAAAAGGCAGAACTGGAAAAGGAGGCCGAGGGCCTGAAGACCGCGGCGGAGCGCAAGGCTGCGGCGGACCTGGCCCTGAGCAGCCTGCAGTCTGCCCATGAAAAGCTGAAGAGCCTCGACAGCCGTGTACGGGAAAAGAAGAACGCCGACCGGGAATGGGCTTCTGCCGGGCAGTCAAAGCAAAGGGCTGTGGACGCCGGACATCTGGCGAAGGAGCAGCGGGATGCTCTCAAGGCAGAGCTGGAGGCGCTGGGCAACACCGCACTGGCCGTCTCCGACTGCGAACGCCGGCTTAGCGACGCGTAGAAGGAAGCGAAGCAGCTGTAGGAGAGAAAAACGCGGGTCCTTCTATGGCAGCAGGAAGCCAAAAAATATGAAGCGGCACAGCAAAGCTATACGGCTGCCAGGCAGCAGGCGGAGCGGCTCCGGAATGAGGCAAGCGGCCTGCGCAGGAGATACAACGACAATCTGGCGGGCATCCTGGCAGCGGGCCTGCGGGAGACGGAGCCCTGTCCCGTCTGCGGCAGCGTTCATCACCCGCGTCCCGCTGTCCTGTCCGAGCCCATCGACCGGGAGAAGGTGGAGCAGGCGGATGCCGCCGCCACGGAAGCGGAGGCCGCCGCCTCGGCACAGGCTGCAGACTGTGCGGCAAAGAAGAGCCGCCTGGAAAGCAGCCGTGAGCAGCTTGCCGGTGAGCTGGGCAGCCTCCCGGAAGGCGCCTGGCAGGAGGCGACGGAGCAGGCCATCGAAGCGCAGGCCGCACAGCGGAAAGCCCTCGATGCCGCGTTGAAAACGGCTCAAAAGGCAGACGCGCGGGCAAAAGCAATCTCCGGCACGGAGCTCCCGAACGCGGAAAAGGCACTGGCAGATGCCGGACAGAAGGTGACCGGAACGGCGTCCGCTTTTGCGGCCGCGGCCCAGACGCTTGAAAAGGCGGCCGAGGAGGTCGGCAAGGCGGCAGAGGGACTGATGCCGGAGGGCTGGGACGAAGCGCTGCTGAAGGCAAGTATCGATGCCAATGAAGCAGCCGGACGGACGCAGAACGGCCTGAAAAAACAAGCGGAAAAGGACATTCAGAGGCTGGAGGAGATCGCGGCCCGGCAGGGAGAGCTTGGACAGCAGCTGGAGCAGGAGACTGACCTTCTTCATCAGCACAGGCAGAAAGCTGCAGAGGAGCAGCAGCGCGGTAAGGGGCTGTTGGCGAGGATCACAGAGACCAGAACCAGGCTGACCTGGGCCTCCAGGGACGAAGCCGAGGCTGACCTTAAGCGCGCGCAGGCCCGGAGCGAGCTGCTGCAGAACGCGATCCGCGATGCCGGAGAACAGCTGCAGAATACGGTCAATCAGCTGTCGGAGCGGAACGGCCGGATCGCCACACTCAGGCAGCAGCTGCAGGACAGCCCCGAGACGGATGTGGAGCGGCTGAAGCAGTTTCTGTTCAACGCGCAGGCGGCCTATGAGCAGAAGGAGCTGCTGGACCGCGGATGCTTCAGCCGCCGGCAGAGCAACCTGCGCCAGATCGGCAACCTGCAGGCCAGGGCGGAGGAGGCTGTACGGCTGGAGCGGGAATTCCGCATGATGCAGGACGTGGCCAACACGGCCTCAGGCAGGGTCAGCGGGCAGGCGAAGCTGACGCTGGAAACCTACGCGCAGATGGCCCTCTTTGACCGGATCCTTCGGCATGCCAACCTGCGCCTGCGGCATATGTCCAGGGAGCAGTATGAGCTGAAGCGCCGCCCGCTGGAGCAGGCCGGCAACAGGAGTCAGACGGGCCTGGATCTGGATGTGATCGACCATTACAACGGCACGGTGCGGTAGGTGGGAACGCTTTCGGGCGGCGAGGGCTTCCTGGCCGCGCTTTCGCTGGCGCTGGGCATGTCGGATACCATCCAGGCCAGCGCGGCCTCAGCCGTACGGCTGGATACCATGTTTGTGGACGAGGGCTTCGGTACCCTGAGCGGCGGCTTCCTGAATCTGGCGATGGAGGAGCTGATCGGAACCGCCGAACAGGGCCACAGGCTGATCGGCATCATCTCCCATGTGGAGGATGTGAAGAGCCAGCTGCCCTGCAGGATCGAGGTGACCAAGCTGCCCAGCGGCGGAAGCCGGGCAGTGATCAGGGGCGGCGGGCTGTGAGCGCCGGTCCCGGCAGGGCAGCCCGTTGAAAAGAAATGTGCCCAGTCGGGAACAGCGGATAACGACTGTTTCGCTGCCATGCTTTACATATATTAAAGCGCCTGTCGCGGCTTTGGCGGCAGGCGCTTTATGGTGTTTGGAAATTGTGGATCGGTTATTGCGCGGAGGAGACCACACCATTCCTGGTGTAGACCAGTCCGGTAGGCTCGGCGGTCAGGCCAATGCCGATGGTGTACTCCTCCAGGTCCGGCAGATAGCCCTCATTGATGCGGGACTTGGGATAATAGAGGAAGCGGCGCTGGCGGTTCTCGCCCTCGGTCAGGGAGAACACGGAGGTCTGCCCGTCGGGTACGGTGAGGCCGGCCAGCTCCAGGATCGTGGCATGCAGCTCGCTTTGGGAGGCACAGGCTGTATTGACGGTTACCTCACCGTGGGCGCCGGGCTTTTTCACCATGAAGAGAGGATAGGCAAGGCCCTGATCGAAGCGGCCGTGGTCGGCCATGATGATGACGGTGGCGTCGTCATAGATGCCCAGATCCTTCATCTGCTGCAGATAGGTCTTCACGGACTTCAGCACGCCGCGGGTCTGGTCGTAGGCGGTGGATTGCCAGCGGCCGATGTTGTTGCCGTCGGCGTCCATGTCACAGGGCAGATGAGAGCCGGTCACATGGAAGAAGCGGAAGGTCTTCTGCTCCTGCAGGGTGATGGGGGAGGCGGCCCATTCCTGGAAAAAGTAATTGTCCCTCGTGTAAATGGGCGTGCCGTCCTCGGCGGCGAAGTAGTCCTCGAAATCACCGCTGTAGAATTCAAAGGACGGCTTCAGCACATGGGGCATATAGGAGAAGGCGGTAAACTTGACCATCTGGAGCCCCAGCCCCCAATGATCACCGATGACGCAGGCGGTGTCCTTCAGGTTGCTTGCGGTGCCCACCATGCTTTGGTCCAGATACTTGGTGCTGGTGTAAAGGCCGATGTCATAGCCGGCCTCCGTCAGCTCGTTCCACAGCGGTACATCCTTGTAGGCTTCGGCGAGAAAATCGGAAACGGTCTCGCTGTTTTCGTACCAGCGGCCGGTGAGGATGAAGGGCAGGCTCATCTTGGTCTTGGAATAGGAGCCCACGAAATCGGTGAAGTAGACGAAGCCATCCAGGTCAGCCGTTTCCTCCGGGTGCTCCTCCAGGAGCTGCTGCATGTAGCCGGTATCGCAGGCATCCAGCAGGAAGATGACAGTGTTCTGTGAGGAGGAAAGTGTATTCGTGCCCTGTGAGGTCGCCACATAGGGCTTCTGCTCATAGGTCAGGGGAGTGGTGAACAGCGTGATGACCATGGTCAGCAGCTGTACGACCGTCAGGAAGGCACCGGCGGCTGTGGCAGCCAGACGCAGCCAGTCCTCCTTCACCAGCACCAGCAAGACAGCCGCGATCAGGAGCACGGCCCAGATGATCGTGTTGGTCACGGCGGTGGAGGTGTATTGCGCCCACTGCACGCCGCGGCCGTCCAGCTCGCCGTAATCGATGTTCAGGAAATTGCCCTGCAGGTATACGCCCAGACCAAGGGCGAAGATCACTGCTGTGAGCACCATCACGGCCTTGCGGGGCAGCAGACAGCCCAGGCCCATCAGCAACGCCAGAAGGGCGAGTCCCATCAGAGCCACATAGGGGATGCAGTCCAGGATGGAGAAGCCGAAGTCATTCTGGTTGTTGAGAAACAGGTTTACGGGGCCGAAGAGGAAGAAGGTACACACAAGGAGCAGAGAGGCGCACAGGAGCGCCAGCAGCTCCTTCTTTTTCGATTTGATCGCTTTCAAGGCAGTGGCCATCCTTTCATCATTCCCTGGGTCACAGGTCCTCGGGGATCAGGCGGATGATCTCCTTGAAGGGCATGCAGATGTCGTCGCATTCCTTGGCGCGGTGATGCTCCAGGATGAGCTTCGCCGCGTTCTGCATGGCGGGGAAGCCGGTGCGGGTCAGCTGGTTGGCATAGATGACCACGTTCACGCCGCGGGCATGGAACTACTCCTCAGTCACGGTGTTGAAGGAGGTGGGGACCACCACGATGGGGGTCACGGCATCCTGCGCACGGAACTTCTCCACGAATTCGAAGATCTCGGCGGGATCCTTCTTGCGGCTGTGGATCATGATGGCGTCGGCGC
>R14__coassemble_1686_pt1 | contig 10579 bp, 11 predicted proteins | sample R14__metabat2_high_PE_034 | metagenome-assembled genome bin R14
GGGCTGTCCGGCCCGGGGCGCTCAATGTACGCGCGGTAGCCCCACCCCAGACACAACAACCAGCACCCCCCCCCACCCCCCCCGGCGGGTAATGCCCCCGCGGGCGGCCCTTTTGTGCCTGAGGCTGCTTCAGGCTCCGCACAAATCCCCGCCGCTCACTTGACAAGGGGCTCAATGGAATGCTACAATCACACTCGACAGCATGAACGGAGGTTCCGTATGACAGAGCGGGAAAGTATGGCAGCCTTTCGCCCGGTGCAGACGCGGCGGGCCAGCGAGGCGATCTATGATCAGATCCGGGAGATGGTCGTCAGCGGGAAGCTGCAGCCGGGAGACCGCCTTCCCAGCGAAAGGAACATGATGGAGCTGTTTCAGCGCAGCCGGCCCACGATCCGTGAGGCATTGCGCATGCTGGAGCGCAACGGCTATATCCGCACCTCTCACGGGGCCAACGGCGCCGTGATCCTTGCGCCCAGCGACCAGAACATGACGGAGGTCATGACCGACGCTATGGAGGCCGGACATATCGGCCTGCGGGATCTGGTGGAGTACCGGCAGATCTGTGAGGGCGCCACGGTGGCCTGGGCATGCCTGCGGGCCACGGAGGAGGATATGGCCAGGATGCGCGAGCATCTGGAGCACATGCGCGGCCTGACGGGGGATTACGAGGCCTTCTCGGCGCTGGACCCGCAGTTCCATCAGCTGATCGCGGCTGCGGGGCATAACCGGGTCAGCGTTTCCATCAACGCTGCCTTCAGCCGGCTGAATCAGCACTTTTTCAATAAAAAAATGGCCACCCTCAGCGCGGAGCAGCGGCAGGCCATGTGCGAAAGGATCCAGGAGATGCATGAGGCCATCCTGCGCGCCATTGAGGCAAGGGATGAAGCGGAGGCCAGGCAGGCAATGGCGACCCATATCACGGCCTTTGAGGACGATCTTCAGGAGTGAGGACCGCCGGGTGGGGCCGGAGAAGCTGCCGTGACGGCAGGTGAACGGGGGATCGGTATGCTGTATCAGAACATGGAGTTCCACAATGTGGCGGAGCTGGTGCCCCGGGACGGCGGCTTTGCCATGCCGAGGCTTCCGGCGAATGTCAGGTCCGGGCTGGACGGCCCCGGCAGCGCGTAGGCGCTGTTCCATTCCTGCGGCGTGGAGCTGCGCTTCCGGATGGTGAGCGAAGAGGTGCGGCTGACGCTGCACATGGAGGATGTGACGGAGGGCCTGCCTGTCAGCCTGTATTTCGGATGCTTCCAGGGCCCGTGGGATACCTCTGTCAAGATGATCGGCCGTGAGCCGACAGTCATCACGGTCCGTATGCCAAAGTCACTGCCGTCGCTTTGCAGGCTCGCGGAGGAGCATCGGCATCCGTTCCGTCCGGAGCTGGTGCGGGTGATCCTGCCTTACGGGAAGTGCGTTTTCGATGGGGTGGAAGGGGAGACGCTGCCGCCGCGGCCCGATGATGTGCCGGCGAAAACGCTCCTGTGCTATGGCTCCTCCATTACCCATGGCAGCCTGGCCCTGGGGACGCCGCATACTTATGTGTACCGGCTTGCCGGCCGGCTGGGCTGCGATGTGCGCAACCTGGGCATGGCGGGCTGCTGTCACCTGGAGGAGAGCGTCCTGTGGGCCATCCGAAGGGATCCGACCTGGGACATCGCCACGGTGGAGATGGGCATCAACATGCTCTCCTGCTTCACTGAAGAGGCGTTCCGGCAGCGGGTGCGCCGGGCGGTGGAGGTGCTTTCGCAGGAGGCGAGACCTGTGTTCGTGACGAGCATCTTCCGGGCCATCGATGAGGACGAGAAGTATCGGCGCTTCCGGGAGATCGTGCGGGAGGAGGCCGGTGGAAGGCTGCCGTTCATCAGCGGAGAGGAGCTGCTGCATGAGGAGGACCTGGTGGCAGCCGATCTGGTGCATCCTTCCCTGCAGGGGCATGAGCTCATCGCAGAGCGCTGGGCAGCCTTTATCCGCGGGGCTTTGAACAGCCAATAAAGATCGGGCAGGCCGTGACAGATCCGGCCCTTCAGCCTCAAAGCAAAGCTTCCCGGCATCCGCCGACAGGGCAGGTGCCGGGCCTTTGCCGTACTGTCGGCGGCGAAGGGAGCCATAAAGGAAATCGCATGAAGAACTCCGGTCCGGCCAGAAGGCCGGGCCGGAGCTTTGCTTACGGCACCCGGAGGAACGCTTTCCGCCAACATCCGAAGAATCGGGCTCTGACAGGGGAAGCATTCCCCAAAAACGGAATTTTTGCAAAATTGGGGAATCGGGGCTTCACCCGGCCGCGCCCCGAACAGATATATCCCCGCACGGCTTCCGTGCTGCCGTGTCCCCGCAATCAGCAGCCCGGGGAGGCCCTTTTAAGGTCAGGTATCCCGCGGCATCAGAGCTCCGGCTGCAGCCTGACCTCGTATACGGGCCGGATACGGGCGCCGCGCAGCTCCGCCACCAGCGCCTTCACGGACTCGTTCCTTGCCGCCATGGCTGATTCCACATTGACCCTCGCACCCTCGCGGATCGGGGCAAGCTTCAGCACAGGCTTCTGTGTCTTCAGCGCCTCCATATGCTCCATCAGGCCGACCTCCCAGGTGTCCATATTGCAGAAGTTGTCACTGATCAGCTCCTGGCCCAGGTACAGCCAGCCGATGTCCGCGCGATAATCCAGCTGAAGGATGGCGTCCTTCAGGCCGGCCATCGCGGTGGTGTCGATCTCCAGCTCAAAGCGGTGCGGCGCGGCCTCGGTGACCTTCAGGGAAACCTCGCGGTGGGGAAGGCTGAGCCTGTAAATGCCGAATGGCCCTTCCTGTGAGATCTGCTCCAGCTGGGGATCGCCCGCAAGCCTGTTTGCCGGGCAGGCCTGCAGCTCGTTTTCCTACGCGGTGGTCTCCAGCCGCAGCCTGCCCTTTTCATCCTCAAGCAGCGCCGCGTCGGTCAGGATCAGTGAGCCGTCGCGCAGCACATACAGCCGGTCGGCCTGCCCGCGGCTCAGGGCTATCACATCAAGCTCAGTATCCCCCTTGCGTACAGTGAAGAACGGCAGCTCACCGGTCACGGTCACGCCGTCCTCAAAGACGAACTGTCCATCCATGCCCTCCGGAATCATGAATACCCAGGTGGCTCGGCCGTTCAGCACGGTGCGCAGGATCGGCTGCGCGTTGGCCTGCTTCAGCAGAATGCCGTCCATGTCGAAGCGGAAGGGCAGGATGGCGTTGTCATCCGCCGCCAGACCGAAGCGCCAGGTGTAGTCCCCGTCGGCGGTATGAACGCAGACGGTCCGGTCATGCTTTTCCGGCAGGTGCAGGTGATCCTGGAAGTTGTTCAGGAACAGGAAGCCGCTCCGCCCGTCTGTCCGCACGGCAAAGCGCAGTGTTTCACAGTCGCGGGGATCGATGGAGGAGGCGCCCTCCGGCAGCACCGTCTCCATGGGTGCCAGCCGGTCGCCGAAGAAGCGGGTGAAGTAATGAATGGCCCGCAGCCTGTGGTAGGAGGGCCGCAGCTGGCCAAACTCGCCCAGGGCCGCCTGGTAATCATAGGAGCGCTTGGGCACCTGGGCCTCGTTCAGGAAGGCGCCGTGCTTTCCGATGGGATTGGTGCCGCCCTGGAACATATAGTAGCCGATGAAGCTGCAGCCGGAGCCCAGCTTGATATTGGCCATGGCGTCCACGCTGCGGTAGTCCAGCTGAAAGCGGTAGTTGTAGCAGCACGTCATGCCGCCGCCCATCTCACAGCAGGCGTAGGGGCGGCTTTCCGGCTCATATGGCGGGGTGAAGTCGTCGGCGTACTTCTTCCCGTTGTGGTGATAGTCCTCATACACATAGCCCGGAGTGCAGGGATGCTCACCGGTGTGGGAGTAGAAGATCCAGGGCCAGTAGGCATAGCCGCCCCACAGGGGCATGATGCGGGGTGAGTAAGCGGCGCCGCCCCAGGCCGTGCCGGTGAAGAAGGCAGGCGTCAGGCCGCAGGCCAGCGCCGTCTGACGCAGTGTCAGCAGGTATTTTTCCCCTTCATTGCCGCCGAAGACCCATTCGTTGGAGATGCCTGTGGTCATTTCCCATGGCGCGGAGGAATGCTCGTATTCATTGTCCAGCTGCACGGCAATGATGGGGCCGCCGTCCCGGTAGAAAAGCCCCTTCACCTGCTCCGCGATCCTGCCGTACAGGCGCCTGACATAGAACATGAAGCCTTCGTTGGTGTGGCGTACCTCGAAGGGCTTGCCGTACAGCCAGTCCGGCAGGCCGCCGTTGCGCACCTCTCCGTGGTCAAAGGGGCCCACCCTCAGGATCACCTGCAGGCCATGCTTTCCGCACAGCTGCACAAAGGTCCTCAGGTCTCTGCGGCCCGTAAAATCGAATACGCCCTCCTCCTCCTCGATGTGGTTCCAGAAGAGGTAGGTGGCCACGATATTGATGCCGCCCATGCGCATCTTGATCAGCTCATCCTCCCAGCGCCTGGGATCCATCCGGCTGTAATGGAACTCGCCGGATACCGCGAAGAAGGGCTTGCCGTCCTGCACCATATAGCTGTTGGTGAAGGACAGCGTATGGCCGTCCGCGCCGCTGCCGCTGAAGTCCGGCCCCAGGTCATAGCTGCGGGTGGGCTTGAAGGCTTTCAGATCCAGTTCGTACCGCATTCAGATCCTCCTTTTGTCAGATCGGAAAGGAACAAATTACACAAACAGGGAGTTGGCGTAGACGCCGGGAAAGGAATCCGGGATCGGCACCGCGCCGCAGGCCCTGTGATAGAAGGCGCGGTTCTTTTCCTCCACCCAGCCGATGATGGCATAGCCGTAGCCCGTCTCCCGCATGGCGTACATGGCGGCGCGCACCAGCTCCTGACCGATGTGCAGCCCGCGATACGCCTCGTCCACGCCCACGGGCCCGAAGAAGCCTCTGAAGGTGGCGTCGCAGCAGGCAAAGCCCAGGATGCGCTTCTGCGGATCCACGGCAATGAAGCCTGTGACGGGTGTGTTGCACATGGCTTTTTCAAACTCGTCTGCCCATTCACGGCTGAAATGCTCCAGGATCCAGCGGGAGACGCGGGTCCTGTCCGCCGCCATCACCCGGTGGATCCGGATGCCGGCGGCGGTCAGCCTCTCATCCGGCTGGGGAAATTCCGGCAGCGCGTACAGCCTGACCAGCATATCGTACTCCTGCATGAGGCGGCTCCTTTCACGGCGCGGCGAGGCGCTTTTCAAAAAAGGAGGACGGAGGTTTCCCTCCGCCCTCCGGGGTCAGGTCACAGCTCAGCGGGTGGCGGCCCAGGCGTTGTACTGGGCGTAGAACTCGTCATAGATGGCCTGCAGGCCGGAGGCCTCCAGCTTGGCGGTCATCTCGGCGATGGTGGCATCCACATCGTCCACCAGGCCCAGGGTCAGAGGTCCGAAGTACTCGTTCTTGATGGCGGTGCAGGCGGCCATCTCGGCCTTCACAGGGGTCTCGTCGAACACGAAGGTCGTGCAGGGGTTGGAGACCATGCGGCTCTTGAAGTTGTTGTCGAAGGCTTCCTGACGGGAATCGCCGTAGACGCCGATCTTGTAATCCTTCTTGCACCACCAGCCGGCGGCGTTGGAGGTGGCGGGGTAGGAGGACTGGGTGGAATCGCTGTAGTAGTAGCCGTTGCCGCGATCCTCCCAGTTCACATTCTCGATGCCCAGCAGCATCAGCAGGTTCAGGTCGTAGTCATAGCCGATCAGGTCCATGACCATGGCGGCGCGCTCGGGGTTGTCGCTGTTGGCGGCCACGGCCATCACGGAGTTGTTGTACTCCTCGGCGAACACATGGGCATCGGGGCTCAGGTCATAGGCGTTGGTGACGGCGCCGGCAGCCTCGGCGGTATGCATGTAGTTGAAGATGGTGCCGTTCCAGACGCACACGGCGCCGGTCAGGTTGGCGAAGGACTCGTAGTTCAGGATGGTGTTGCTCAGGGCGCTGCGGCTCCAGGCGCCGGCATCGGCCAGGGTCTTCATGTCCATGGCGTAGGCGCGGAACTGATCGGTGGTCACGGCAAACTTGATGGACTCGGCGGTGGGCAGGCTGCCATCTTCGGGATAGATGGTCAGGAAGTCGTCGTTGTAAACGCCCATCATGTTGAACTGCTCATAGTAGGTGCGCCACAGCTCGATGGTGTCGGCGGCCGCGTTCATGGCATAGATGCCGCTGACGGGGGTCTCCTTCTCGGCGATGGTCAGCATGTAGTTCATCAGGTCGTCCCAGGAGGACAGGCTGGTGATGCCGTACTTCTCGGCCAGGTCCTGACGGATGCCGACATACTTGTAGTTGGGCACCATCATGTTGCAGGGCACGCCCACGCAGACGCCGCCGATGGTGGTCTGGCCCCAGCTCTCGCTCTTCTGGTTGGCGTAGGTCATGGGCATGTTGGTCTTGATGAAGTCCTCATCCAGCTCATAGAAGGAGCCCTTGGCAGCCTCGGTGTACAGATAGCACCAGGAGGCGGTGTACATCAGGTCCACCTTCTCGCCGCCGGCCAGGATCAGCGGATACTTGGTCTGATAGTCGGACCAGGACAGGAACTCGATCTCCAGGGTGGTGTTGTACTCGGACTCCAGCACCTTGTTGATCTCGGCCACGACGGCGTCGGTGCCCTCATACTTGTCGCCCACCAGGTACATCAGCACGGTGTAGGGCTTGGAGGTGTCCACGCCGGAATAGTCATAATCCTGGCGGTGCACGGCGGGGGTGGTGTTGGCCACGGCGGTCTCGCCCTCAGCAAGGCTGAGCAGCGGCAGCACGGCCAGGCACAGGACCAGAAGCAGGGAAACGAGCTTTTTCATACTGGGTTCCTCCCTTACCTATTTTTTATGGAGCTCTCTCCATAAAGACGAATGGAATCAGCCCTTGACGGCGCCGATGGTCAGGCCCTTCACGAAATACCGCTGTACGAAGGGATACAGCAGCACGATGGGGCCGGTGGCGATGACGGTCATGGCCATCTTCATGCCCTCCAGGGGCACCTGGGTGTTGACGGCCACCGCGCCATTGGAGGCGGCGGCGGCCTTGCGCAGGGCGTCCGCGCTGTTCAGCATGGTCTGCAGATAATACTGCAGGTCATACTTGTCGCTCTTGGTGATGAAGAGCATACAGTTGTACCAGTCGTTCCAGTAGGCCAGTGCGGAGAACAGGCCCAGGGTGGCGATCAGGGGCGTGGACAGGGGCATGATCAGCTTGATGTAGATCTTGAAATCGTTGGCGCCGTCGATCTTGGCACTCTCGGTGATGGCGGCGGGCAGCGAGCTCATGAAGGACTTGGCGATGATCATGTTCCACACGGAGAAGATCAGCGGCAGGATCAGCGCGTAGAGCGTATTCTTCAGGCTCAGATAGCGCACGCAGATGATATACCAGGGCACCAGGCCGCCGGAGAACAGGGTGGTGAAGAAGAAGAAGAAGCTGAAGAAATTGCGGGCCTTGAAATCCTTGCGGGACAGCACATAGCCCGTCATGGTATTGATGAAGATGGAGATGACGGTGCCCACCACGGTGACCAGGGCCGTGACGCCGTAGGCCCTCAGGATGGCCTCGGGCTTGCCCAGACACTTGGCGTAGCTCTCCACGGAAAACTGCTTGATATACAGGGGATAGCCCTCCGCCACCAGCACATTCTCCGCCTGGAAGGAGGAGATGATGACCAGATAGAAGGGAATGATGCACAGCAGCGCGAAGAGGATCAGCAGGGTATAGCCCAGGATGTTGAAGGCCAGCACATCGTTGGTCATTACGCGGTGAGAGCGGCCATGGTGCTTGCGGAGCGCTTTGCTTTCCATTGCTCATCCCTCCTCAGAACAGCGCGTAATCCGGCTGCAGCTTCTTGACGGTGAAGTTGGCGGCGCAGATGGTAACGAAGCACAGGACGCTCTGATACAGGCCCGCGGCGGCGGACATGCCGATGTCGCCCGTCTGCATCAGGGAGCGGTACACATAGGTATCCAGGATGTCCGTATAGGGAAGCAGGATGGAATTGTCCTTGATGGTCTGGTAGAACATGCCGAAGTCGCCGCGGAACACATTGCCGAGGGCCAGCAGCACCAGGATCATCATCTGCGGCACCAGCGACGGGATCGTGATGTGCCGGATCTTCTGCCACACATTGGCGCCGTCGATGCTGGCGGCCTCAAAGATCTCCTGGTCCAGGCCCGTGATGGCGGCCAGGTACACCACCATGCCGTAGCCCGTCTTTTTCCATGCGTTCACGATCACCAGCGTCACCGGCCAGGCGGAGCCGGTGTTGTACAGGTCGAAGCGGCTGCCGCCGAGGGCCACGATCACATTGTTGATGGTGCCCTTCTCATAGTTGAACATGTTGAACATGATGGCGGAGACCACGACCCAGCTGATGAAATAGGGCAGGAACATCACCGTCTGCAGGGTCTTCTTGAATTTGCGGCCCACCACCTCGTTCAGGATGATGGCGAAGCCCATCTCCAGCAGCACGCCCACGGCGATGAAGGCCAGGTTATACAGCAGGGTGTTGGAGGTCAGCATGCCCAGCTTGCCGGAGATCTGCAGAAATTTGAAATTCCGCATGCCTACCCACGGTGAATTGTAGATGCCCAGCTTGGTCTTGAAATCCTTGAAGGCCAGCACCACGCCCGTCATGGGCCAGTAGGCAAACACGATCACATAGGCAATGGCCGGGAGCAGCATCACAAAGAGCAGCCAGTTCCGGCGAAGCTCCATCAGGACCCTTTTGCCCAGCGGCTGCTGATGCCGGAACACCGCAGCCTGTTCCTTGCCGCGCGCCATAAACATCCCTCCCGAATGACCGGAGCTGCCTCTGCTGCCGCAGGGCATCCGTTTGATATCCTTCTGTCTCTGATTCGATTGTACATTTGCGCCGCATGGCTGTCAATCCTTTATCCTGCAGAAATATATAAAAATCCTGCAAACGGACGGAACCCCTTTACAAACCGAAGAAAATGGGTTAAGATGCAGTTGCATGACGCAAGACCGGTCGTATCGGGGAAAATAAAAGACTGGAAAAACAAATTGCCGCGCTGCGCCGTGATCGGATTGCGGACAGAGGCACGGCCGATCAGGCATTGGATGCTTTGCAAATGATTCTTTTCTGCAACGGGAGCGTGAGGAGACCCCATGGAAAACAGATATACGGAGGACAAGGCCATCGAAAGCCGGTCCACCATCAATTTTGTGACGCCCAGCGAATGGGCCATGAAGAATCTGACGTGGCTCCAGCAATACGGACATTTCACCTGTGACTCGCATTACAGCGTACTGAACCGGCATTCCATGCAGAGCCTGCTCTGCATCATCACGCTGGATGGCGTCGGGGCGGTGCGGACCGCTCTGGGCACCAGGATGGCCAGGGCGGGCGATGTCGTCCTGATCGACTGCCGTGAGCTTCATGAATACTGGGCGCCCGAATACTGGGAATTTGACTGGCTGCATATCCATGGCGGCCCGGTTTATGAGATCGCCCACATGATCCAGGATATTTCGGGCAATGTGGTGACAGGCGGAGGCAATCTGTACAGCGCGCAGAGCCTGCGGTCCATTGCCGAGGGCAGCGCCATCCGGCTGAGCCGCCTGCAGGAGGCCAATGTGTCACGGCAGCTGAATGATTTTCTGGTCGACCTGCTCAATCATGTCACCGCGTAGGGAAACGGTCCCGCCGAAGAGGACTGGCTTTCCCGGTCGATCAATTTCATCAACGACCATTTTCAGGAGGAAATCAGCCTGGAGGCTCTGGCCCGCAGCCTGAACATGAGCCTGTCCTCCTTCAGCCACCGGTTTCAGAAGGCTGTGGGCTTCTCTCCTTACAGCTATATTCTCAACAGGCGCCTGGATGAAGCCAAGAACCGCCTGGTGGCGTCCGACAGTACCGTTGCGGTGATCGGTGAGACGGTAGGCTTCAAAAGCCCCGCCAACTTCTGCAAGCAGTTCCGCAAGCGTAACGGGATGACCCCCGGTGAGTTCAGGCAGTATTTCAGAAATATGCCTGTCATTTCGCTGACACGTCCGGATGAGGCGGCACACTCCGGCCCCGAGAGGGCCGCGCATCCGCTTCCGGGAGAAAGCTGACCACGGCGGCAGCGAACAGAAAAGCGTCACCCCCGGGGGCCTTTTTGAAGAAAAAGCGCTTCTGCATCAGGTGCACAACGGACAGGCCCGGCTTCCTGCGGACCCGCGCCGGGATTGCCCGCAGGGAGAAGCAAAAGAGGAAGCCTCGGCACGGCACTGAATGAGGCAAAATGGACGCTGGGGATTTTTCTGCGGCAGATAAAAGCAAAATTTGAAATGCCATGCGACAGAAGACTTTGCGCATGGGCACAATAGGGGAGTGGGTAGCAAATAAATTTAATGCAGAATACTGCAAAAATCCACCGATTAAATCTTGTTTGTTTCCTTTTTAAAGACTGGATTTTCCCTTGCTCAGGCTCCGGTCCTGTGCTATAGTTCCATTAAGAGCAGGATGATGACTACACTGCTGCTGCTGCTGCTGCTTCAGCCCGATTTGCAAGGAGGAGAAATGCTGCAATGAGTGGAACTGATTCCTTTGATCCGTCTCCTACGCATATCCGTGTTCGCGGTGCGAAGGTACATAATCT
>R14__coassemble_1712_pt1 | contig 10484 bp, 15 predicted proteins | sample R14__metabat2_high_PE_034 | metagenome-assembled genome bin R14
TGCTGATCAAGCAGATCGGCCCCATGTGCCCCAACCATATGGATGCGGAGAAGTACGAGTTCTGCTGGATCGTGGACTTCCCCATGTATGAGATCGGCGAGGAGAGTGGCGAGCTGGAGTTCTGCCACAATCCCTTCTCCATGCCCAACGGTGGCCTGGAGGCCCTGAAGAAGGCCCAGGCCGGCGAGATCAATCCCCTGTCCATCACCGCCTTCCAGTATGACCTGGTGTGCAATGGCGTGGAGCTGTCCTCCGGCGCCGTCCGCAACCATGATCCCGAGATCATGATTGAGGCCTTTAAGCTGGTGCGGCTGGGCGAGGAGGATGTGAAGGCCAAGTTCCCCGCCATGTACAACGCCTTCTGCTACGGCGCGCCGCCCCATGCCGGCATCGCTCCCGGTGTGGACCGCATGGTGATGCTGCTGGCCGGCGAGGACTCCATCCGCGAGGTCATCCCCTTCCCCATGAACAAGAATGCCCAGGATGTGATGATGGGCGCCCCCGGCACCGTGGAGCAGAAGCAGCTGGATGAGCTGCACATCGCCCTGGTGAAGCCCGAGAAGGCCGACTGACCTGCAGGGGCAGGCCCCGAAAAGTGAAAAATCGGTGAATTTGCGCTTTTCGGGGCTGCCGCTTGTTGTCAACAGCTGAATTTTCTGCTATACTGAAGCAGTGGGCGTATGCCGCCCGCCGTTCAGCGCAGACATTTTTCGTCATCCGGATGCGTAAAGCATCCAAGGAGGTTTCATATGGCAAAGAAGGATAATCTGCCCAAGACCGTGGTGGACTCCGGCGAGGCCGCCAACACCATCTCCTACGCCCCCGAGGTGGTGGCCATCATCGTGGGTGTGGCCGCCAATGAGGTGGAGGGCGTGGCCGGCATGGCCAGCGTCTCCGGCGGCATCCGCAGCCGCAACAAGAATATCACCAAGGGTGTGAAGGTGGAGGTCGGCACCGAGGAGGTCAGCTGCGACCTGTACCTGAACATCGAGTACGGCCGTCCCATCCAGAAGGTCTGCCAGGATGTGCAGGCCAGCGTCCGCAAGGCCCTGGAGGATATGACCGGCCTGCATGTGGTGCGCGTGGATGTGCATGTGCAGGGCGTCAGCTTTGAGAAGGAAAACAGCGCCATCACCGCCGGGGCCCAGAAGGCCGTGCTGACCGAGGAGGCCGGCAGGGAGCCTGTGAAGGAGACCGAAGCCGAGGCCGAGCCTGTGGCCGAGGAGCCCGCTGCCGAGGCTGAGCCCGAGGCCGCCGAAGAGGCTCCCGAAGAGGTCGCCGACGCCACCGTGGAGGAGACCGGGTCCGACGCCGAGTAAGCGAGAGGAGGGGCCTGAATGAAGCTCCGTTTTTCCGACCGTCTTCTGACGGTCCTTTTGGCAGTCTTTTTCCTGCTGGCGGCCGCGGCCATCGTGGCGGAGAGCCTGTTCGGGGCCTCTCTGTCCCCCATTGCCGTGAAGCTGCTGCAGGACCGCTCCACCCTCTGGATGGTCATCCGGGCCGCGGTGATCCTGCTGTGCCTGGCGGTGGCCTGGCTCTGTCTGCGGATCACCTTCCGGCGGCCCCGCAGGGTGGATATCGACTTTGTGGAGCAGAAGACCGAGGGCGGTGAGCTGCGGGTCTCCGTGAAGGCCATCGAGGGCCTGGTGCGCAAGTGCGTCGCCAACCATGAGGAAATGACCCTGAGCTCTGTGCGCCTGTAGAACCGCCGGGACGGTCTGACCGTCATCATGGTGTGTCAGACAGCCGCGGACATCAGCATCCCCCTGGCCGTGGCCGCCCTGCAGAAGCAGCTGCGGGAATATGTGATGGAGAGCACGGGCGTGGACATTCACGAGATCCGGGTGGAGATCGATGACGCCATGGCCGAGCTGTCCGGCGGCTCCTATCGGCTGCATGATGCCGTGATCGATCCGGAGGCCCATCAGGCCCCGGCGCCTGAGCAGCCCATGATGCCCCCGCCTCCCGCGGAGGAGCTCTTTGCGAAGGCGCCTGAGGAGGAGCCTGCTTCGGCCTGTGAGGAGCGCCCGGAGCTGCCCGTGAGGGAGGAGGCTCCCGCTGAAGCGGAGGAGCCTGCCATGGCCGAGGAGAGCCCCGTTCCCGAAGAGGAGGCTACGGTGGCGGGGGAAGCGCCTGCGCCCGAGCTGCCCGCCGGGCCTGCTCCGTTTGTCGCGGAGGAGGATGAACCAGCGGCGGCCGGTGAAGCTGTGTCTGAGGATGCGGAGCGTCTTCCCGATGAGGACGGCGATACCCTGGTCCACGGGGGAACGGCGGAGCCTGAACGGACGGAGGAGACCGTGCCCGAGGCAGCGAAGCCCGTGGAGCCTGCCGGGGCGCAGGAGGCTGATGCCCCGGCAAAGCGCGGCCTGTTCGGCAAGCTGTTCGGACACAAGTAACACACAAATACCGGAATACAGAAGTGGGAGAACAACCATGTCAAGACCTACCGCGAGAGCTGCGGCAATGCAGCTGATCTTTGAGCAGATGGCCGGCGGACAGGGCGGCGAGGAGTCCCTCCAGCTCGTGTATGAGCAGATGAGGGAGGACGGCCAGCTGCAGGTCGGCAAGAACGAACCCAACGTGGAGGACCGCGCCTGGATCCAGGAGGTGCTGGAGGGCGTGCTGGACCATATCGACGAGCTGGACGAGAAGATCAACGCCGCCAGCCGCAACTGGACCACCGCCCGCATGCCCTGGGTGGACCTGACCATCCTGCGCCTGGCCACCTGGGAGCTGCTGTATGGCACCGGCGTGCCCGGACCTGTGGTCATCAATGAGGCCGTGGAGCTGGCCGGACGCTATTCCGAGCCTGCCAGTGGCCGCTTCATCAACGGCGTGCTGGGCACCATCCTGCGCGGCAGGGAAGTGCCCCAGGCATGACCCGCATCGTCATCGGGTTTGATACCAGCTGCTATACCACCTCCGTTGCCGCGGTGACGGTGGATGGCGGGCTGATTGCCTCCTGCCGCAGGCTGCTGCCTGTGGAAGCGGGCGAACGAGGGCTTCGGCAATCCGAGGCCCTGTTTGCGCATATCCGGCAGCTGCCGGAAAGGATGGAAGAGCTTGCCCCGAAGATCCGGGGGATGGAGATCGCCGCCGTATGCGCCTCCGCCCGGCCCAGGGATGACGAGAGCAGTTATATGCCCGTGTTCCTGGCGGGAGAGGGCCAGGCCCGCTCCCTGGCGGCGGCGCTGGGGGTGCCCCTGTTCCGCTCCACCCACCAGCGTGGCCACATCTATGCCGCGGCCCTGGGCAGCGGCATCCGGGAGGGCGATCTGCTGGCTCTGCATCTCTCCGGCGGCACCACCGAGCTTTTGTCCCTGCGGGGAGAGGAGCTGACCCTGCTGGGCGGCACCCTGGATCTGCACGCCGGGCAGCTGGTGGACCGGGTGGGCGTAGCCATGGGGCTGCGCTTTCCAGCCGGGCCCTACCTGGAGGAGCTGGCGGTGAAGGGCGCCGCGCGATCGCTGCTGCCCGTCAGCATGACGGATGGCGGCATCAGCTGCCACCTCTCCGGCGCCGAGACCCAGCTGCAGCGCTGGATCGCCGCCGGGGATATGTCCCGACAGGATATTGCCAGGTAGGTCTATGACCTGCTGGCACGCACCGTGGCCCGCATGGTCCTGGCCGGGGCCGAAAGGACCGGCATCCGCCAGGCGCTGCTGGCGGGTGGCGTGGCCTCATCCGCGCTGTTCCGGCAGCTGGTCACGGAGCGCATACACAAAAAGGACCGTGGCCTTCGGGTCTGCTTCGGCAGGCCGGAGCTCAGCGGCGACAACGCGGTGGGCGCCGCCCTCATCGGGGCGGAACAGCTGCGCCGCCTGGAAAAAGAAAACACATCCGCATTGCAGGAGGAAGCATATGTCCGCACAGATCCTTGACGGAAAGGTGATGTCCAATGCCATCAAGGCGGAGATCGCCGAAAAGGTGGCCGCGCTGAAGGAGCAGGGCGTCACGCCGGGCCTGGCCGTGATCCTGGTGGGTGAGGATCCCGCCAGCCAGATCTATGTCCGCAACAAGGCCATCGGCTGCCAGCAGACCGGTATCCACTCCGAGACCATCACCATGCCCGCCGATACCACCCAGGAGCAGCTGGAGGCTGAGATCCGCCGCCTGAACGCCGACCCCGCCATCCACGGCATCCTGGTGCAGCTGCCTCTGCCCTCCCATCTGAACGAGGCGGAGGCCCTGGCAGTGATCCTGCCGGAGAAGGATGTGGACGGCTTCCACATCATGAACGCCGGCAGCCTGCTGAACGGCCTGGAGGGCGTGGTGCCCTGCACGCCCCGCGGCGCCCTGGAGATGATCCGCCGCACCGGCATCGATCTCAACGGCAAGGAGGCCGTGGTGGTGGGCCGCTCCAACATCGTGGGCAAGCCCATGGCCATCCTGCTGATGCAGGAGAACTGCACCGTCACCATCTGTCACAGCCGTACCCATGACCTGGCGGAGCACACCCGTCGGGCCGATGTGCTGGTGGCCGCCGTGGGCCGTCCCCGCATGATCACCGCCGACATGGTCAAGCCAGGCGCCGTGGTCATCGATGTGGGCATCAACCGTGTGGACGGCAAGGTGGTGGGCGATGTGGACTACGAGGGCGTGAAGGAGGTTGCCTCCTGGATCACCCCCGTGCCCGGCGGCGTGGGCCGCATGACCATCGCCATGCTGCTGGCCAATACCCTGCAGGCGGCGGAGCGCACCCTGCATGGATGAGCGCATCCTGCGGGTCGGCGAGCTGAACCGCTATGTGAACGGCCTTCTGCAGGACGACTGGCTGCTGCGTTCCCTGCGGATCAGGGGCGAGATCAGCGGCTTCAAGGCCTATCCCTCCGGCCACTGGTATTTCACGCTGAAGGACGAGAGCAGCGCGGTGAGCTGCGTCATGTGGCGCAGCAATGCCCAGCGAATGTCCTTTCGCCCTAAAAACGGTGACCGGGTGATCCTGCACGGCTGCGCCAGGCTGTATGAGGTCACGGGCGGCTTTCAGCTCCAGGCGGACAGCATGCGCCTGGACGGCGTAGGAGACCTGTATCAGCAGTTTGAGCAGCTGAAGGAGCGGCTGCGGGCGGAGGGCCTGTTCGATCAGGCCCGGAAGCGTCCGCTGCCTGCCAGGCCCAGGCGCATCGCGGTCATCACCAGCGCGGCAGGCGCGGTGCTGCACGACATCCGGCATGTGTCCGCCGCCCGGGATCCGGGCATTCCCCTGGTGCTGCTGCCTGTGCCCGTACAGGGCGCCGGGGCGGGCAGGGAGCTGGCGGAGGCCATCCGGCTGGCGCCATCGCTGCCGCTGGTGGATGTGATCATCATCGGCCGTGGCGGCGGCTCCATGGAGGACCTGTGGTGCTTCAATGATGAGGAGCTGGCCAGGGCCATTGCGGCCTGTCCGGTGCCGGTGATCTCGGCCGTGGGGCATGAGACGGACTTCACCATCTGCGATTTCGTGTCCGATGTGCGGGCAGCCACGCCCAGCAATGCGGCGGAGCTGGCTGTGCCGGACCGTTCAGAGGTACTCTCTGCGCTGCGGTCCATGCGGCGGCGGTTTGACCACGCGGCGTCAAACAGCCTGACGGAGAAGAGCCTGGCCCTGACGGAGCTGCGCTCCAGGATGGGGGCCTGCAGCCCGCTGCTGAAGGTGACGGGGCTACGGAGCAGGACAGAGGCGCTGCGCCTCCGGCTTGACCATCTGATAAACAGCCTGCTGAAGGAGCGGGAGCCCCGGCTCTCCATGGCCTCCATCCGGCTGGAGAACGCGACAGACGCGGCGCTGGACCGGAAGAAACGGCAGCTGGCCGAGCTGCGGGTACGCCTGGAGGCTGTCAGCCCCAACCGGATCCTGGAGCGGGGCTATGCTCTGGTGACCGGGCCGGAGGGCGTGGTATCCTCCGCGGCGAATGCACCTGAGCGCATGATCCTGCGCTTCCATGACGGCCGGGTGGCCGTATTGCGTGAAAAGGAGAACGACCATGGCAGCAAAGAAGAAGCCCACCTTTGAGGACCAGCTGGCCACGGTGGAGCAGCTGATCACCGAGCTTGAGGAGGGCGGTCTGCCCCTGTAGGAGACCGTGACCCGCTATGAGGCCGGCGTGAAGCTGCTGTCCGAGCTGGAGAAGCAGCTGGGCGAGGCTGCCCAGCGGCTGACGGTGATCCGCAAAAACGCGGACGGCACCGTGACCGAGGAAGCAATGGAAGGCGAAACGGAGGCCGACGCATGAGGACCTACAGGGAATATCAGGCGCTGGTGGAGGCGTCCCTGGAGGGACAGCTGGTCAGCCTGGGCAATATGCCGGACATCCTGCGGGAGAGCATGCTCTATTCCCTGCAGGCGGGCGGCAAGCGGCTTCGGCCTGTACTGCTGCTGGCGGTCTGCGAGGCCCTGGGCGGCAGCGCGGAGGAGGCTATGCCCTTCGCCTGTGCGCTGGAGATGATCCACACCTACAGCCTGATCCACGACGATCTGCCGGCCATGGACGACGATGATCTGCGCCGGGGCCGCCCCACCAACCACAAGGTGTATGGCGAGGCGGTGGCCATTCTGGCGGGGGACGGTCTGCTGAGCGCCGCGGCGGAGCTGCTGCTGCGCAGCGCCTGCCGGATGGGCGACCTGCGGGGCACCCGGGCGGCGGAGGCCATCCTGCGCAGGGCCGGCGTGTGCGGCATGGTGGGCGGCCAGACCATGGATGTGACCCAGGAGGGCACCGAGCCCACACCGGAGAAGGTGAGCTACATCCACCTGCATAAGACCGCCGATCTGCTGACCGCGCCGCCGGAGGCCGGTGCCATCCTGGCCGGCGCGGGCGGTGAGGCGCTTGCGGAGTGCATCCGCTACGGCACCTGTCTGGGCCTGGCCTTTCAGATGGTGGACGATCTGCTGGATGTGGAGGGCGACGCGGCGCAGCTGGGCAAGAACACCGGCATGGATGCCCAGCACGGCAAGCTGACCTGGATCGCGGCCCACGGGCTGGAGCAGACCAGGCTGGACGCCAAAGCCCAGATTCAGGCTGCCGTTCAGGCGGCGGAGGTCTTCGGTGAGGAGAAGAAATTTTTCCAGGCCCTTGCATTGGATACCCTGAACAGGGTACAATAATGGCATCTGGCCGGAAAGGGGATGGGCACCTTGCACCCGCTGACATAGCTGTTTGCCAATCGCTACATCCTGTGCGGAATTACGGCATGGATCCTGGCCCAGGCGTTGAAGATCCCCACCTATCTGGTGGTGGAGAAGAAGCTGGACTGGCACCGGTTCTTCGGCTCCGGCGGCATGCCCTCCTCCCACACGGCCTCGGTCATCTCCATCACGCTGCTGGTGGGGGCCAATCTGGGCTTCGACAGCGCGCTGTTTGCCGTCAGCCTGTGCTTCTCCATGGTGGTCATGTATGATGCCACGGGCGTGAGGCGGGAGACCGGCAAGCAGGGTGCGGTCATCAATGAGATCCTGGCCAAGGTACTCATTGACGGCAAGCCCATCTCGGATGATGAATTCAAGGAGCTGGTGGGCCATTCTCCCTTCGAGGTGGCTGCCGGCTTCCTGGTGGGTGTTCTGGTGGCGTTGCCCTTTATCCTGCTGTAATAAAAAGGAGGCTGATTCCCATGATGGACCATTTCCGCGAAGAGGCTGTTTCCCAGCATCACAAGACGCTCAACGAGGTGGTGTACTATCTCTCCATCGTGATGATGGTTTTCACCGGCTTCATTGCCCTGCTGGAGATCTCCGGGGTCATCAGCGCCGCCACCAGCGGCACCTCGCTGCTGAGCCTGATCCCGGATGTGATCCTGGGCCTGGTGAGCGCCGCCCTGTGCGTGTGCATCTTCCTGTTCCGGGGCCGCCTGCGCACCGAGTATGAGTACAACTTCACCAACGGTGATCTGGGCTTTGCCGCCGTGTACAACAATATGAAGCGCAAGAGCCTGGGCAATCTGAACGTGAAGACAGTGGAGGCCTTCGGTCCGGTGAACTCCGGCGCCTTCAACCGCTATGTCAGCATGCCCGGCGCCAAGCAGACCCGCTGGTTCCTGAACAGGGACGGCAACCTGTACTTCTTCTTCTTCCAGAAGGAGGGCAACAAGCGCGTCATCGTGTTTGAGCCCAGCCCCGAGATGGTGGAGGACATCAAGCTCTACCTGCCCCGCGGTGTGTATCAGGAGCACTGAGCAAAGCTCAATTCAGGAGTGAATATGGAAGTCTATCTGGACAACAGCGCAACCACCCGTCCTTCGGATGCGGTGGTTGCTTGTGTGCTTGCGTGTATGACGGAGCGCTGGCACAATCCTTCCGCTTTATACAGGCCTGCCATGGAGGCACAGCGGCTGATGGAGCAGAGCCGTGAGGCGGTGCTGAAGGCCTGCGGCGCGGCCGGACAGCGGCTGTACTTCACCTCGGGCGGCACGGAGGCGGACAACATCGCCATTCTGGGCCACATGCGCACGGTGAAGAAGCCCGGCATAGTGCTGATCTCCTCGGTGGAGCATCCGGCGGTATCGGCCTGTGTGCCGGAGCTGGAGCGCATGGGCCACCGGGTGCAGACTATGCCGGTGACCCGCACGGGCACCATCGATCTGCAGGCCCTGGCCGGGCTGCTGAACGAAGCTGTGAGGCTCATCTGCGTGATGCAGGTGAACAACGAGTCCGGCGCCATCCAGCCCATCGGGGAGATCGTGCGTCTGCGCAATGAAAAGGCGCCGGACGCGGCCATCCATGTGGACGGCGTGCAGGGCTTCCTGCGGGTGCCCGTGGACTTTAACAAAAGCGGCATTCAGAGCTACGCCCTCAGCGGTCACAAGATCCATGCCCTGAAGGGCATCGGCGCGCTGGTGGTCCGGAAGGAGCATCGCATCAGCCCCATCGTGTTCGGCGGCGGCCAGGAGAACGGCTTCCGCAGCGGCACGGAGAACATGCCCGGCATCCTGAGCCTGGGCGAGGCGGTGCGGACCTATCCGGGGGAGGGCGTCGAACAGATGCGCCGGATGAAGGAGCGTCTGCTTTCGGGGCTGCTTTCGGCTGTTCCGGGTGCGGTGCTGAACGGGCCGGAGCTGTCGGATCCTGCCTGCTCGCCTCATGTACTGAATGTGAGCCTGCCCCCGGTGCGCAGCCAGACGATGCTCTTTGCCCTGGAGGGAGACGGCATCTATGTGTCGGCAGGCTCGGCCTGCGCCAGCAAGAAGCAGAAGGTGAGTCCCATTCTGACGGCGATGGGCCTGCCCACGCAGCTGGCGGACTGCGCCCTGCGCTTCAGCCTCTGCCCCGGCCTGACGGAGGAGCAGATGGACTATACCGTGGCCTGCGTCAAAAAGCACTACGACCTGCTGTCCCGCTATGTGCGGCGGTAAAGGAGAAGAACGATGCGAGATCTGCTGCTCGTCCGCTATGGCGAGATCTTTCTGAAGGGTCTGAACCGGCCCTATTTCCTGCGCGCCCTGGTGCGCAAGGTGCAGCACGCGGTGAAGGACCTGGGCGGCCATGTGTGGCTGCACGACGGCCGTATTTTTGTGTCCGACTTCGAGGACCTGGACGCGGTGATCGCGAAGGTGACGAAGGTCTTCGGCGTGCACAGCGTGAGCCCTGCCGTGGAGATGGACAAGGAGGACTTTGACGCCGTATGTGCCCAGGCTGTCCGCATGATGGATGGCCTGACAGGCACCTTCAAGGTGCTGGCCCGGCGCAGCGACAAGCGGTATCCCATGGATTCCCCGGCCATCTGCATGGAGATGGGCGGCCGTGTGCTGGATGCCAGGGCCGACCTCCGGGTGGACATCCATCATCCGGACCATGAGCTGAACGTGGAGATCCGGGACAAGGCCTACCTGTATGTGAAGGTGATCCCGGCCTATGGCGGTATGCCCGTGGGCACCAACGGCAAGGCGACGCTGCTGCTTTCCGGCGGCATTGACAGCCCTGTGGCGGGCTGGACCATTGCGAAGCGCGGCGTCTGGATCAACGCGGTGCATTTCCACAGCTATCCCTACACCTCCGATCGGGCGAAGGAGAAGGTGCTGGATCTGGCCAGGATCCTGTCCGAGAGCTGCTGCGGTATCCGGGTGCATATCGTGCCCTTCACGAAGATCCAGCTGGAGATCCATGAGAAGTGTCCGGAGGAATACGGCACGCTGATCATGCGCCGCTTCATGATGCGCATTGCGGAGCGGATCGCCGTGGATGAGGGCTCCGGCGCGCTGATCACAGGCGAGAGCATCGGCCAGGTGGCCAGCCAGACCATGGAGGCCCTGGGCGTGACGGACAGCGTGGTGAGCATGCCTGTGTTCCGCCCGCTCATCGGTGCGGACAAGAGCGAGATCATCGAGGTGGCCAACCGCATCGGCACCTTTGAGACCTCCTCTCTTCCCTATGAGGACTGCTGCACCGTTTTTACGCCCCGTCACCCCGCCACCCATCCCAAGCTTGCCCTTGCAGAGGAGGCCGAAAAGTCCCTCGACATGGAAGCCCTCATCCGGGAGGCCCTGGATGGAGTGGAGGTAGTGCAGGTGTGAGA
>R14__coassemble_1805_pt1 | contig 10040 bp, 5 predicted proteins | sample R14__metabat2_high_PE_034 | metagenome-assembled genome bin R14
ATCGCCCAGAAGCGCAAGATCTCCGTGGGCGACAAGATGGCCGGCCGCCACGGCAACAAGGGCGTGGTCTCCCGCGTGCTGCGTGAGGAGGATATGCCCTTCCTGCCCGACGGCACGCCTCTGCAGATCGTGCTGAACCCCCTGGGCGTGCCCTCCCGTATGAACCTGGGTCAGGTGCTGGAGGTCCATCTGGGCCTGGCCTGCCGCGTGCTGGGCTGGCACATCGCCACCCCCGTGTTCGACGGCGCCACCTACGAGGAGATCCGCCAGTGCCTGCAGAAGGCCGTGGATACCATGGACGCGCCCGTCGATGAGAACGATCCCCATATGCAGAAGTCCTTCTTCCACAACGGCAAGCCTCTGCGCCTGAAGCTGAGTGAGGAGGAGAAGACCCTGTTCGTGGACGGCAAGCTGCGCGTCCGCGACGGCCGCACCGGCAATTATTTCGAGAACCCCGTGACCGTGGGCATCATGTACTTCCTGAAGCTGCATCATCTGGTGGACGACAAGATGCATGCCCGCTCCACCGGTCCCTACTCCCTGGTCACGCAGCAGCCTCTGGGCGGCAAGGCCCAGTTCGGCGGCCAGCGCTTCGGTGAGATGGAGGTCTGGGCCCTGGAGGCCTATGGCGCCGCCAACACCCTGCAGGAGATCCTGACCGTGAAGTCCGACGATACCGTGGGCCGCGTCAAGACCTACGAGGCCATCGTCAAGGGCCAGAACATCCCCGCGCCCGGCGTGCCCGAGTCCTTCAAGGTGCTGGTGAAGGAGCTGCAGAGCCTGTGCCTGGATATCCGGGTGCTGGATGCCGACAAGAACATCATCGAGATCCCCGAGCTGGATCCCGAGGATACCGCTCCCAATGATCCGCCCTACGCCCGCGAGGAGCCCGACGCTCCCGGCGAGATCGTGGATGACACCGCCGAGCTCACCGATGTGGTGGAGGAGAGCCCCGAGGGCGAGAGCGAAGCCGACACCGTGGCCGACAGCGGCTTCGGCGACTTCTCCGCCGAGGATTTCACCCTGGGCGACGACGACGACATGGATCTGAGCTTCCCCCTGGACGACGATACCCTGTAATGACTGAAGGGAGCGTGAACCCTTTTGTTTGAACTGATGAATCTGGATTCCATTCAGATCACCATGGCCTCTCCCGAGCAGATCCGCGCGTGGTCCCACGGTGAGGTCACCAAGCCCGAAACCATCAACTACCGCACGCTGCGCCCCGAACGGGACGGCCTCTACTGCGAGCGCATCTTTGGACCCCAGAAGGACTGGGAGTGCGCCTGCGGCAAGTACAAGCGCATGCAGTTCAAGAATAAGGAAAAGATCTGCGAGAAGTGCGGCGTCCAGGTGACCCGCGCCAAGGTGCGCCGCGAGCGCATGGGCCACATCGAGCTGGCCACGCCCGTCAGCCACATCTGGTATTTCAAGGGCATCCCCAGCCGCATGGGCATGCTGCTGGACATCAGCCCCCGTAAGCTGGAGAAGGTGCTGTACTTCGTCAACTTCATCATGCTGGAGCCCGGCGATTCCGGCGTGGCCAAATATGAGCTGCTGGACGACGCCCAGGTGCATGAGCTGCGCAGCGAGGGCAAGCAGTTCACCGTGGGCATGGGCGCCGAGGCCGTGCTGAAGATGCTGCAGGACCTGGACCTGGATGCCCTGAGCCAGGAGCTGAAGGCCGAGATCAACAAGCTGGACCATGCCCGCGGCGGCGCCATCCGTGAGACGGAGAGCCAGAAGCGGGTCCGTCTGGTGAAGCGCCTGGAGGTGGTGGAGTCCTTCCGCGCCAGCGGCAACAAGCCGGAGTGGATGGTGCTGACCTGCCTGCCCGTGCTGCCCCCGGACCTGCGCCCCATGGTGCAGCTGGACGGTGGCCGCTTCGCCACCAGCGACCTGAACGACCTGTACCGCCGCGTCATCAACCGCAACAACCGCCTGAAGCGGCTGCTGAGCCTGGGCGCGCCGGATATCATCGTCCGCAACGAGAAGCGCATGCTGCAGGAGTCTGTGGACGCGCTGATCGATAACGGCCGCCGCGGCCGCCCCGTGACCGGCCCCGGCAACCGCACCCTGAAGTGCCTGAGCGAGCTGCTGCGCGGCAAGCAGGGCCGCTTCCGCCAGAACCTGCTGGGCAAGCGCGTGGACTACTCCGGCCGTTCCGTCATCGTGGTCGGCCCCGAGCTGAAGCTGCATCAGTGCGGCCTGCCCAAGCACATGGCCCTGGAGCTGTTCAAGCCCTTCGTCATGGCCCGACTGGTGGCCCTGGGCAAGAGCAAGAACATCAAGAGCGCCCGCCGTCAGGTGGACAAGGCCAGCAACGAGATCTGGGATATCCTGGAGGATGTGATCAAGGAGCATCCCGTGCTGCTGAACCGCGCGCCTACGCTGCACCGCCTGGGCATCCAGGCCTTTGAGCCCATCCTGGTGGAGGGCAAGGCCATCAAGCTGCATCCCCTGGCCTGCACCGCCTTCAACGCCGACTTCGACGGCGACCAGATGGCCGTGCATGTGCCGCTGAGCATGGAGGCCCAGGCCGAGGCCCGCTTCCTGATGCTGGCCCACAACAACATCCTGAAGCCCTCTGACGGCAAGCCCGTCATTTCGCCCTCTCAGGATATGGTCATCGGCTGCTATTACCTGACCATCATCAACAAGAACGGCAAGGGCGCCGGCCGCGTGTTCCGCGATCAGGACGAGGCCGAGATGGCCTACGCCCAGGGCGAGATCACCCTGCAGAGCCCCATCCGCGTGCGCGTGACCCGCACCTTCGAGGGCGAGACCGCCACCCGCCTGATCAACACCACCCTGGGCCGCCTGATCTTCAACAGCGTGCTGCCCCAGAACATGGGCTACAAGCCCCGCACCTGCCTGGACGATATGTTCAAGCTGGAGATGGCCGACGAGACCGATCCCAAGCCCATCGGCAAGAAGCAGCTGTCCGCCATGGTGGACAAGTGCTTCGCCAGCCAGGGTGAGCATAAGACCGCTCTGGTGCTGAACGATGTGAAGAACCTGGGCTACCGGTACTCCACCATCGGCGCCATCACCGTGTCCGTGGCCGATATCAAGGTGCCCGCCGTGAAGGCCACCATGCTGGAGCAGGCCGACAAGGAAGTGGCCCGCATCAACAAGGCCTACCGCCGCGGCCTGATGACCGAGGACGAGCGCTACAACCGCGTCATCGATCTGTGGAACAACACCACCCACACCCTGCGCGACCAGATCCTGCCCAACCTGGATGAGTTCAACCCCATCCGCATGATGACCGACTCCGGCGCGCGCGGCTCCTCTGCCCAGGTGTCCCAGCTGGCCGGCATGCGCGGCCTGATGGCCTCTCCCTCCGGCAAGACCGTGGAGCTGCCCATCCGCGCCAACTTCCGCGAGGGCCTGAACGTGCTGGAGTTCTTCCTGTCCTCCCACGGCTCCCGTAAGTCCCTGTCCGATACCGCTCTGCGTACCGCTGACTCTGGCTACCTGACCCGCCGTCTGGTGGACGTGTCCCAGGAGCTGATCATCCGCGAGGAGGACTGCTTCGAGAACCGCAACGAGAAGGTCCGCGGCATCCGCATCGAGGAGCTGATGAGCGGCAAGCAGGTCATCGAGCCTCTGGACGAGCGCCTGCGCGGCCGCACCGCCGCCGATGACATCCTGGATCCCGCCACCGGCGAGGTGCTGGTGAAGCAGAACCAGCCCATCGACGCCAACCTGGCCGACCTGGTGGTGAAGCGCGGCGTGAAGAGCGCCGTGGTGCGCTCCGTGCTGACCTGCCGCTGCGAGAACGGCGTCTGCGCCCGCTGCTATGGCCAGAACATGGCTCACGGCGGCCGCGTGGACATCGGCGAGGCCGTCGGCATCATTGCCGCCCAGGCTATCGGCGAGCCCGGCACCCAGCTGACCATGCGTACCTTCCATACCGGCGGTATCGCCGGCGGCGAGGATATCACCCAGGGTCTTCCCCGCGTGGAGGAGCTGTTTGAGGCCCGCAAGCCCAAGCACGAGGCCATCCTGACCGAGATCAGCGGCCGCGCCACCCTGAGCGAGAGCAAGAACAAGCGCATGATGCAGATCGTCAGCGAGGAGAACGCGAACGAGACCCGCAGCTATCAGATCCCCTATGGCAGCCGCCTGAAGGTGCAGGACGGCGACCGCGTGGAGGCCGGCGACGAGCTGACCGAGGGCGCCGTGAACCCCCACGACCTGATGCGCATCAAGGGCGTGAAGGCCGTGCAGGATTATCTGCTGCGTGAGGTGCTTTCCGCCTACCGTACCCAGGGCGTGGCCGTGGCTGACAAGCATATCGAGATCATCATTCACCAGATGCTGCGCAAGGTGCGCATCGAGGATGCCGGCGACACGACCCTGCTGCCCGGCTCCATGGTGGACATCTTCGCCTTCGAGGCCGCCAACCGCGCCGCCATCATGGAGGGCAAGAATCCCGCCAGCGCCAAGCGTATCCTGCTGGGCATCACCAAGGCCTCCCTGGCCACCGAGAGCTTCCTCAGCGCCGCCTCCTTCCAGGAGACCACCCGCGTGCTGACCGAGGCCGCCATCAAGGGCAAGGTGGACCCGCTGCTGGGCCTGAAGGAGAATGTCATCATCGGCAAGCTGATCCCCGCCGGCACCGGCATGCGCCGCTACCGGGATATCGAGATCCACGAGAACAACTATTGATCGTCTGATCAGGGTGGGGGCTTCCGGCGACGGAGGCTCCCCCTTTTCAGGTCACAGACCCTGTATCGGAACGAAGAGCCGTTCAGGGACGGCAGGCGAAGGGGTCCGGGGGGCGATCGCAAAGCCCCCCGGTCGGCCCGCGGGCCGAAGCCCGCTCCGGCCGGTGCGCGGATGATAAGTGCTTGAAAGGAGCTTTCCCCAGGGTCCATCTGAGCCTGTTCGGCATGCCCGGGTGCGGCAAGAGCACCGTGGGCGTGGTGCTGGCCAAGACCATGAACCTGGAATTCATCGACAGCGATATCCTGATCCAGAAGACCCACGGCAAGCGCCTCTCCCAGATCATCGAGGAGGTGGGCGACGACGGCTTCCGCCAGGTGGAGAACGATGTGAACGCCTCCATCCAGTGCCACAACACCGTCATCGCCACCGGCGGCAGCGTCATCTACGGTCAGGAGGCCATGGAGCACCTGAAGTCCATCGGCACCGTGATCTACCTGAAGCTGAGCTACCCCAACCTGGAGGAGCGCCTGGGCGACCTGCATGCCCGGGGCGTCACCATCAAGCCCGGCTGGACCCTGCGGGACCTGTACAACGAGCGGGTCCCCATGTATGAGAAGTGGGCCGACATCACCGTCACCTGCGACGGTCACCGCCTGCGTGAGGTGGTGGCCGACCTGAAGCGCCAGCTGGGCGTGCCCGATGAGCTGCCCCATGCCGCCAAGTGAAAAAGGAGAGCAACATGGCTGATACCTATGATGCCGGTCAGCTCCAGGTGCTGGAGGGCCTTGAGGCCGTCCGCATGCGCCCGGGCATGTATATCGGCACCACCTCCACCCGGGGCCTGCACCACCTGCTGTGGGAGATCGTGGACAACGCCATCGATGAGGCCAGCAACGGCTTTGCCGACCGCATCGACGTGACGCTGCACAGCGACGGCTCCGCCAGCGTGCTGGATAACGGCCGCGGCGTGCCCACGGATATCCATCCCACCCAGGGCGTCACCGGCGTGGAGCTGATCTACACCCGCCTGCACGCGGGCGGCAAATTCAACAACGAGAACTACGCCTTTTCCGGCGGCCTCCACGGCGTGGGCGCCTCGGTGGTGAACGCCCTGAGCAAATGGCTCACGGTGGATGTCTACCGGGATTACGGCCATTACCGCATGGAGTTCGCCAGCGAAATGGATCCCAAGACCGGCAAGGTGAAGGCCGGCGAGCCCAAAGGCCCCCTGGTGAAGCTGGGCAACACCCGCCGCCGTGGCACCCTGGTGCGCTTCCTGCCGGACGACACCGTCTTTGAGGATGTGCGCTTCAACGGCGAGACCGTCATGCGCCGTCTGCAGGAGCTGGCCTATCTGAACAAAGGCCTGACCATCGTCTTCACCGACGAGCGGGTGAAGGACCCGGAGCAGCGGGAGCATGTGTACTGCTATGCCGGCGGCATCGCGGACTATGTGCGCTACCTGAACGAGGGCAAGACGCCCCTGCACGAGGATGTGATCATGCTGGAGGGCAGCCAGAGCGGCGTCATCGCCCGGGCCGCCATCCAGTATACCGACGGCTACACCGAGAGCCTGTTCAGCTATGTGAACAACATCCCCACCGCCGAGGGCGGCAGCCATGAGACGGGCTTCAAGTCCGCCTTCACCAAGGCCTTCAACGACTATGCCCGCAGCCACGGCATCCTGAAGGACAAGGACAGCAACCTCTCCGGCGATGACTTCCGGGAAGGCCTGACCTGCGTGCTGATCACCTTCGTGAAGAACCCCCAGTTCGAGGGCCAGACCAAGGGCCGCCTGGGCAACAGCGAGGTGCGGCCCGCGGTGGAGACCGTCATGGCCGAGCAGCTGACCGTGTGGCTGGAGGATCTGAAGCACCAGGATGTGGCGGCCATGATCTGCCAGAAGGCGCTGAAGGCCGCCCAGGTGCGGGAGGCCGCCCGCAAGACCCGTGACAACGCCCGCGCCGCCGGCAAGCTGGAGACCGCGCCCCTGGTGGGCAAGCTGGCCGCCGCCTCCGCCGGAGGAAGGCCGGAGGACAAGGAGATCTTCATCGTGGAGGGCGACTCCGCCGGCGGCAGTGCCAAGCAGGGCCGTGACCGCCGCTTCCAGGCCATCCTGCCCCTGCGCGGCAAGCCTCTGAATGTGGAGAAGAAGCGCCTGGAGCAGGTGCTGCTGAACGAGGAGTTCCGCTCCCTGATCACCGCTCTGGGCACCGGCATCGGATAGAGCTTCACGCTCAAGAGCCTGAAGTACCACAAGGTGATCATCCTCTCCGATGCCGACCAGGACGGCGCCCACATCCGGGCCATCCTGCTCACCTTCTTCTTCCGCTACATGAAGGAGCTGATCACCGCCGGCCATGTGTACATCGGCATGCCGCCCCTGTACCGGGTGGCCAAGGGCGAGAAGATCTGGTACGCCTATGACGACAAGGAGCTTGGCAAAATGACGAAGCAGGCCGGCAAGGGCTACCTGCTGCAGCGGTACAAGGGCCTGGGCGAGATGAACCCGGAGCAGCTCTGGGCCACCACCATGGATCCCGGCCAGCGCAAGCTGATGCGGGTGACCATCGAGGACGCGGCCCAGGCCGAGAAGCTGGTCACCGTGCTGATGGGCGACAAGGTGGAGCCCCGCCGCGACTACATCACCGAGTTTGCCGACTTCAACCGCCAGGATAACTTCGAGCTTCCCCCGGAGCAGGCGGCAAAGCTGAAGGAAGGAAAATAAAAAGGAGTACCCTTCATGGCAAAGAAACGCGAACCTGAAAAGCCGATCCCGAAGGACGATCCGGAGCGCATCCTTCCCACCACCATGGAGGATGTGATGCACGGCTCCATGATCCCCTACGCGGAGCATGTCATCCTGGAGCGCGCCCTGCCCAGGGCGGAGGACGGCCTGAAGCCCGTGCAGCGCCGCATCCTGTATACCATGATGGAGCTGGGCACCACGCCGGACAAGCCCCACCGCAAGTGCGCCCGTATCGTGGGCGACTGCCTGGGCAAGTACCATCCCCACGGCGACAGCAGCGTGTACGGCGCCCTGGTGCATCTGGCCCAGGACTTCAACATGCGGGCCACCCTGGTGGACGGCCACGGCAACTTCGGCTCCATCGACGGCGACAGCGCCGCCGCCATGCGATACACCGAGGCCCGCATGACGCCCCTGGCCCTGGAGATGCTGCGGGATATCGAGAAGGACACCGTGCCCTTCCGGCTGAACTTCGATGACAGCCTGAAGGAGCCGGATCTGCTGCCGGCCCGCTACCCCAACCTGCTGGTGAACGGCGCCAACGGCATTGCCGTGGGCCTGGCCACCAACATCCCGCCCCACAACTTCGGCGAGGCCACCCGGGCCGTCATCGCCCAGATCGAGAACCCGGACATCAGCCTGGACGAGCTGATGAAGATCCTGCCCGGCCCCGACTTCCCCACCGGCGGCGTGCTGGTGGACAACGAGGAGATCCGCCGGGGCTATGAGACCGGCCGCGGCAAGCTGCAGGTGCGGGCCCGCGTCCACCTGGAGGACGGCACCGCCGGCCGTAAGCTGCTGGTCATCAGCGAGGTCCCCTTCGAGGTGAACAAGGCCGCCATGCTGGCCAAGATCCAGCAGCTCAGCGAGGAGAAGAAGGGCCAGCTGGGCATGATCTATGAGATCCGGGACGAGAGCGACCGGGAGGGCATGCGGGCCGTCATCGAGCTGCGCAAGGAGGCCGACCCGGAGAAGGTGCTGGCCAGCCTGTACAAGTACAGCGACATGCAGGTCACCTTCGGCGTGAACATGGTGGCCATCGCGGACGGCAAGCCCGTGCAGATGAGCCTCAAGATGATGATCGATTACTTCATCCGGCACCAGAAGAACGTCATCACCCGCCGCACGAAATTCGAGCTGGAGCAGGCAAAGGCCAGGGCCCACATCCTGGAGGGCCTGATGATCGCCGTGGACAATCTGGACGAGGTCATCCGGCTCATCCGCGCCAGCAAGACGCCGAAGGAAGCCCGGGAGCGCCTGATGGCCGCCTTCGGGCTGGACGAGGCCCAGGCCCAGGCCATCCTGGACATGCGCCTGCAGCGGCTGACCAATCTGGAGATCCTGGCGCTCCGCAAGGAATATGAGGAGCTGCTGAAGACCATCGACCGGCTGGAGGGCATTCTGAAGAGCGAGAAGAAGCTGATGGCGGTCATCCGCAAGGAGCTGCTGGAGATCAGCGACAGGCACGGCGACCCGCGCCGCACCTCCATCGAGGCGGCGGGCGAGGTGACCGTATCGGAGGAGGACGAGGGCCCCGTGGCCGAGGACACGGTGGTGGCCTTCACCCGGGGCGGCGCGCTGAAGCGCATGTTCCCCGGCAATGTGAAGAAGACGCCGCTGCCCACTCCGGAGGAGGATCTGAAGGAGGCGCCCCGCTTCCGCTTCGACACCCTCACCGACCGCACCCTGTACATCTTTACCGACCGGGGCAGCCTGTTCCAGCTGCCGGTGGGCAAGCTGAACGAGTGCAGGCCGAAGGAGCGCGGTCAGCAGCTCTCCGCACTGCTGGTGGGTCTGGCCGACGGCGAGAAGGCCGTGTACATGGACTGCCTGCTGCCTGCCGGGCTGGAAAAGCTGCCCGATCTGCTCTTCGTGACCCGGAACGGCACGGTGAAGCGCATGAAGGCCGCCGAGCTTGCCGTCAAGACGAAGAAGACCTCCGTCATCGGCCTGAAGGAGGGCGACGCGCTGCTGACGGTGCTGCCGCTGGAGGAGGGCAAGGACATCCTGCTGCTGACCCGCCAGGGCGTGGGCATCCGCTTCCCGCAGGACTCTCTGAGTCAGCTGGGACGCGGCGCCGCCGGCGTGAAGGGCATCAGCATCGAGACGAAGGATGTCGCCGAGCCGGATGAGGTTATCTTTGCGGGCCTGATGGACGCGGGCTCCGAGCTGCTGCTCATCACCGAGCGGGGCTACGGCAAGCGCATCCCCTCCGTGGAGCTGGAGAAGGTGGGCCGCGGCGGCAAGGGCGCCCATGTGATCACCTTTGCCCGGGGTGGCGTCAACGGCAGGCAGGTGGCAGGTGCGGTCATCTGCGGGAGCAAGGGCGCGTCCCTGCTGATCACCCAGGCTGCCAGCCCCGCCACCCGCGTGGAGAGCGTTTCGATGAAGCCCACGAAGCGGTTTGAGAAGGGCGTTCCCCTGGTGATGGCTGTTCTTGATGACATCGTCACCGGGCTCATAGACCTGGACCTGGACCTGCGGTCGGCAGTGACTTGACAGCACGGTGAGTTCTTACAAGACGCAAAAGGGCGCCCCACACGGGGGCAAAACCAGCAGGTGGCCCCGTTTGTGGGGCGGGGTATTTGAGGGGGGGTAGGTTAAGGCCAGCGGG
>R14__coassemble_1810_pt1 | contig 10024 bp, 11 predicted proteins | sample R14__metabat2_high_PE_034 | metagenome-assembled genome bin R14
GCATACAGCTTGCCGGTGCGGCCGTTGCCGGTCTGCACCTCATCCACCATCATCAGGGCGTCCCTCTCGGCGCAGAGCTTCGCGGCATACTGCACAAAGCCCTTGTCCAGGTCGCATACGCCGCCCTCGCCCTGCACCATCTCCATCAGCACGGCACAGACATCGCCCTGATCCAGAGCCGCCTTCAGCGCCTCGCAGTCGTTGGCGGGCACATAGCGGAAGCCCTCCGGGAAGGGACCGAAGTGGGCATGGAACCTGTCCTGACCGGTGGCGGCCAGGGTGGCGATGGTGCGGCCGTGGAAGCTGTTCACCAGCGTCACGATCACATGGCGACCGTCCTTCTCGCCGTACTTGCGGGCCACCTTGATGGCGCACTCATTGGCCTCGGCACCGCTGTTGCCGAAGAACACCTTCTTCATGCCGGTACGCTCACACAGGATGCGGGCCAGCTCGGCCTGAGGGGCGGAGTAATACAGATTGGACACATGGCCCATGGTGTGCAGCTGCTTTTCGATGGCCGCCACCCACTGGGGATCGCAGGCACCGAAGCAGTTCACGCCGATGCCGGAGCCCAGGTCGATGCAGCGCCTGCCCTCCTCATCGGTATAGACGCAGCCGCTGCCCTGCACCAACACGGTATCGAAGCGGCCGTAGGTACCGGCGATATACGCCTTGTCTTCTGCCTTTACGTTGCTCATTTCTTCTTAAACTCCTTCTTGAACAGGGTACCGGCGCCCTCATCGGTCAGCAGCTCGATAAGCAGGGCATGGGGCACGCGGCCGTCGATGATGAAAACCTTGCTCACGCCCTCGCGGATGGCCCGGGTCACGCACTGGATCTTGGGGATCATGCCACCGGAAATGATGCCGTCCTCCTGCAGATGCTCGGCCTGGTCCACCGTCAGGCGGCGGATCAGGGAGGTGGGATCGGCGGGATCACGCAGCAGACCGGGGGTGTCGGTCATGGACACCAGGGTCTCGGCCTGCAGCGCGGAAGCGATATGGGAGGCGGCGGTGTCGGCGTTGATGTTATACACATGGCCGTTCTCATCGCAGCCGATGGTGGACACCACGGGGGTGTAGCCCTTGTCCAGCAGGTCCAGGATGGGCTTGGGGTCGATCTTCGCGATGTCGCCCACATAGCCCAGCCGTTCGTCCAGCATGCGGGCCTGGATCAGGCCGCCGTCCATGCCGCAGATGCCCATGGCGTTGCCGCCCAGGTTGTCCAGCTTGGCCACCAGGCTCTTGTTGATCTTACCGGCCAGCACCATCTGCACGATCTCGCTGGTCTCCTCATCGGTGACCCGCAGGCCATCCACAAAGGTGCTCTGCTTGCCGACCCGCTTCAGCATGGCGCTGATCTCGGGGCCGCCGCCATGCACCAGCACCATCTTCACGCCCACCAGGCTCAGCAGCACGATGTCGCGCATCACGTCATGCTTCAGCTCGTCGTTGATCATGGCGTTGCCGCCATACTTGACCACCACGATCTTGCCGTAATACTTCTGGATATAGGGCAGCGCCTCCACCAGGACCTGTGCCCTGCCGGCGTTGTTCACATCGATTGCCATGGGATCCTCCTTAAGTACGGTAATCACCGTTAATCTTCACATAGTCATAGGTCAGGTCGCAGCCCCAGGCCGTGGCGGAGAAGCTGCCGTCATGCAGGGTCACCAACACCTCGATGTCCTCCTCGGAGAGGATCCGCTTGGCATCCTCCTCGGAGAAGGGCAGGCTGGCGCCCATGGCGCACACCTGTACGGTGCCGGCCACCGAGCGGAAGGACACATCCACCGCCTTCACATCGAACCGCGCGCCGGAATAGCCCAGGGCGCACAGCACACGGCCCCAGTTGGCGTCGGCGCCGAAGATGGCAGCCTTCAGCAGGGAGGAGCAGACCACGCTCTTGGCGCAGAGGCGGGCATCCCGGTCGCTGGCCGCGCCGGTGACAGAGCAGGTCAGCAGGTGGGACGCGCCCTCGCCGTCCTTGGCGATCATGCGGCAGAGCGTGGAGGTCAGCTCGTTCAGCGCGGCGCAGAAGGCGTCGTAGGCCTCGCCCTCCGCCGTGATCATGGCATTGCCGGCCAGTCCGTTGGCCATGACGCAGACCATATCGTTGGTGGAGGTATCGCCGTCCACGGAGGTCATGTTGAAGGTATCCCGCACATTGTCGGCCAGGGCCCTCTTCAGCATGGCCGGCGCGATGGCGCAGTCGCTGGTCAGGAATACCAGCATGGTGGCCAGGTTGGGATGGATCATGCCGCTGCCCTTGGCGATGCCGCCCAGACGGCACTCCCTGCCGTCCACGGTGAAGGATACGGCCACCTCCTTCAGGCGGGTGTCGGTGGTCATGATGCCCTCAGCCGCCTCAGCGCTGCCGCCCGTGTGGATGGCGGCGGCCAGGCGGCCGATGCCCTGCTCAATGGGAGCCAGAGGCAGGGGCTGGCCAATGACGCCGGTGGAGGCCACGATGACGTCCTCGGGCTTCAGGCCCACGCTGTCCGCCGCCAGCTCGCACATCCGCCATGCCACGGCCTCGCCGTCGGCGTTGCAGGTGTTGGCGTTGCCGCTGTTGACGATGGCCAGCTGAGCGACGCCGTCGGCGATGTTGCGCTGGGTCACATAGATGGGGGCGCCCTTCACCAGATTGGTGGTATACACCGCCGCGGCGGAGGCGGGCACATCGCTGACGATCATGCTCAGGTCACGTTTGGTGCGGCCGGCACGGATGCCGCAGTGGATGCCGCCGGCCCTGAAGCCCCTGGCGGCACAGACGCCGCCCGAAATATGCTCCATGGAATTTTCCTCCGTATAATTATGCATTCAGTCACAGGGCGAGGCCGGTGGTCTCCGGACAGCCCAGCATCAGGTTCAGACACTGCAGCGCCGCGCCGGAGGAGCCCTTGCCCAGATTATCGAAGCGGCTCACCAGCAGGATGCGCTCCGCGTTGCCGGTGACCATCAGCTGCATGCCGTCATTGCCGCTCAGGTTGTTGGAGCCGATGAAGCCGCCCACAGCGGCGGTCTCCTCCGCGCTCAGCACATGCACCACGGGGCTGCCGGCGTAATGGTCAGCCAGTGCCTGCCGCAGCTCTGCAACGGGATCATCACCCGTCTTCAGCTGACTGCGGAACAGGGGCACGGTCACCTCCATGCCGCTGTAGAAGTCCGCAACGATGGGGGCGAAGATGGGGGCATTCTCCAGGCCGGTCACATGGCGCATCTCCGGCAGGTGCTTGTGCTGCTGGGTGATGCCGTACTGCCGGGGAGAATCCAGCTCGATATCGCGGCCCCCGGCCTCATACTGGGCGATCATCTTCTTGCCGCCGCCGGAATAGCCTGTGAGGGAGAAGCAGGTCAGCAGGGCGTCCGCCGGGATGAGGCCCGCGGCCACCAGGGGCGTCACGGTGGAGATGAAGCCGCTGGCATGGCAGCCGGGCACGGCCACGCGGTTGCCGGCGATCACCGCCTCCCGATGGGCGGCAGACAGCTCCGGGAAGCCGTAGGCCCAGCCGGGCTGGGTGCGGTGGGCGGTGGAGGTGTCAAGGATGCGGACCCTGCTGCCCTCCGAGAGTGCCACGGACTCACGGGCCGCAGCGTCGGGCAGGCACAGGATGGCGAGCTCCGCCTCATGCAGACATTCCTGCCTGGACTTCGGGTCCTTGCGGAGCTCCTCCGGCAGCGTCAGCAGCGTCACATCCCCGCGGCCGGAGAGCCTGTCATAGATCCTCAGGCCGGTGGTGCCCTCCTTGCCGTCGATAAATACCTTGGTAGCCATGGTCAGCCTCCTTGCTGTGTTGCATATTTATGCAGTAACAACGGATATTATACGCATTTTATGCAATTCGTCAAGTACCCTGGATAAATTGCCTTGCATGCGGCGCTTTCGTTTTCGCAAAAGAGTCGCGACGCGTATTATACACCATTTATGCGGAGAATGCTACCCCTATTTTCGGGAAAACAGCCGCAATATGGCCGAAAATCGGTAAATTTTTTCCCGCGTTCTTTACAGAAAAGACGCTGCGCGCTATAATGAAGGAAGCGGCACGTCCGATCCTTTTCGTGCCGCTGTAAAACGACACAGAATCTTATCACAAATGTCATCAAATATGACAAAAATTGTGATGATTGTTTGGAATGAAAAGGAACGGAGTCTGCGTTAATTATGATGAATCGGTTTCAAGAGGAGCCGGTCCCGGAGCGGGAATTGCCCTCTGACGCTCCGGAGAGCACCCTGGGCTTCGATGAACTGTATGAGCTCTACGCCAGCGATGTGCTGCGCATGAGCTACTACTACCTGGGCGACAGACAGCGGGCCGAGGATGTGTGCCAGGATGTGTTCGTGAAGCTGCTGACCAACAAGCCGCGGCTTGCGGCAGGCCATGAAAAGGCCTGGCTGCTGCGGGTGACGGTAAACCGCTGCCGCGATCTCTGGCGCAGCAGCTGGCTGAAGCGTGTGGTGCTGGGCAGCCCGGTGTTCGAGATCATCCCCGGCCCGGATGAGATCGGCGACATGGTGGAGAAGCAGGCCATGGCACAGGCCATCGCCAGGGTACCCGCCGCGTTCCGTTAGGTGCTGCTGCTTCATTATTATCAGGGGCTGGCCATCAACGAAATGGCGGAGCTGCTGCAGGTGGCCGAGGGGACGGTGGCGTCCCGCCTGAGCAGAGGACGCAAGAAGCTGGAAGAGATCCTGAAGGAGGAAAAGGCGCAATGAAGAGACTGGAGGAGCTGCCGCAGATCACGGAAGAGGTGCTGGGCGGACTTCAGGCTACACCGGGCATGAAGGCGAGGATCCTGGATGCCGCGGCGGCGCCGAAGAAAAAGACTTATTCGACCGCGGGCAGGGTGGCCGCGGCCGCGTGTGCCCTGGTGCTGTGCGCAGGCGTGGCGCTCACGGTACCGTCCGCGCTGAGCAAAAAGGAGACCGAGCCCATCATCAACACCGTGTCCGCCGGTGACAGTGACTCCGCCCTCCGGTAGGACGGCGCCGCCCTGACTGCCGCGGGCTCCGAGCAGGTGAAGGTCGGCAACAGATCCCAGACCTACCGCAGCCTGTGGGCCACCGGTGAGGGCGGCACCTTCCCCATGGTGGGCATCAACGGCAGCTACTACAGGCTGCTGACCGAGCCTGCCTCCGTCAGCGACTCCCTGCTGGGCGGCACGGTAGCCACCGTGGATACCTTCACGACCGAGCCCGCGCTGACCGCTAAGGGAAGCGTCATGAGCAATGTGGTCACCGAGGGCACTGCCGTACAGCAGGTAAAGGGCATGGGCGACACCCTGGTGGCGGCCCGGGTGGACGGCACGCTGCGGGTGTTCCAGCGTGTCAGCTTCAATGGTACGGCTTTGAGGGGCAGTGAAAAGCTGAAGGATACCCTGCAGCTGAGCGGGCACATCCGCAGCATGAGCCTCTCCTCTGTGGGCACGGTCTCCGACGCCGCGGAGTGCGAGCGGCTGTTCTCGCTGCTGACGGTCAATGCCGTGTATGAGAGCAGCGGCAGCCTGACCAACAGGCAGAGCCTGCTGATCACCCTGGACAACGGTCTCACCGTGCAGATGATCGTCAAGGGCGACAAGCTGGCGGCCTGCGGCGTATGGAGCTGTCCCGAATTCATCGAGGCCTTCGAGGCGGCAGCGCAGTGATTTGTCGCAGGCTGCGGCAGAAAAAACCGTCGCGCATGGCAGCGCGGCGGTCAGAGATCACGATATTCGGCGGCGGGCTGACAAATGCCCGCCGCTTTTTTATTTGGCTCCGGCAGGCTTGGCGCGGTCCGCCAGCTGCAGGCCGACGATGCCCAGGATGAACATCGCCGTACCGCACACGATCCACACCGAAATGCTCTCATGGAAGAACAGCACACCCCACATGATGCCGAACAGCGCCATGGTGCTCTGAATGATGGGGATCATGAAGAAGGGCACCAGCGGTATGGCCTTGGCGTTGATATAGAAAGCGATGCCCGTGATGAAGCCATACCCGACGATGCCCAGGATGCACATGGCACTGGGCTGCACCCCCACCAGGGCGCCGTTCAGCGTGGGCTGTACGGTGGGGATCAGGGACACCACGGCCGCAATGCTGAACATGGTCAGGTTGCTGTCCAGGATATCCATACGGTCGGCCACCTTCTTCTGGGCCAGCACATGGCAGCCCGCCAGTACGCCGCTGACCAGGAAGAGGGCCGTCACCAGCAGATTGCCCTGCACAAAGTCCTCCAGGGAGCGTCCGTTCCAGGAGACCAGCAGCACGCCCACCACGCAGGGCAGCATGAACAGCGCCTTCCGGCGGCTGATCCGCTCATGCAGCAGGGTGGTGCTGATGATGACCAGGAATACCGTCTGGGCGGGCTGGGTCAGGATGTTGCCGAAGGACACGCCATGGGTCAGGCCATAGTTCTCGGTGAGATAGGCCAGGGACTTGGCCACGGCGCCGAAGACCAGCCAGCCGCCGCATTCCTTCAACTGCTTCCGGAAATCCGCCCGGAAGCGCTGCCGCTTGATGAGCTTCAGCAGCAGCAGGAACATCACGCCCACCGCAAAGCGGAAAAATGTCATGTATTCACAGGTAAAGCTGGTGCTGATCAGCTTGGCGCAGGTGCCGCCGAAGCTGAACATGATCGCCACCGTCAGCAAATAGAACGCGCCCATCCTCTGCCTCCGTCCGTTCGGTGATAACAGCATCATACCACAAAACCCTCCGCCATACAACCGCATTTTTGCGATTGACTTGCCCGCCGCGCCTGTGTATAATCGTAGCCGGGCCTTCGGAAGGCCGAACCCTCCCCGGGAGGGAAAGCGGGGTATATTATATGAAGAAAATCCTCATGCTGGCCACGGGCGGCACCATCGCCTGCCGCCCCTCCGAGGATGGCAGCCTGGCGCCGGCCATCAGCTCGGCCGAGCTCCTGTCCTTTGTGCCGGAGCTGAACCGCATCTGTGAGATCGAGACCCGGCAGCTGTTCAATGTGGACTCCACCAATATCGGGCCGTAGCACTGGCGGCAGATCGTGGAGGCCATCCGTGAGAACATGGGCAGCTATGACGGCTTCGTCATCACCCATGGCACGGACACCATGGCCTACACCGCCGCGGCGCTCAGCTACATGATCCAGAACCCCATGTGTCCCATCGTCATGACGGGCAGCCAGAAGTCCATCTACAACCGGGACACCGACGCGAGGAACAACCTGATCAAGGCCTTCACCTACGCCGGACATGAGGGTGCCTGGGGCGTGACCATCGTATTCGACAACCGGGTCATCCTGGGCACCAGGGCCCGAAAGGTGCGCAGCAAGAGCTTCAACGCCTTCGAGAGCATCGATTATCCGGAGATCGCCGTCTTCAACGACGACCGCCTGGTGCAGTTCATCCCCAGGCCCACCCTGGCCTCCAGCATGCGCATCTATACCCGGATGGTGCCCTCCGTATTCGTGCTTCGGCTGTTCCCCGGCATCCGGGCGGACATCTTCGAGTACCTGGAGCGCATCGACTGCCGGGCGCTGGTGATCGAGGGCTTCGGCGTGGGCGGTCTGCCCGACGATGCGGAGCATTCGCTCCAGCGGGCGCTGGAGCGGTGGTCGGAGCAGGGGCGCATCGCCGTGTTCTCCACCCAGGTGCAGCATGAGGGCAGCGATCTGGGCGTGTACCAGGTGGGACGCTTCGCCAGAAGCCTCCCCGGCATCTGGGAGGCCCGTACCCTGACGCCTGAGGCCCTCATCACCAAGCTGATGTGGATCCTCGGCCAGACGGATGACCGGGAGGAGGCCGCACGGCTCTTCCGGCTGCCGGTCCAGGCCGACCTGCTGTGAGGCCCGCCGCCGATGGGCAAACTATAAGCAAAAGCCAGCGATACCGGACGGTACCGCTGGCTTTTGCTTATGGCTGCCGGCGAGGCTTTTTGCCCGGCTTCGGGGGCTTCTCCTGCCCCGGCGCCGTCATGCGGATGTGCCGGTAGCGGTCCCTTGCCTGTGTGAACTCACCCAGCGCGATGCCGAAGGCCGCCAGCAGCAGGGCCAGGCCGGGCCATTCATCCGTCAGGGCGGACTGGGTCAGGCAGTAGATCACATCCCCCAGCAACGCCATGGCCAGGATGATCCACACCGCAGTGCAGGAGCGCAGCACGCGGCCGGGGCCATTCTCCTTCTGCACATTGTTCATGTTCTCGGCCGGACAGCGAAGGGCAGAGACCGCGCCGATAAGCCAGTAGGCCGCCGGGATCAGCCCGCACAGCGCCACCGGCAGCACATAAATGATGCGGGTGCTGGGGGTGCCCAGCTGCAGATACAGCACCAGCAGCGCACAGCAGACCGTACCGGCGGCAAGCTGCAGCAGGCCGTCCCGCCGGAGTCGTTCCTTCGGCCTGTCTGTGGCATAAAGCGGGCCTGTATACACGGGTACCTGCTTCTACCGGCCGCGGTCATCCATCTCCGTCCGCAGCTGCCAGTCTTCCTTGTAGCGCCGTTCCTTCATTAATGCTTCGCCTCCGTCCTTTTCCTGTGCAGTATAGCATAAACCCGGCAGGCAGACAAGAGGCCGCGGATTGTTCTCCTGTTGTATTTTTCAACGTAATTCACCAAATCACACAAATAAAGCATTGACAAAAGACCGCCGTTATGATAACCTCAACCTAAGGCTTTTGGCCGCGTGCTTTTTCTGTACCCTTGACGAATCGGGCACACGGAAGGCATGTACCCCTGTGATCGTCCGGCGGGCCTCCGCCTGATGAACAAGATAAGGAGAGGATTCCAGCATGAAGAAGTTCCTTGCTCTGCTGCTGGCCGTGTCGATGCTGTGCAGCGTCACCGCGGCCTTCGCCGAGGCCGTGGACACCCCCCTGGTGGTGGCCACCTCTACGCTGAGCGCCAAGTTCAGCCCCTACTTTTCCGACACCCAGTACGATCAGGACGTCATGTCCCTGACCCAGATCAACATGATGGTGAACGACCGTACCGGCGGCATCATCTACAACGCCATTGAGGGCGAGACCCATACCTACAACGGCACCGAGTACACCTACTACGGTCCCGCCGATCTGTATGTGAACTACGATGAGGCCGCCGACAAGACCACCTACGGCATCAAGCTGCGTGAGGACCTGTACTTCTCCGACGGCGTGCAGGTGACCGCTGACGACATCATCTTCAACTACTATGTGTTCCTGGATCCCGCCTACAACGGCTCCACCACGGTGAACAGCTATGACATCGTGGGTCTGAAGGCTTATCAGTCCCAGGTGCCCGAGGATGCCCTGGCCACCGTGAGCCCCGTTGAGGCTGCCATCGAGGCTGCCGGCCTGACCTACACCGTGGACGGCACCGAGGCCTTCACCGCCGACGAATATGCCGCCTATGTGGAGAAGGTCGTTGCCGCCGGCAAGACCGCCATCGGCGAGCTGGTGGACTATGTCTACAACAGCTACGGCTCCGCCTACTTCACCGACGCCTTCACTGCTGAGCAGTATGACGCCGAATATGGCCTGAAGGTGGCCTGCGCCATGGCCAGCTGGGGCTTCGGCGAGTACGCCGACGGCGCCTTCACCGATTCCATGGGCACCGCCTGGAATCTGACCGACGCCTATCCCTCCGTGGACACCTGGTATGACTGCATGATCGCCGCCTACGGCGACATCATCACCGCCTATGCTTCCGAGATGGACGGCTACGTGAACACCACCCTGGACGTCTCCGCCGAGATGCTGGCCCTGCTGGCCTCCAACCGCGGCGTGGATATGTCCGCGGGCGTGCCCAACATCAGCGGCATCACCAAGATCGACAACTACACCGTGGAAGTGGTCGTGAACGGCTTCTCCGCTCCCGCCGTGTACACCATCCTGGGCCTGTACATCGCTCCCATGCACTACTACGGCGATCCCGACCAGTATGACTACGAGAACAACAAGTTCGGTCATCCCTTCGGCGATCTGAGCATCTGCCAGAGCAACGAGAAGATGACTCATCCCCTGGGCGCCGGCCCCTATGTGTTCCAGTCCTATGAGAACCGCGTGGTGTACTACACCGCCAACG
>R14__coassemble_1821_pt1 | contig 9969 bp, 12 predicted proteins | sample R14__metabat2_high_PE_034 | metagenome-assembled genome bin R14
CCCCTGCCACAGGCAGAGAAGATGGCAAAATGGATGCAGCGGTAAATCCCACAAGTTTTTTCATTGAGCCCAAAAGTTTTCAAAGCCACAAGCACAGCTCCCGCATCACGGGAAATCCGAGCCCTGACCGGCCGGCCCCGGGTTCGAATCTCTCATAATGGTGGATCATGAAGCTTGCCTGATACGCTGAATGACAGTCTCAGCCGCTGCGCTGAACAAGCGGCGGCGGTCAGACCTCGTCCGGGATTCGGTTGAGCTCGGTATTCAGGGCCGCAGCGTCCACGGAAGGATCGTTTTCATGGCTCAAGATCGACTTCAGCGTCAAACCCAGCGGAATGACGCCGGTCCGCATCACCCGCAGCAGCGCGGGAAGTCTGGCCTACAGCACACGGCAGGCCTCCGGCGAAGCCAGCAGATCGTTGGCGGTGCTCAGGATGGAGAGGTAGCCCTCCCGGCGCAGCTCATTCTCCTGAAGGAACCAGTTTTTCACCTTGCCCTCCGTCTCTTCGGGAGGAAGCCGGTAGCATTCGGGCTCGGCGGCCACCCGCTCCCATTCGCAGTCATCCCGGCAGTCTCCGGCGATGGCGAGGATGCTGTTCTTTCCCTGCTCCAGCGGCACATCCGGGAAGCATACCGTGCCGTTCACGGCGGCAGCGGTAGCAAAGGGCTGACCGTTGACCTGCAGCCGCACCTCGGACTGATTGGTGTAGCATTTCACGGTCACGGTGTCGGAAGCGCGCTTCGCATACCGCCTGGAGCAGATATGCACAAAGGGCTCGGCGGACCAGCGGGCCTTGTAGTAGTAGAAGGCATCCTTCCGCACCCGGCGGTCATGGCTCACCAGGCCCTTGGCGTTGATGAAGCGGATACCGCCCTCGTTGCGCCGGGCGCTGGAGAAATCGAACATGTTCCACACAAAGCTGCCCCAAAGCCAGGAGGAAGCTTCGATCTGAGGATAGACCGTCTCGTGATACAGCGCCTGATACTCCTCGGAGTAATCCTTCAGCCGCGGCTGGGCAGAATGCAGGCAAAGATTTGCGTCCACGCCGTATTCCGTGATGCCGAAGGGTACCTCTGGCAACGCCCGGTGCATCTTCGGCAGATAGGATGCATAATCGGACAGCTCGCCGTAATACCAGCCGAAATAGATGTTGTAGCCCACCAGGTCCGTGACCCGGTTCAGAGCGCTGCGGGCCTTCAGGGGGTAGAGATTGGCCGAGGCTGTGGGGCGGTCCGGATCCAGACGCTTTGCATGGTCCCGCAGACGGTTGCAGCACTCCGTCATGAAGGGCGGGTCACCGAACATGGCGATCTCATTCTGCAGACCCCAGCAGTAGATGGCGGGGTGGTGGATGTTCTGCAGGATCAGCTCCGTCAGCTGGAGCGCCGCGTTTTCCTGCAGGGCGGGACGCTCTGTCAGCTTCAGCAGCGGAATCTCCGCCCAGCACAGCATTCCCAGCTCATCGCAGCAGTCACAGGCGGACTGGGGATGCTGATAGTGGGAGAGCCGCACGGCATTGGCGCCGATCTCCCGGATCAGGTCAAAATCCTCGCGGATCGCAGCCTCGTTGGCGGTGCTGTATTGCACGGCCCTGTCCTGATGTCTGGCCACGCCATGCAGCCGGACAGGCCTGCCGTTGAGCAGCAGCCCCGCCTCCGGATCAAGGGCGATCTGCCGGAAACCGGTACGCACGGTCACGGAATCCGCCACGGTGCCGTTGGCAAGCAGCTCGGCCCGGACAGAGTAGAAATGCCGCCCGGCGATGCCGTTCCAGAGCGCAGGCTGCAGGACGGTGAAGGTGATCTCCCGGTTCGGCGTTCCTTCCAGCCTCTGCAGCACGGCGCCGTCTTCGCCCAGCAGGGTGCAGCGCAGGGTGGAGGCATTGCCGATGACATGCGATTCGGCCCGGAGCGTACCGTTCCCTTCACTGTCCAGCGAGGTGCGGACGATGAGACCGTCTGTGCCGTAATGGCAGCGGTCGAAATGGGCCGCATCCAGGCAGAGCAGCGCGGCGCTCCGGGTAATACCGCCGAACACCGTGAAGTCACCGAAATTCGGGAGAACATCCTCGTTGACGGTGTTCTCCACAAACACGCGGATCAGCCAGGTGTCAGCCTGCAGGGCATTCTGGGGCACGGGCAGGCGGAAGCGTGCATAGCCGCCCTGATGCCCGCCGGCCTCTATGCCGTTGACGAAGACCCGGCAGCACTGGTCCACCGCATCGAAGGACAGCAGATACACGGGGAAATCGCCCGGGCGGCTGATCTCCTTCTCATAGACCGCCAATCCGCGCCAGAAATCATCCTCCCGATACCAGGTGTGAGGCACGGAAACAGTCTCCCAGACGGAAACGGAGAGCGTGTCGGGCAGTGCGTTCAGTGATGCGCCTGGCAGCTTCGTGAAGCGCCAGAGTCCGTTGAGCGAAAGGCTTTGCATGGAAATACCTCCTTCATGAACGTAGCAGCCGCGCCATTTCCCGGAGACGCTCTTCAGCATAGGTGAAGAACATACAGTAGGCAGAACACAGCGTATTGTGGAGGCCGCCTGTCCCGGACCAGTTTCTCGGACAGCCTCCTCGGCACAGATACAGGAAGCGGCAGACGGCACAGGCGTCGGGCTTACGCAAGGCGCGGCGCCGGAAGGCCAGCATCCTTTCGCAGCCCATGACCTCCGTCAGCGGCGTGTCCACATCCCCCAGGCGCCAGGCATCCAGGGCGTAAAAGTCGCAGGGATACAGGCTGCCGTCCGCCTCCGCCACCAGGTAGCTGCCGCAGGCGCCGCAGGAGGCACAGGTGTCCGGCGGAAGACCGGCCGCCATGCGCACCCAGTCCTCGAATTGACGGATGCTGACATATTGTCCCCGCCGCCAGTCCTCCTCCCAGCAGTCAAACACGCCGCAGAGGAATCTCCCGTAGGCCTCCGGCTGCAAAGACCACGCCTGGGGCGACCCTTCCAACGGATCCAGACAGGGAATGAACTGGAGGTAGCCCGTGCCCATATCCCGCAGGGCGCGGTAGACCTTCTTCGGCTGACCCGCCGTGCGGGCATGCACCACGCACAGCAGGTTGACCTACGCTCCGCGCTGACGCAGCAGCCTCACAGCCTGGGCCGTCCGCTCCCAGGTGCCCACGCCCCGGGCATCCCGGCGGCATTCGTTGTGCAGTGCCTCAGGCCCGTCCACCGATATGCCAACCAGAAAATGACGCTTCAGCAGAAAGTTGGTCCAGGCCTCATCGATCAGCAGGCCATTGGTCTGGATGCTGAAGGAGAGCGGATGCCGGCCGACATTGGCCTCGTCCGCCATGTCACAGAAGCGTCGGAGAAAAGGCAGGCCGGCCAGCGTGGGCTCGCCGCCCTGAAAGGCGAAGGACACGGGACCTCCGGGGCGCACGGCGGCGAAGGCGGCATCGATCAACTCTCCGGCGGTCTCGTCCGTCATCAGCCCCATGCCGGGCTGCAGACGATTTGCCGCCTCGTCGATATAGAAGCAGTAGCCGCAGCGCATATTGCACAGGCTGGACGCCGGTTTCACCAGCAGGGTCAGACCGGGAAGCAGCTTGGCCATGACCTTTCGCCTTCTTTCAGCCCAGCATGCGGACGGTATTGTAGACGCAGATGCCAAGGATCACGCACAGCAGGCCCATGAACAGCCTGTCAGTGGTCCGGACGGAAAGCCTTTTGTGCAGCCTTGCGGATACCGCGCCGCCCACAACGCCTGCCGAGGCCATGGCAGCCAGCTCCTGCCAGCCGAAATCCGGCACCGCGCCGGTGACCAGCACCGTGGCGAAGGAGGCCAGCTGGATCAGCAGCGTGACCATGATGCTGTTGACGGCAGCCTTCTTGGTGGGCATGGAGAAAAAGTAATACAGCACCGCCAGGTTGATGGGACCTCCGCCAATGCCGAGAAAGGCGGACAGGATCCCCAGGGCCACACCGATCAGCACCGGCGCGGCAATGCCGGCGATCTGACGGCTGCGGATCCGCTGTTTGTTGCATACATACAGCAGTGTGGCCAGCATCATCAGCCCCAGCACGATGGCCTGCACGGCGCCAACTGTCCGGTCCGCCTGCAGGGCCGCTTTCAGCGAAGTGAATATCTGCTTGCCCAGCACGCCGCCCACCGCCGCGCCGAGGCCGAGCGGCACGCTTCGTGCCGCGTCCAGCTCACCGCTTCCCCGATTCTTCCACAGGTTCACGGTGGCCATGGCCAGCACCGTCAGGCTGGACAGGAAGGATACCGTGGCCACAGGCATCCAGCCCGTGGCGTCCAGCACCGGCTTGATGACCACTCCTCCGCCAAAGCCGCAGATGCCGCCCACGGTGGACGCGGCAAGGCATACCAGAAAGACAAACAGAACCTGCATTCTTTATCCCTCCCCGGCCAAAGGACTCATTTCGTTTCCCGCAGGCGGGCATAGCACCAGCCCATCAGCTCCCCGATGCCTGCGCCGCGGCGGATGACCCGCAGGATCTCCTCATCATGCCCTTCACCCAGTACGCCCCGTGCCTTGTGCAGCAGCATGTTCTCGGTGAAGCGGGCGTCCGGCTCAAAGGGTACGATGTCTGCCGTGGCCATCTCCCATTTCATCAGCTGATACCGCAGCTCCGTCACCACATCCCGCAGGGATGGCTCATCGATCAGGTTGACGGTCTACCTGGGATCGTTCGCCATATCATACAGCTCGTCGCTGCCCAGCAGGCGGCTGACATACTTCCAGCGCTCCGTGCGCAGCATGATGCCCTTGCTGTGGGCCTCGTCACCCGCCTGGGCCATCTTCTTGGGCCAGTACATATCCCGGGGGCTGGCCTCATTTCCCCGGGCGTCGTGGTATTCGTCGCAGTGGGTCTCACCGGGCAGGCGGCCGCCCTCGCAGCAGACGAAGTCCCGCAGCCTTTCGGAGCGGTCAGCCAGCACCGGCGACAGATCCCGCCCGAATTGAGTGTGACAGGGCTTGACCCCGGCCATGCTCATGGCCGTGGCGTAGAAATCCACCAGCTCTGTCAGGGAATCGGTGACGCCGGGGTCCACCGGCATGCCCTTCGGCGGCTTGATGAGGAAGGGCACCCGGGTCAGGCAGTCCTCAAAGGTGTTCTGCGCCTTTTCCGGCAGGCCGTAGTCCCCGGTGAAGTCGCCGTGGTCGCTGAGGAAAAAGATGGCGCAGTCATCGTAGATGCCCTATGCCTTCAGTGCCTCCACAAGCCTTCGGAACTGGTCATCCACTCTGGCGCACATGCCCAGGTACACCGCCCGGAGCTCGTTCCAGTCCGCCTCCGTGTACGCGTCCATGCCCGCATACCTGCGGATCTCGGACAGGATTTTACTCTTTCCCCGGCACTCCTCCGGACGAACGCGGGGCAGCAGCTTTTCCCGGTCAACTGCGGAGAAATACGGCTCCTCGATCTGATAGGGCGGATGGGGGTACATCAGCCCCAGGAACATACACAGCGGCCGATCGGCCGGGCGGTGACGGACCCGGTCGATCGCGGCGTCCACCACCTCGTCATCGCTGTTATAGCGCAGACCGTTTTCGTCAGTGCCCAGCCGTCCCTCCATGTGGGAGTAGTAGTGCTTCCCGCCGGGCTGCCCCCGCAGCGTGGGATTCACAGGGCCGGGGCCCTGTCTTTTCTGCCCTCCGTAGTAGATCTCGTCGGCGTGGCTCTCGCACCAGCCCGGGATCTGTCCGGCCAGCAGGTCGTTGCGGTCGTTCATCCACACATAATAGCCGGCGTCCTTCAGCTCGCTGAACAGGGTGGCTTCGCCGGGCCGCAGCAGGTGGCTCATGGTGCGGTGACCGTTCACATGGGGATACAGCCCCGTGAAGAAGCTGCACCGGCTGGGCACACAGACAGGGTTCTGGCAATAGGCCCGGCTGAAGGACACAGCCTCGGTCCGGGCAAACTCATCCAGGAAGGGCGTCATGGCGGCCGGGTTGCCCATGTGGCCCATGGCGTCGGCCCGCATTTCGTCCGGGTTGAAGATAATGATGTGGGGTCTTTGCGGCATCGTGCTGCGCCTCGCTTTCCATCATTTGCGGTATTTCAGGGAAACACGGTACTCGTTGGGCGTCATGTCATTCAGCTTGCGGAAGATGCGGGTGAAGTAGCTGGCATCTGAGAAGCCGCACTGCTCGGCGATCTCCTGCACCGACAGCGAGGTCTTGGCCAGCATGGCCGTGGCCCTGTCCACCCGGGTCCGGTTGATGTAGTCGGTCACGGTCACGCCCACCTATTTGTGGAAGCGGGTGGACAGATAGTTTTTGTTGACGGCGAAGCGGTTGGCCAGCAGGTCCAGGCTCAGGGGCTCCATGTAGCGGAAGTCAATATAGTTCAGGCAGTCCCGCACTGTGCTGCTGTACTTTTCCAGGGAGTGCCGCTGCACCAGCAGGCAGTAGTGGCGGATCATCTTGGGAATGAGACCGCTGACCTCGGCCACAGTCTCGGCATTTTCGATCTCCACCTGGAATTGTCCGCTGACGGCATCGATATACATGGGATGGACGCTGGCCTGCTGGATGGCCTTGCGGTAGGCGGTGTTCACGGCAATGACCATGTTCTTGGCGTTCCGCAGCGGGTCGGGATGCCGGGGATCCAGCGCAAAGCCCATGAACAGGTTCTGCTGATGGGTGGCCTCGGCGATATCACCCTTGCGGACGGCGTTCAGCATAGCCTCCTAAACGGCATAGCGCGCCTCCACCGAGGCAAAGGGGATGGAGGTGAGGGCGATGGGCGGCTTCCTCTGTGCCTCCTCCGGATGGTCATAGCGCACCGAGCGGATGTCCAGGTCCGGGTTGGCCAGATAGCGGGAAAGGAAGGTGGAAAGCATCTGCCGCCAGCCCAGCCTGTCAAGGATCAACGGCACCCGCTTGAAATACCAGGCCAGGGCCTCCGTGGCGCCCCCCTCCAGCCCGTGGCTCTGCAGCAGACGGTCGAAATCCTCCTGCGTGTAGCTGCGGTAAAGAAAGGGCCCGCAGAACACATAGGAGCCGCCCTCGTCCGCCCTGTTTTGAAATACCAGATAATGCAGGCCGAAATCATCCCGATAATCCAGCGCATTCTCCGGCTGGAGCAGGGCCACGATCCGCCGCAGCATGGCGGGATAGTCAAAGCTTTCATACAGCTGGTCCCGGAAGCCGTAATCCAGGGCGGAGATCTCCACCGGCGAGGAGCCGTCATTCAGCTTCACCAGCTGCACCCGATAGGCTCCCAGCACATTGCGCAGCACATCCTGCAGTTCCATCACGACCATGTTTTTTCCTCCCGGCGGCGGCCGGCTGAATTTTGTCCTGATGATATCACATTTTTCTGTTGAATGCAATAACAACTGAAAATTGTCCGGAAACGGCTGAATTCAGTGTGTACAATCTGGCAAAAAAAGGTGGTATATTTTACACAGGCAATTTTCCGGATATTCCCGGCATGTTTCCCATATACGCTGTAATAAGGGTAGGATGGTGCAGATGAGCAAGGAAGTCATTTTCGAAGCAAAGCACATGCGCAAGGAATTCGGCCCCACCGTGGCGCTGAAGGATGTGGACTTCACCCTGCGCAGAGGCGAGATCCGCGGTCTGGTGGGTGAGAACGGCTCCGGCAAGTCCACCATCATGTCCATCGCCTCCGGCATGCAGCCCGCCACCAGCGGCGAGATGCTCTACAAAGGGCAGCCCTGGAAGCCCGGCAGCATGGTACAGGCCCAGAACGCGGGCATTTCCATGATCCTGCAGGAGGCCAACACCATCCCCGGCGTCACCGTGGCCCAGAACATCTTCTCCGGCCATGAGGATGAATTCTCCAAATTCGGCGTCATCAATATGAAGAAGATGTACAAAGCCGCGCAGGACGTGCTGCACAGCTTCGGCATCGACAACATCAAGGCGTCCGACCTCATCGACCGCTACACCTTTGAGGACCGCAAGCTGGTGGAACTGGTGCGCTGCGTCACCGACCAGACCGAGATCCTGGTGGTGGACGAGACCACCACCGCCCTGTCCCTGGAGGGCCGTCAGATCCTGTACAGGCTGATCCACAAAATGGCGGAGAGCGGCAAGGCCATCGTGTTCGTTTCCCACGACATGGACGAGATCCTGGAGCAGTGCACCGACCTGACAGTGCTGCGTGACGGCGACATCATCGGCCATCTGACCCGGGCCGAGATGGACGCCCCCGATGCCGTGAAGAACATCCGCTACATGATGGTGGGCCGTGAGATCGGCGACAAGTATTACCGCGAGGATTACGACACCTCCCATCAGCCCGAGGTGGCGCTGGAGCTGCAGGATGTGTCCCTGGGGGCCATTCAGCATTTCAACCTGACGCTGCACAAGGGCGAGATCATCGGCATGGGCGGTCTGAGCGGCTGCGGCATGCATGATGTGGGCCGCATCGCCTACGGTCTGGAAAAGCTGCAGGGCGGCCGTGTGATGCGCAACGGTCAGGAGATCAAGACCTGCCTGCAGGCCATCAACAGCGGCATCGGCTACATCTCCAAGAACCGCGACTCCGAAGCCCTGATCCTGAACGGACCCATCCAGGACAACATCGTGCTGCCCTCCATCCCTGCACTGGAGCATCACACCTTCATTCGCCCCTCGGACGAAAAGAAGCTGGGCAGGCAGGAGATCGACAATTACCGCATCAAGTGTCACAGCGGCAAGCAGTATGTGAACACCCTGTCCGGCGGCAACAAGCAGAAGGTTTCCTTCGGCAAGTGGACCGCCAAGGGCTCCGAGGTCATCATCATGGACTGCCCCACCCGCGGCGTGGACATCGGCGTGAAGCAGGCCATGTACAGCCTGATCGAGCAGATGAAGAAGGACGGCAAGGCCATCCTGATGATCTCGGAGGAGCTGAGCGAGCTGATCGGCATGTGTGACCGGCTGATCATCATGAAGGACTTCCAGGTGACCCACACCGTGGAGCGCAGCCCCGAGCTGAAGCAGACCGACCTGATCGAGTACATGATTTAAGGAGGAAAGCATATGACCGCTGTGGTTGAAAAGGAAAAGCAAACGCCGGCCCAGTGGCTGAAAAAGAATGTGGAAGCCATCGCCTCCGTCGGCGGCCTGGTATTCTGCATCATCTTCTTCACCATCATGACTCAGATCAAGGGCGAGAGCATCTGGTCCGCCAGCAAGCTGTCCACCCTGATGAGCGACGTGATCGTGACGGCCCTGATGTCGGTGGGCGCCGTGTTCATCTACTCCCTGGGCAACATGGACGTGAGCATCGGCAAGCAGATCGGCCTGTACTCCACACTGCTGGTGCTGATCACCAACGCCTCCGGCAGCCTGCCGCTGGCCATCGTGGCCTGTCTGGCCATCGCCCTGGTCATCGCCGTGATCAACGGCGCCGCGGGCGAGCTGCTGCATATGTACTCCGTTATTTCCTCGGTGGTGTTCATGATGGTGCTCTCCGGCATCAGCACCATCATCTACTCCGGCGTCGGCACCCGCAACATCTCCATGAACGCCGGCATTGACCTGCACCTGTTCAAGGAGCCCTGGTTCATGGTGGTGGTGCTGGCAGTCGAAACGCTGATCATCAGCTATTTCTTCTACTTCACCAAGTACGGCAAGTATGCCAGGGCCATCGGCGCCAACCAGCTGGCCACCTCCCAGAGCGGCGTCAACATCATCAAGTACCGGGTGATCCCCTACGTGTTCATGGCCTTCTGCCTGGTGGCGGCCGCCCTGTTCCAGATGGGCTACACCGGCGCGGCCTCCGACTCCACGGGCACCGGCTTCGAGATGAACGTAATGGTCTCGCTGATCCTGGGCGGCATGCCCCTGAAGGGCGGCATGAAGTCAAAGGTCTCCTGCGCCATCGTGGGCTCCTTCACCTACTCCCTGCTGGCCGTGGGCCTGCCAATTATCGGCGTGCCCACCAACGCCACCTTTATGGTCAAGGCCGTGATCTTCGTGCTGGTGGTGCTCATCACCTGCCGCCAGAAGAGCGGCGTGCTGCCCCGGTAA
>R14__coassemble_1853_pt1 | contig 9802 bp, 8 predicted proteins | sample R14__metabat2_high_PE_034 | metagenome-assembled genome bin R14
GCGCAGCCAAAGGCAGCACCCTTGGGGATTGGGCCCCCAAGGGTGCTGCCTTTGGCGTCTGCAGAGAGAACCCCGTGCTGCCAAGCCACTGCCGACCGCAGGTCCCTTGCAAAATGGGGCGGGATGTGGTATGATTAGGATGTGCATTTATGCCATGACTGATGAAGTAAGGAGATCGCCATGAGTACGCTTTCGATTACCGTCAATAACCTTTCCGCCAATTTCGGAGGACAGAAGCTGTTCTCCGGCGCTGACCTCAAGTTTCTCTCCGGCAACTGCTACGGCGTGATCGGAGCGAACGGCGCGGGCAAGTCCACCTTCCTGCGCATCCTCAGCGGCGATCTGGAGCCTGCCACCGGCTCCGTCACCATCCAGCCCGGCCTGCGCATGTCCGTGCTGAAGCAGAACCAGTTCCAGTATGACGAATACATGGTGCTGGATACCGTCATCATGGGCAACCAGCGCCTCTACGACATTATGAAGGAAAAGGAAGCCCTGTACGCCAAGCCCGACTTCAGCGACGCCGACGGCGAGAAGGCCGCCGAGCTGGAGGGCGAGTTTGCCGAGATGGACGGCTGGAACGCCGAGAGCGACGCCGCCACCCTGCTCACCGGCCTGGGCATCGATACCGACCAGCATTACCTGCCCATGAGTGAGCTGAAGGGCGGCGACAAGTTCAAGGTGCTGCTGGCCCAGGCCCTGTTCGGCAACCCGGACATCCTGCTGCTGGACGAGCCCACCAACAACCTGGACAACCGCAGCGTGGCCTGGCTGGAGGATTTCCTGATGGAGTTCCCCGGCACCCTGATCGTGGTCAGCCATGACCGCTGGTTCCTGAACAACATCTGCACCCACATCGTGGATATCGACTTCAACCAGGTGAAGCTGTATGTGGGCAACTACGACTTCTGGTATGAGTCCAGCAAGATGATGCAGGCCCTGATGAGCGACCAGAAGAAGCGCCGCGAGGAAAAGATCAAGGACCTGCAGGCCTTCATCCAGCGCTTCTCCAGCAACAAGAGCAAGGCCCGCCAGGCCACCAGCCGCCGCAAGCTGCTGGACCAGCTGACCCTGGAGGAGATGCCCGCCTCCAGCCGCCGCTATCCCTGGGTGTGCTTCACCCCGGACCGTGAGGCCGGCAAGGACATCCTGTCCGTGAACGGCATCAGCTACACCCAGGACGGCGTGCAGCTGCTGAAGGACGTCAGCTTCATCGTCACCAAGGGCCAGAAGATCGCCCTGGTGGGCCAGGAGCAGGCCCAGACCGCCCTGTTCCGCATCCTGAACGAGGAGCTGCAGCCCGACGCGGGCAGCTTCAAGTGGGGCGTCACCATCTCCACCAGCTATTTTCCCAAGGACAACACCAAATTCTTCGAGGGCTGCGATCTGACCATGATGGAGTGGTTTGCCCAGTACAGCCCCGAGCAGCTGGAGACCTATATGCGCGGCTTCCTGGGCCGCATGCTCTTCAGCGGCGATGATGTGTACAAAAAGGTGGCCGTGCTCTCCGGCGGCGAGAAGGTGCGCGTCATGCTCTCCCGCATGATGCTCTCCGGCGCCAACTTCCTGATGCTGGACCAGCCCACCAACCACCTGGACCTGGAGTCCATCCAGGCCGTGAACAACGCCCTGATCTCCTTCCCCGGCAATGTGCTGTTCACCAGCCAGGACCATCAGTTCATCTCCACCATCGCCGACCGCATCATCGAGATCCTGCCCGACGGCACCATCAAGGACTACTACTGCAGCTATGAGGATTACCTGGAGAAGATCAGGCAGTAACGGAGGAAAGGGCGGTGAGCAGCCTTGGCCGGCTTTCTGAAGCTCGTGTTCTGGCTGATCGTCGGCTTGGTAGTGTGCAGCGCCGCGCCGGAGGAAAATCAGCCGCTCCTCTGGACGGTCTATTTCGGCATCATCGCCTTTTTCGTGATCCTGTTCACCGCGGTTTCTGTCAGGTCTGAACAAAAGAAAAAGCCCCGGCGGAAGGTGCGGACGGCCGCGCCGCCTCCGCCTGCCGCCGCTCCGGCGGTGCCCCGGCCTGCCCCGCCTTCCGGGACCGTGGTGGACATCGAGCATGATGTCGTCACGTTTCAGCTGGAGGAGACTGACCTTCCCAACCCGGACGGTACGCAACGGCAGCAGCTCCTGCGCAGCCTGCGCTATCGCCGTGAGCCCTTTGAGTCCTGGGATGAGGATACCCTGAGCCTGGAGACCGCGTATGAGAACGGACGGAGCACCGTGCAGGTGGAGGCGGACGGCGATGTCATCGGCACCGTGCCCCGGGAATACGCCGATGATCTGGTATACGCGGCGGAGAATGACGCCTACAGCATCGTTAAGGTGACGGTGACCGGCGGCCGCACCGGGCCGGACGGCACCCGCGCCCCCTACGGCATGCGGCTGTCCATACGCATCTGATATCAAGCGCCGGCCTGTCCGCCGGCAAGGGAGTCTGAAAGCATGGGTGACTACGATTTTGAGCTGGTCGGCAAGATCGGCTCCATGGCCCTGATCCGCAAGGAGGACCGGGACATCGATTACAACATCTTCTCCCGCCTGGGCGCCGAGCTGAAGCCCGGCATGATCTGGGTCACCAGCGGCGCCACGGAGATCGGCCGACTGGACTACATCAAGCGCACGGGCCTTGAGCTGTACGGCGATCCCGAGCAGGACAAGGCCGACTACGCCGCCCAGGGCCAGGCCATCCTGATGCAGAACTACCGCCAGTTCATCCGGCCGGAATACGGCGTCCGCCAGCTGCTGGTGGAGCATACCCACTTCAACGACGCCGAGAAGCGGGAGCATATCCGCCGCCTGCTGATCCGCGCCGCGCGGCAGGGCACCATCCCGATCGTGAACTACAACGACCCCGTCAGCGACGAGGAGAACCGCAAGATGGAGCTGGCCGCCCGCCGCCGGAACGGCGACGAGGTGCATGAGTGTGTGGACAACGACGAGACCGCCGCCGTCATCGCCAACCTGGTGCATGCCCGCACCCTGGTGCTGCTGACCTCCACCGAGGGCATCTATCAGGACCCGAAGGATCCCTCCACCCTGGTGCGGGATGTGACCGCTCCCACCCTTGAGCAGGTGGAGGAGAAGGTCCGTGTGCTGCAGCAGGGCTGCGTGGGCGCCTCCCGGGCGGGGGCCAACGGCGCCGGCGCCAAGCTGGAGTACGCCCTGCAGTCCGTGAAGGGCGGCACCACCGTCATCATCGGCCATGCCCGTCACCGCCTGTCCGACCTGGTGAACGGACGCGTACCCTGCACCCGCATCGGCGTGGAGTGATGCCCATGGAGAAGCTGAAGGCCCTCTTCCTGAAGTACAGGGAGCTTATCACCTATGTGTTCTTCGGCGGCTGCACCACCCTGGTGAACTGGGCCGCCTACTGGATCCTGGCCCATCCCCTGGCCATCGACTACACGGTGTCCACCGTCATCGCCCAGGTGCTGTCGGTGCTTTTTGCCTATGTGACCAACCGCCGCTGGGTGTTTCAGAGCCGTGTCAGCGGCTTCGGCCCCGTGATGAAGGAGATGGCCTCCTTCTTCGGCAGCCGGCTGGCCACCATCCTGCTGGATATGCTGATCATGGAGATCTTCGCCAAGCGCATGGGTCTGAACGACCTGTGGGTCAAGCTGGCGGCCAATGTGATCATCATCGTGCTGAACTATGTGCTGAGCAAGCTGCTGGTGTTCCGGAAGGAACGGCGGTGAGCCTGATACTCTGATCTGTTCCCGGAGGGTATCTGTCATGCAGAAGAACGACCTGCTACGGCTGAGCTGCGAGAACCTGGGCGCCGACCTGGAGGGCGTGTGCCGCCATCAGGGCATGGCGGTGTTCGTGCCGGGGCTGCTGCCCGGCGAGGAGGCCACGGTGCGCATCGTGCGGTGTCAGAAGAGCTATGCCTTCGGCCGGGTGGAGAAGCGCCTCAGCGACTCCCCGGACCGGGTGACGCCGGACTGCCCCGCCTATCCCAGATGCGGCGGCTGCTCCTGCAGGCACATGACCTATGAGGCCACCCTCAGGGCCAAGCGGCAGCAGGTGGCGGACTGCTTCGCCCGCATCGGGCATCTCACAGTGGAGGTGCCGCCGGTGCTGGGCATGTCGGAGCCCGCGCTGTACCGCAACAAGACCGCGCTGCCCGTGGGCGGCACGGCGGACAGGCCGCAGCTTGGCTTCTTTGCCGAGCGCAGCCACGACATCATTCCCATCGACGGCTGCCCAAACGCCATGCCGCCCGCCGATGACATCGGCAGAGCCTTCCTGGTATGGGCAAAGCACTACCATGTGCAGCCCTATGCCGAGGCCTCCCATACGGGCCTGCTGCGGCACCTGGTGGTGCGGGTCAGCCGGAGCGGCGAGGCCATGGCGGTGGTGGTGGCCAACGGCGACCGCCTGCCCCATGAGGATGTGCTGGTGAAGCTGCTGCGGGAGGCCGGCGCCGTCAGCGTCATCCTGAACCGCAACACCGAGCGCACCAATGTGATCCTGGGCCGTGACTACCGCACGCTGTTCGGGCCGGACACCATCGGCGACAGCCTGTGCGGCCTGGCCTTTGAGGTGGGGCCCGCCTCCTTCTTCCAAGTGAACCCCATGCAGACCGAGGTGCTGTATCAGACCGCGCTGGACTTCGCGGAGCTGACGGGCACGGAGCGGCTGTGCGATGTGTACTGCGGCGCAGGCACCATCACGCTGATGATGGCCCGGCACTGCGGCAGCGCCCTGGGCATCGAGGTGGTGCCCCAGGCCATCGACAACGCCCGGGCCAACGCCGTGCGGAACGGCGTCACCAACGCGGAGTTCCGGGTGGGCGCGGCGGAGGCGCTGCTGCCCGAGCTGGTGGCGGGCGGCCTCCGTCCCGATGTGATCGTGGTGGATCCGCCCCGCAAGGGCCTGGAGCCCGCCGTCATCGAGGCCATTGCCGCCGCCGGGCCTCGGCGCGTGGTGTATGTCAGCTGCAATGTGGCCACCCAGGCCCGGGACGCCGCCCTGCTCTGCGCAAAGGGCTATACCCTCGACCGCGTTCAGCCGGTGGACATGTTCTGCTGGACCAGCGGAGTGGAGAATGTGATGGCACTGTCCCTGTCCTCCCCGGCCGGCACCGGGAAACCGCTTTAAACCGCGGCACCGCCATGGCGCAGCCAAAGAAGAAGACCCCGTGCTGACAGATCACTGCCGGCCGCAGTTCCGCAGCCAAAGGCAACACCCTTGGGGATTGGGCCCCCAAGGGTGTTGCCTTTGGCGTTTTCAGAAAGAATCCCGTGCTGACAGGTCACTGCCGACCGCAGGTCTTTGGCGTCTGCAGAGAGAGCCCCATGCTGACAAGCATTGCCGACCGCAGGTCCCGCAGGTCGTCCGATTGACAAGTTTGGGGCGGGGGTGTATAATGATAAATGGAAAATTGTACTCATACGGGAAAGGCGGAACGACCTGATATGATGAAGAAGATCCTGGCTGCACTGCTGCTGGCTGTTGCCATGCTGATGGCGGGCGGCCTGGCCCTGGCGGACACCGAAGCGGCCAATATCACCGAAAGCTGCACCTTCAAGGTGTCCTCCTCGAAAAAGAAATATACCAACATGACCGACGGCAAGTACACCAGCTACTGGGAAAGCAACAAGGCCAAGAACCCCAATGTGGTGATCACCGCGCCGGCGGATCAGAAGATCTACGGTATGTATCTCTGCATGGGCACCATGCCCACCTCCTGGGAGGTGCAGACCGAGGAGAACGGCACCTGGACGAAATTCGCCGACGGCTCGGTGGAGTTCTACCATAACTATGTGGCCTTCCCGGAGGGCGTGAGCAAATTCCGCATCATCTGCACGGCGGAAAAGGCCTTCCAGTGGCGCATCAACGAGATCTTCCTGCTGGGAGAGGGCAGCCTGCCCTCCTGGGTGCAGATCTGGGATTCCACGCCCGAGAGCTGCGACATCCTCTTCTTCGTGGCCCATCCCGATGATGAGGAGCTGTTCTTCGGCGGCGCCATCCCCGACGCGCTGCAGAAGGGCTACAAGGTCTGCGTGGCTTACCTGTGCTATTCCAACACCACCCGCCGCTCCGAGCTGCTGAACGGCCTGTGGTCCATGGGCCTGCGGAACTATCCCGTCATCGGCACCTTCTCCGATCACTTCTCCGCCAAGCTGTCCGACGCCTATTCCTATGCCGGCGGCAAGGCCAAGGTGCAGAGCTGGGTCACCGAGGTGCTGCGGCGGGTGAAGCCCGAGGTGGTGGTCAGCCACAGCGAGGACGGCGAGTACGGCCACAAGCAGCACCAGATGCTGTCCGACGCCGTGAAGGCCGCCGTCACCATGGCCGCCGACGAGGCCTCCTGCCCCGAGAGCATCCCCACCTACGGCACCTGGCAGGTGAAAAAGCTGTACCTGCATGAGTATACCGAGGGCCATACCCTGACCTTCGACTGGAACCAGCCCCTGGACCTGTACAACGGCCTCACCGCCACCCAGGTGGCCATGAAGGCCTACGACCTGCATATCACCCAGCGCGCCGCCGGCTTCCAGCTGACGGAGGAGGGCGTGGTATACAAGAAGGTGCTCTATGACAACCGCACCTTCGGCCTGTACATGAGCCTGATGGGCGAGGACAGCGATACCCCCGACTTCCTGCAGAATGTGTACACCACCGGCGACAGCAGCGGCCTGCTGTCCCGCGTGGTGGTCACCCCCACCCCCGCTCCCACCGCCGTGCCTGCCTACCTCAGCTATGACATCCCCGAGCTGAACGAAGCGGGCTTCCTGGACGAGGGCGAGTATGTGGTGGCGGACGACACCAACGGCATGTACATCTACATCAGCCAGACGCTGAAGGTCATCATCGAGCGCAAGGTGGACGCCACCCAGCCCCTGGTGTGGTATGAGGCGGAGATCTGGAGCGATGTGGAGGCCGGCGAGTACCTGAAGACCCTGTTCTACGACGATGAGAAGAAGGGCAAGGTGCGCGTGGACGCCGCCAAGAACGCCATCAAGCATCAGAGCGTGTTCGCCATGAACACCGACTATTACACCTACCGCATCTCCAGCACCAGGCACACCGGCGTGGTCATCCGCAACGGCCAGATCCTCTATGACGATCCCTATACCAAGGCCACCACGCTGTTCCCCAACCTGGATACCCTGGCCTTCTATCCCGACGGCCGGCTGGAGGTGGCTCACAGCGAGGAGCATGGCGCCCAGTGGTTCATCGACCAGGGCGCGGAGAATGTATACTCCTTCGGCCCCTACATGATCCGGGACGGCGTGGTGAACAGCGACATGTACAACTCCCGGAACACCAAGTACAAGAGCCCGCGCTGCGCCGTCGGCATGGTGGAGCCCGGACACTATGTGGCCATCATCTGCGAGGGCCGTATGAAGACCTCCAGCGGCGTCACCATCAACGCGCTGGCGCTGATGATGAAGGAGAAGGGCTGCACCCAGGCCATCAACCTGGACGGCGGCCAGACGGCCGTGATGGTGTTCATGGGCAAGCAGCTGAACAAGATCGGCAAGTATGACGGCAAGACCAGCGCCCGCGAGACCTGCGACATCATGGCCATCGGCACCTCCGAGCTGGTGGGCAATGTGGAGTTCAAGTAAACGGGAAATGCTTACTTTGGCGTGCAGTGCCGCTGCGCCGGGGCTTTCGCCCGCTGCGGCGAACGACCGGGGGCTTTCCGATCTCGCCGCGCCTGCGCTTTGCCCCATGGGCAACCCGCCGCCGGCGGGATCGCGCCCCGGGCCCTTCGGGGCCATCCGCTCCTGCCGGCAGCGGACTGTGCGGCGATGAAATTAACGCAACACTGGAGGTCATAGCCATGAAGGTCAAGGAGCGTATGCTGATCACGGGCGGCAACCCGCTGGAGGGCGTCGTCCATGTGAGCGGCGGAAAGAATACCGCGGTGGCGGTGATCCCGGCGACGCTGCTGGCGGATGCCCCCTGTACCATCGAGAACCTGCCCGATATCGAAGATGTGCGGGCGCTGGTGGATATCCTGCGCAAGCTTGGCGCTGTGGTGGATTATGTACCCGGCGACCACATGACGGTGGACCCCCGCCCCGCCGACGGCTGGCAGGTGGCCTTCCATGAGGCGCAGCGGCTGCGGGCCAGCTATTACCTGCTGGGTGCGCTGCTGGGCCGCTGTGGCAGGGCAAAGGTGGCCTATCCCGGCGGCTGCAAAATCGGCTCCCGGCCCATCGACCAGCACATGAAGGGCTTCGAGGCCCTGGGTGCCGAGACCGGCGATGTGGGCGGCTATTACACCGTGGAGGCAAAGGAGCTGAAGGGCGCCGACATCTTCTTCGATGTGGTCACCGTGGGCGGCACCATCAATGTGATGCTGGCCGCTGCCCGGGCCAGGGGCACCACCATCATCTATAACGCCGCCAAGGAGCCCCATATCGTGGACCTGGCCAATTTCCTGAACAGCATGGGCGCCAGGATCAAGGGCGCCGGCACCGATGTGATCCGCATCACCGGGCGCGAGCACCTGCACGGCACCACCTACGCCGTGATCCCGGACCAGATCGAGACCGGCACCCTGATGATCGCCGCCGCCGCCACCCGCGGCGATGTGACCGTTACCGGCTGCATCCCCCAGCATATGGAGGCCCTCACTGCCAAGCTGCTGGAGATGGGCGTGCGTGTCAGCGACGACGACGACGCCATCCGGGTGCGCTGCTCCACCGGCCCCCAGCGGGCGGTGAACTTCAAGACCCAGGTGTACCCCGGCTTCCCCACCGACCTGCAGCAGCCCATGAGCGCGCTGCTGACCATGGCCAAGGGCACCAGCATCATTCAGGAGACCATCTTTGAGAACCGCTTCCGCCATCTGGACGAGCTGGCCCGTATGGGCGCCCACGTCCGGGTGATGGACCGGACCGCCATCATCGAGGGCGTGCCCCAGCTGTACGGCGCGCCCGTCACCACCACCGACCTGCGGGCCGGCGCCGCCCTGCTGGTGGCCGGCCTCATGGCCCGGGGCGTCACCGAGATCTATGAGCCGGAGTACATCGACCGCGGCTATGAGCACATCGAGGAGAAGCTGACCTCCCTGGGCGCCGTCATCAGCCGCGAACGCATCGAGGACTGAGCCCGGTATACTGACCGGAAAGGAGGTGCCCGGCCGTCATGATGAATCCCTATGAGCTGCTGGGCATCGGTCCGGAGGCAAACCAGGAGCAGATCCGCCATGCCTATCACCTGGCAGCCAGGAAGTATCACCCCGACAAATTCCAGGATCCCCAGCAGCAGAAGCAGGCCCAGGAGCGCATGACCACGCTGAACCTGGCCTACCAGGAGGCCATGCGCATCGCCGGGCTGAAGAAGGACGCGCCCTATCACCAGCAGATCAGCTGCGAGGACGCGGTGAAGCTGAGCCGCAAGCTGCTGAAGCAGGGCTACCCCGAGGGCGCCCTCCGTGAGCTGCTGCGCTCCGAGACCCGCTCACCCATGTGGTTCTTCCAGCAGGGCGAGGTGCTGATGGCCATGGAGCAGTATGAGTCCGCCCGCCAGTCCTACCGGGAGGCCGTGCGCCGCGATCCCGCCAACAACACCTTCCGCGCCGGAGCCCTCGCCGCCGAAATGGCCCAGCAGAAGAGCCGGACCCTGGGCGGCAGGCTGCACCGGGCCCTGCGGGATGTGAAGCGCAGGCTGGCGAAGTGAAGAGATGCCGGCCGGACGCCACCGTGGCGCAGCAAAATGACGCACCTCAGGGATTGGGCCCCTGAGGCGCGCCATTTTGCGTCCCGGAAGAGAGCCCCATGCTCAACAGGCAATGCCGTCCGCAGGACCGTCCGCAGGACCG
>R14__coassemble_1861_pt1 | contig 9777 bp, 10 predicted proteins | sample R14__metabat2_high_PE_034 | metagenome-assembled genome bin R14
CAGCGGAAGGGGCACGGCGGGGAGCGAAGGCCTCCGGCGGCTCACGGCGCTGCCCTGAGGACCTGCATGGGGGCTGAGCCCCCTTGAACCCGCAATTGGGCAGGTTACGGAAATAAAAAGGAGCGAAGCCGAGTCGGCGACGCTCCTGATTTTTATTTTTTTCGGCCGGATTCGACCAGCTCTCTGGCGAAGGCTTCCGGGTTTTTGAGGTCGTAGTTCTGGTGGTACTCCTCGGCAGGCCAGAAGGTCTTCAGCGGCTCCAGGGCAACCCTGACGGGCTGCTCGCAAACGCTTTCCAGGTGCTGAATGGCCGACTGAGCGAGGCGGCGTTCCTCGGCATTGGCGTAATAGATGGCCAGCGTGTAGGAATAGCCCCGGTCGATGAACTGTCCTTCACCGTCGAAGGGATCCACGTGACGCAGGTAAGTATCGATCAGCTTGGCGTAGGAGACAACAGACGGGTCATAATGGACGGCGATGGTCTCGCGATGACCGGTAAGCTGATGCTTGACGGCATCGTAGGTCGGGTTGACTTCGTCGCCGCCGCAGTAGCCGCTGATGACCTCCGTCACGCCGGGCAGCTCGCGCAGGTCCGGCGTGATGCACCAGAAGCATCCGCCGGCAAAATAGGCTGTGTTCATGGGCACTCCTCCTCAGATAAAATCAATCAGAAGATCTCGCCGTCCAGGGCGTTGCGGGCGGCCAGGATATATTTGGCGGTGTCCAGGGGATGGACGCCGCGGCGTTCGCAGGTTTTGCCCTCGGCCAGGTCGCAGTCCCGGTAGCTGTGCAGATGCATGGACAGCTGTCCATGGCCGGCTGTCAGCATGGCCAGCCGCATGGGAAAGTCGATGCTGGAGGCCACGGGCACCAGGGCCGTCAGCAGCAGCTCATCACCGTCCTGCTGGGTCAATGTGGTTTCACCCCGCATGGTGCTGATCTCGCTGATGAGCCGTCCGCTGTACTGGGCCGGGGCAGTGATGGTCATTTCGGCAATGGGCTCCAGCAGCTGACTGCCGCCCCTGCGCAGGCCGTCCATCAGAGCCATGGGGGTGGCCACGATAAAGTCCAGCGGGTGGGTGTGGAATTGATGATCCTCACCGTCCTCCAGGGTGATGCGCACATCGTCCACCTGCCAGCCCAGCATTCCCTGTGACAGGGCCAGAGGCAGGGCCTGCTCGATCTGGTGCTGATAGCGCTCCTTTACGCGGCGGACCGGTGTGATGCTTCGGTATTCGATGCCGCTGCCCCGGGGAAGGGGCTCAATATAGAACTTGATGACGGCCCAGCAGGGCTTGGGGGCCAGATAGGCCACAAAGCCCTCGGCGGGCTGGCGGATGGTTTCCCGATAGATGACCTCTGGATCGCCGAAGGTTACATCCAGACCGAAGCGCTCATGAAACTGCTCCGCCAGCACCTCCAGCTGAATGGCCCCCATGACGCGGATATGCTCGACCCCGCGGTAGCGCCGGACATCCAGCAGCGGATCCTCGGCAGAGAGGGCCTCCAGGGCCTGATGGAGCGCGGGACGCAGGTCGTCGGAGGCAGGGCGGATGCTGACCATCATCAGGGGCTCGCGCAGCGCACCGGTGCTGATGGGGCGTGGCAGGAGGGAAGCATCCCCCAGTACGGTGCCCACGCGGACGCCTGTCAGGCCGTACACGCAGCCGATCTCGCCGGCAGTCAGCCTGCCCAGGTCGGTGCCGCGTCCATCCACGCCCATGGCGCGGATCTGGGTGATCTTTCGTTCTTCCTGGCAGGTGCGTTCGCTGTAATCCGTCACACGGCGCAGGGGCAGCTGAATGACCTGCCGGTTCTCCAGCGTGCCGGAGAAGAGCCGCACATGGGCACCGATGCCCATGACCGGGTCCTGCTCCACATCGAACACCACGCCGCATACGGGAGCATGGGTGTCACCTGCTGGGGGAGGCAGGAGGTCGATGATGGCGTCCAGCAGGGCGTCGATGCCATCATTGCATTTGGCAGAGCCGTAAAGGGCGGGATAGATGTCCCCTGACCGGCAGAGGTCGGCGACCCTGGCCCGCAGCCGGGAGCTTTCATAGACGGTTCCTTCCATATAGTCAGCCATGGCCTGCTCGTCCAGGTCGGCCAGCGCGGCCATGGTCTCCTCGGCGTCCCACAGCGGGAAAATGCGGTCGGAGAGGCGGCGGCGGGCCTGGCGCAGCACACGTTCAGCGTCGGCACTCGGATGATCCAGCTTGTTGATGAAGATCAGCGCCGGAATGTGGGCCCGCTCCACCGCACGGAATACGGCCTCCGTCTGGGGCTGAACGCCCTCCACGCCGCTGAGCAGGATGATGGCGCCGTCCAGAGCCCACAGGCTGTGTTCCACCTGGGCGGCGAAGTCAGCATGGCCGGGGGTGTCGATGAGCTGAACGCGAATGCCCTTCCAGTCCATCGGTGCGAAGGCCGAATGCACCGAAATGCCGCGCCTGCGCTCAATGGCCAGTCTGTCCGTATGGGCGGTGCCGGCGTCCACGGAGCCGGCGGTGCGGATGGCTCCCGCGTGCTGCAGCAGACGCTCCGAAAGCGTGGTCTTGCCCGCGTCCACATGGGCCAGGATCCCGATATTTCTCAGCACTGCCTTCCTCTCCCTTCAACTCCGGCATATTTCGATAAGCGAAGCCTGCTTTCCTGCCAGGGTACAAACATTTGACTTTCCTATATAAATGTGGTAACATCTGTCTATATATGGCGTTTGCCGGAGGTCTCGCGATGAGTGCGTTTCGTTACGATTTTACCCTGATCATGGCGGTATACCAGGTGGAGGAATTCCTGGCCGAGGCTGTGGACAGCGTGATCGCCCAGGATTACCCCTTTGAGCGGGTACAGATCATTCTGGTGGACGACGGCTCCACGGACCGCAGCGGCGCCATCGCGGACGAATACGCGGCGAGGTATCCGAACAACATTATCGCGCTGCACAAGGAGAACGGCGGACAGGCCTCGGCCCGGAATCTGGGCCTGACACGCTGCGAGGGCGAGCTGATCAACTTCATGGATCCGGACGATACCCTGACGCCGGAGACCCTGGGGCTTGTGAAGGCCTTCTTTGAAGGGCATGGAGAGGAGACGGACATCGTGTCCATCCCCATGTTCCATTTCGGCGCTATCACCGGGCCACACTGGCAGAATACGAAGTTCAACAAGGGTACCCGTGTGATCGATCTGATCGGCGAATATAAGGTGCAGCAGGCGTCCTCCTCCTCGGCCTTCTTTCACAGCAGAGTGAAGCCGCTGATGCATTTTGACGAGCGCCTGCCCAACTGCGAGGACCTCCGCATGAATCTGAGCGTCCTTCTGCGGAAGCCGACGCTGGGCGTGGTAAACGGCTGCAAATACATGTATCGCAAGCGCCCCTCCGGCGGCTCCACGGTGGATGGCCTGATGAGCCGCAAAAGCTGGTACTTTGACTCCTACACTTATCTTAGCGAGGCCGTCTGCGGTGAAGCAGTGTCTCTGTACGGCTATGTGCCCTATTATGTGCAGTATGCCATCCTGTGCGACCTGCAGTGGCGATTCCGCAGCAATTATGAGGCGCAGATGGCCCAGGTGCTTACGGAGGAGGAAAGGCAGGCGTACCTGTGCCGCACGGGAGAGGTCCTGCGGCTGTTTGATGTTGAATGCATCATGGCGCTGCCGGGGGTGAACGCCGCGTGCCGTGGGCTGATGCTGCGCATGAAGTACGGCAGGCAGCCGGACCGGCTTCCGGTGGGGAAGGATGTGGTGCTGCATTACGGCAACACGGTGCTTTCCCGGCTCAGCTGGTCCTATACGAAGCTGCACTTTCTGACAGAGACGGAGGCCGGCCTGAAGCTGGAGGGCACTGTGAACCTGCCGGGGCTGGAGGATCATGAAACGCCGGAAATACTGCTGGATGCCTCCGGCAACCTGGTTCCCTGCCGGGTGACGGAGCGCTCCGGTGATGACCAGCTGCGCCTGGGCTTCAGGCTGCAGCGGGTGTTTGATTTCACGGGAGCGCTGGATGTGGCAGCGCTGCCGGATGAGGCGGAGGTGGGGGTCGTCCTGCGCCTCGGAGGGCGGGAGATCCGCATCAGCAGCCTGGAATGCGGGCGCTTCATGCCCCTGTCCCACTGGGTGCATGGCAGCAGCTGCCGCATGGCCGGGCGCAGGCTCACCATGCGGAAGGACGCGCTGCTGCTGGACAAACGCACGGGCCGGGCGGATCGCCTGAAGGATGAGCTTCGGCTGCTGAAGACCCTGGCCGGCGGAAAGTCCGAAGGCATGCGGAAGGCCTTTGCCGTTCGCATGGCAGCCCACCTGATGAAGCCCTTCCAACGGAAGAAGGTCTGGCTCTTCTCTGACCGCGTGATGCGGGCAGGGGACAATGGCGAGGCCTTGTTCCGCTATGTGACGGCCAACTGCCCGAAGGGCGTGAAGCCGGTGTTCATCCTGCACAGCCAAAGCCCGGATTTTGCCCGCATGAAGACCGTCGGCAGGGTGGTTGCCTACGACAGCGTGTGGGGCAAGCTGTACTATCTGCTGGCGGCGGTGTCCGTTTCCTCCTCCGGTGATCAGGAGGCCCGCAATCCCTTCGACTGGCGGGTGGCCTACTATGCCGATATGATGAAGGACCTGCGCTATGTATTCCTGCAGCACGGCATCACCAAGGATGACCAGACGAAGTGGCTGAACCGCATGAACAAGGCCATCGACGGCCTTGTCTGCTCCTCACGGCGGGAATGGGAGGCCTTCCGGGATCCGGGCTACGGCTATCCCGATGAAAACCTGTGGCTGACAGGCATGCCGCGCTTCGATCTGCTGGAGGAGGGCGAACGGAAGGTCATCACCGTCATGCCCACCTGGCGACAGAGCCTGATGATCAATTACGATCCCGAGAAGGGGCAGTGGAACCTGAACCCCGAATCCTTCATGCAAAGCGATTACTATCAGTTCTATCAGGGGCTGCTGACGGATGAGCGGCTGCTGGCCGCCTGCAAAAAGCACGGCGTGACGCTGCAGTTCTATCCCCACCCCAATGTGCTGCAGCATATCGGGCTGTTCCACCCGGATCCCTCGGTGGTGGTGCCTGACGAGAGCAAGCCCTATCGGGAGGTCTACGCCGAGAGCGGCCTGGTAGTGACGGATTATTCCTCCGCCGTGTTCGACTTTGCCTATCTGCGGCGGCCGGTGCTGTACGCCCAGTTTGACCGGGAGGCCTTCTTCAGCGGCACCCATGTATACAAGGCAGGCTACTTCGATTATGAGCGGGACGGCTTCGGCCCGGTGACCGCTGATCTGGACAGCACGGTGGACGCCATCATCAGCCAGCTGGAGCGGGGCTTTGTGCTGGAGCCCAGGTACCGTCAGCGCATCGACAGCTTCTTTGCCTTCAATGACCGGGAGAGCTGCCGCCGCGTGCTGGAAAAGATCATGGCATTACCCGGTGTGCTGCCGGAAAGGAGCTGACGCAGTGGTGTTCAGCCATATCATGGAGACCTTCAAAAAGCATCAGTTCCTGCTGGAGGAGCTGGTGAAGCGTGACTTCAAGCAGAAGTACAAGCGCACGGTGCTGGGCATGGGCTGGAGCCTGCTGTCGCCGCTGCTGACGCTGCTGGTGATGCGGCTGGTGTTCACCCAGTTCTTCGGCCGGGGCATGGCCCACTATACCACCTACCTGTTTGCGGGCAATCTGCTGTATTCCTACTTCCGTGAGGCCACCACCGGCGGCATGAATGCCCTGATGAGCAACGCCCACATCTTCACCCGCATCAATGTGCCCAAGTATTTCTTCCTGCTGACGAAGAATGTGTCGGCGGCGTTGAATTTCCTCATTACGCTGGCGGTGTTCCTGCTGTTTACGGCCCTGGACGGCGTGCCCTTCCGCTGGACCTTCCTGCTGATGCTGTATCCCATCCTGATGCTGACGCTGATGAACATCGGCTTTGGCATGCTCCTGTCGGCGCTGTATGTGTTCTTCCGGGATATCCAGTACCTCTACGATATCTTCACGCTGCTGCTGATGTATGTGTCCGCCATCTTCTACACGGTGGACGCTTATCCGGCCCAGATCCAGCGGCTGTTTATGCTGAATCCGCTGTACGCCTGCATCCGCTATGTGCGCATCGTGGTGCTGGACGGCACGGTGCCCAGCCTTATGCACCACGGGTTGCTGCTGCTGTACGCGGCGGCGCTGCTTTTCCTGGGCGGACTCATTTACAAGAAAAAGAACCACCAGTTCCTGTACTATGTGTGAGGAGGCGGAGCCATGGCCATCATCAGCGTGAAGGATGTGAGCATCCGCTACATCACCGGCGACTTCCGCTCCATCGGCCTGAAGGAATATGTCATCCGCCGCCTGACCCACGATTATCATGTGGAGGAATTCTGGGCGGACAGGGATGTGAGCTTCTCCCTGGAGCGGGGGCAGATGCTGGGGATCGTGGGCACCAACGGCGCGGGCAAGAGCACCCTGCTGAAGGCTATCTCCGGCATCATGGTGCCCACGAAGGGCAGCATCGAGGTGCATGGCAGCATCGCGGCGCTGCTGGAGCTGTCCTCCGGCTTCGACGGCGACCTGACGGTACACGACAACACCTATCTGCGGGGAGCGCTGCTGGGCTATACCCGGAGGTTCATGGATGAGAAATATGACGAGATCATCGCCTTTGCCGAGCTGGGGGAGTTCCAGAACCGGCCCTTCAAGCAGCTCTCCAGCGGCATGAAGTCCCGGCTGGCCTTCTCCATTGCCTGTCTGGTGGACCCGGATATCCTGATCCTGGACGAGGTGCTGTCCGTGGGCGACGGCGCCTTCCGGTAGAAGAGCGCACAGCGCATGAAGCAGATCCTCTCCGGCGGCACCACCGGCATCCTGGTGAGCCACTCCATCTCCCAGGTGCGGGACCTGTGCGATGTGGTCCTCTGGCTTGACCACGGCAGGCAGCTGGCCTTCGGCCCGACAAAGCAGATCTGCGATGATTACGAGGCATTCCTGAAGAAAAAATAAACTTCGTTGAACAAGCCTGTATTCCATCGCTGCGTTTTCGGCCTGCCGGCCGGGGATGCAGGAAGGGGGTGTGGGAGCGAAGCCCCCCACCTTCGTATTCCCCCCTTCTCCCGCCAGAGGCGGGAGAAGGGGGCTGGGGGATGAGGGCAGAGCAGCAATACGGTTCAGACAGCTTTACCGATGGCAGCGAAGCGCCATCGGGACAATCGGCAGAGGAAGTCTGAGCAAAGAAAAACGCGCCTGACCGGCGCGTTTTTCATTTCAGACAATGGAATAAACGAAATTTTCGCAGACGAGCCTGTCTCCCTCCACGGTGTCATCGGGCAGCAGGGCACGGGCCACCAGATAGCTGTCGGCCTCGCTGTCGCCGTCCTTCACCATCACGGCATAGTCGCCGTCGAAGCGCAGCACGCGGCAATACCAGATCATGCGGCTCCCTCCTTAGTTGCGCAGGGAGTGCAGCGGGGCGGGAATGCGGCCGCCGCGGGCGATGAAGGCCTCGCAGGAGTATTTGTTCACAGGCATCACGGGGGCATAGCCCAGCAGGCCGCCGAACTCCACGGTATCGCCGGCCTTCTTGCCCATGGCGGGGATCACGCGGACGGCGGTGGTCTTGTTGTTGACCATGCCGATGGCGGCCTCGTCGGCAATGATGCCGGAGATGGTGGCGGCGCTGGTATCGCCGGGGATGGCGATCATGTCCAGGCCCACGGAGCATACGCAGGTCATGGCCTCCAGCTTTTCAATGGTCAGGGAGCCGCAGGAGGCGGCCTCGATCATGCCGATGTCCTCACTGACGGGGATGAAGGCGCCGCTGAGGCCGCCCACATGGTTGGAGGCCATCACGCCGCCCTTCTTGACGGCGTCGTTCAGCAGGGCCAGAGCGGCGGTGGTGCCGGGCGCGCCGGCGCTTTCCAGGCCCATCTCGGTGAGAATGTGGGCCACGGAGTCGCCCCGGGCAGGCGTGGGTGCCAGGGACAGGTCCACGATGCCGAAGGGGATGCCCAGCCGCTGGCTGGCCTCGCGGGCCACCAGCTGACCCACGCGGGTGATCTTGAAGGCGGTGCGCTTGATGGTCTCGGCCACCTCATCGAAGGGACGACCCTTGCACTGCTCCAGGGCGCGTTTCACCACGCCGGGGCCGGAAACGCCCACATTGATGGCAGCCTCGGGCTCGCCGGGGCCGCAGAAGGCGCCGGCCATGAAGGGGTTGTCCTCCACGGCGTTGGCGAATACCACCAGCTTGGCGCAGCCCAGACCGTCCTGATCGGCGGTGAGGGCAGCGGTGCGCTTGATGATCTCGCCCATATCCCGCACGGCGTTCATGTTCAGGCCGGCCTTGGTGGAGCCCACGTTCACGGAGGAGCAGAGCCGCTCCGTGGTGGCCAGCACCTCGGGGATGGACTCCAGCAGGCGCATGTCGGCGTTGGTGGCGCCCTTCTGCATCAGCGCGGAATAGCCGCCCAGAAAGTTGACGCCCATCTCATGGGCAGCCTTGTCCAGCCAGCGGGCAATGGGCCGGGGGTCGCCCTGGCAGATCATGCTGACGGGCGTGACGGAGATGCGCTTGTTGACGATGGGGATGCCGAACTCCCGCTCGATATCCTCACCCACGCGTACCAGGCTGCGGGCGGTGCGGCAGATCTTGTCGTACACGCGGCGGCCGCAGCGCTCGGCGTCCTGGTCGGAGCAGTCCAGCAGGTTGATGCCCACTGTGATGGTGCGGATATCGAAGTTCTCCTCCTGGATCATCCGCATCGTTTGCAGGATCTCACCGGTTTCAATCATGGGGACGCCTCCTTACACGCGGTGCATGGCTTCGTAGATGTCCATCCGCTGCATGTGGATGTTCATGTTCATCTCCTCGCGGATGCCGTCGAAGGCGGCGTCCACCTGGGCGAAGTCCATGCCGGACTTGTCCAGGTCCACCACCATCATCATGGTGAAGTAGCCATCCAGGATGGTCTGGGTGATCTCCAGGATGTTGACGCTCATCTCGCTGAGCCGGGTGGCCACCCGGGCAATGATGCCGGTGGTATCCACACCGGTAACGGAAATCAGGGCCTTGGTCATTGCATCTTCCTCCAGTATGTCGTCTTATGGTCAGGCTGTGGGGCCGCAGACATCGATCCAGGGGGCGCCGGTCAGCCGGGCAAGCTCGTCCGGGGTGAGTTGCACCGCGCTGTTGTCGCTGCCGCAGGCCGGATAGATGATGTCGAAGCGCCGCAGTGATTCATCCAGGTATACCCGGCATTCGGGCCGGATGCCGAAGGGGCATACGCCGCCTACCTCGTGGCCCACCAGCTCCGTCACCTGCTCCCGGGTCAGCATGCGGGCCTTCTCGTGGAAGAAGGCTTTGAACTTCGGATTGCTGACCCTGGCGTCGCCCGCGCAGATCACCATCACCGCCTGACCCGCCACCAGATAGGTGAGGGATTTGGCGATGCGGGCCTCCTCGGTGCCCAGTGCGAGGGCAGCCAGCTGCACCGTAGCGCTGGAGACCTCGAAGGTCTGCACCCTGTCGCCGAAGCCCCGCGCGTCCAGAAAAGCCTTTGCCTTGTCGAATGCCATGGCTGAAATACCTCCTGCTCCGCCCTTTCGGCACGAAGCGGAAAACATTATAGCATAAGCAGCGGAGAAATTCCAGTAGGGAACGGTTTTTTCTGTGTCTGAGAATGTGTTACAACTCAAACCTGCGGTTTGAGTTGTAGAAACGGATTTTACCGGTCGCTGTGCTCCCGGCCGTAAAATCCGCAAGGAATCTCTTTTTGCTCCCGCATCGCAGGCGA
>R14__coassemble_1862_pt1 | contig 9772 bp, 7 predicted proteins | sample R14__metabat2_high_PE_034 | metagenome-assembled genome bin R14
CCTCCCTTTGAAGCTTCTGCTTCCATCATACCCGGGAAAGGGGGCGGAGTCAAGGTTCGCTTGCACTTTTTCCCCGCCTGTGCTATGATGTCACCATCAAAGGGAGGCTATCGGCTATGGCAGACGCATCTTCACCCATCGGTGTGTTCGACAGCGGCGTGGGCGGCCTGAGTACCCTGGGCAGCCTGATCCGGGAGCTGCCGGGGGAAGACTTTTTGTTCTATGGGGATACGGCCCACGCGCCCTACGGCACCAGGACCCGGGAGGAGATCCTGGGCTATGTGCGCGGCGTGGTGGCGTACCTGCTCTCCCGGGACGTGAAGGCCCTGGTCATCGCCTGCAATACCGCCACCAGCGTGGCCGCCGCCGATCTGCGGGCGGAGCTGTCCTTGCCCATCATCGGCATTGAGCCCGCGCTGAAGCCTGCCTCCCTCCTGCGGCGGAACGGGCAGATCCTGGTGCTGGCCACGCCCGTCACCCTGCGGCTGGAGAAGTTCCGCCGCCTGATGGAGCATTACGGGGAGCACGCCGTGCCGGTCCCCTGCCCCGGATTGATGGATCTGGTGGAGCAGGAGGACTACCCCGGCGCGGAGCGCTACCTGCGCAGCGTCTTTTCCGGGTTTGATATGGATCAGGTGGACGCCGTGGTACTGGGCTGCACCCATTACGTATTCCTGCGCCCCATGGTCCGGGCCCTGCTGCCGGAGCGCATCCACATCCTGGACGGCAACGAAGGCACCGCCCGCCAGCTGCGCCGCGTATTGGATGCCCGCAGCCTGCTGAACCCCCGCACCGGGGGCGGCCATGTGACCCTGGAAACCAGCGGAAACCGGGAACAGGTGCTGCCGGTGATGGAGAGGATGATGGGGTGGAAGTGAGCCCTCTCACCGCGCCTGCAGGAACTCCCTCAGTCGCTTCGCGACAGCTCCCTCGAGGAGGGAGCCTCTTTCTTACTGTGCTATAGGACGGTTTCCAAAGGGCTCCCATAAGAGGAGAATGTCGGTAACAATGGATAAGACTCCAAAGGGCTCCCTCCCCGAGGGAGCTGTCAGCGAAGCTGACTGAGGGAGTTTCCGCCGCAGCGCCAGATGAGGTCGTTGCAAAAAGGCTGACGCATTTCAATCTGTTGCGTCAGCCTTTTGATTATGCTTCCATCCCCTCAAAGAACGCCGGGGTGGTGGCTTCGATGCGGCACTGTCCGATGCGGTCCAGCACGATGATGTGCAGCTTTTTGCCCAGGTTCTTCTTGTCCATGCCCATCACGGCGATCAGCTGCTCCGGGGTCAGCCCCTGCAGACCGCGGGGGAGGTTGAGGGCGTCCAGCAGGGCGTCCAGGCGGGCGGCGGTGCCGGGGGCGGTCATGCTCCGGGCCTCGGTCAATTGGGTGAGGACGCTCATGCCGCAGGAGACGGCCTCGCCGTGGCGCAGACCCTCGTAATGCTGGCAGGTCTCGATGGCGTGGGCCAGGGTGTGGCCGAAGTTCAGCGTCATGCGCAGGCCGGTGTCCCGCTCATCCTGGGCCACCACATCCGCCTTGGCCTGGATGCAGTGCCGGAGGATCTCATCCATGCGGGCCATCAGGGCGGCGCGGGTATCCGGTGCCTTGGCGCAGTCCTCCAGCAGACGGAACAGGGCCTCATCATTGATGCAGCCGTACTTGACCACCTCTCCCAGGCCGTCCCGCCAGTATTCGGGGGTCAGGGTGTTCAGCGTTTGCGGATCGCACAGCACCAGGGAGGGCTGATGGAACGCGCCCACCAGATTCTTGCCCTGGGGCAGATCCACGGCCACCTTGCCGCCCACGGAGGAATCCACCTGGGCCAGCAGCGTGGTGGGGATCTGCACAAAGCGCACGCCCCGCAGGTAGGTGGCCGCGGCCAGGCCGGACAGGTCGCCGATGACGCCGCCGCCCAGGGCGATGACCACGTCCTTGCGCGTCAGGTGCTGCCCGCAGAGGAAGCCGTAGGTCTCCTCCAGCCGGGCCAGGCACTTGGTGCGCTCCCCATGGGGCAGGACCAAAGCGGGAGCGTCCACCCCCGCGGCACGCAGGGAAGCCTGCACCCGGTCGAGGTACAGCGGCGCCACGTTGTCATCGGTGATGATCGCCGCCCGGCACTCCCCCAGGACCTGGGTGAAGTATTCGCCGGCATGGTCGATCAGGCCGTCGGCGATCAGGATGGGATAGCTGCGTTCCTGCAGTTGGACAGTGATGGTTTCCATGTGATGACCTCCGGGCATGCGTTCTTTTGTTTCGTGTTGGGTACGACCTCATCTGCCTCGCGTGCGCTCGGCACCTTCCCCTAAAGGGGAAGGTCCAGTTTCTTGAGCTGAGTAATCAGACCTTCCCCTTTAGGGGAAGGTGCCCGAAGGGCAGATGAGGTCTTACACTTCCCTGCCCACGGCCGCGGCGATCTTGCGGATGTCGGCCATGACCTCGGTGAAGGTGTCGGGGGTGATGGACTGCTGGCCGTCGCAGAGGGCGTGCTGGGGATCGTTGTGCACCTCGATCATCAGGCCGTCGGCACCCACGGCGATGGCGGCGCGGGCCACCGGGGGGACCATCCAGCGCTTGCCGGTGGAGTGGCTGGGATCCACCAGCACGGGCAGGTGGCTCAGGTGCTTCACGGCGGGGATGGCGCCCAGATCGACGGTGTTGCGGGTGTAGGTCTCGAAGGTGCGGATGCCGCGCTCGCACAGGATGACCTTTTCGTTGCCGCCGGCCATGATGTACTCGGCGCTCATCAGCCACTCCTCGATGGTGGCGGACAGGCCGCGCTTGAGCAGGATGGGCTTGTCGATCTTGCCGAGCTGCTTCAGCAGGTCAAAGTTCTGCATGTTGCGGGCGCCCACCTGGATGATGTCCACATCCTCCACAAAGCGGTCGATGTCATAGGGGCTCATCAGCTCGGAGACGATGGGCAGGCCGGAGGCGGCACGGGCCTCCTTCAGCAGCTCCAGGCCCTGGTACTTGAGGCCCTGGAAGGAGTAGGGGGAGGTGCGGGGCTTGAAGGCGCCGCCGCGCAGCATCATGGCGCCGCTCTCCTTCACGGCCTGGGCGATGCCCACGATCTGGTCGTGGTTCTCCACGGAGCAGGGGCCGGCGATGACGCACAGCTTGTTGCCGCCGATCACCGCGCTGCCGGCGGTGACCACGGTATCATCGGGATGGAAGGAGCGGTTGGCCTTCTTGAAGGGCTCAGCCACGTGCATAATGCGCTCCACACAGTGATAGGATTCGATCTGGGTGGGGTCCACGCGGCTGGTATCGCCGATCAGGCCCAGAATGGTGATGTCGGAGCCGTGCACCGGGTTCACGGTGACGCCGTTGCCGGTGATGAGGTTGGTAATGGAGTCGATATCCTGCTGGCTGGTTCCCTGCTTCAACACAATAATCATAATGGGTACCCTCCTTGTGAAAATCGTTTGTTTGGCATAAAAAACGGAGGCCCCGCAAAGAGCCTCCGAATCTTATCGGCCTGATACGGTCCGATCCCCGGGCCGCCCGCTCTTTCCGTTCACGACAAACTCCCGCTCCGGCTAAAGCTGAGCGGGTACGTAAACGTAAAGTAAGCACGCAGCGTCATGGATCACAAACCTCCCGGATTCATTCCGTCAGACGCATTATACCCACGGGAGCGGACCGTGTCAAGCAAAGTACAAAAGGAGAACAAAACGATATTCCGGCGGAATACCCCCCTCTATTCCGCAAAATCGGGGATAGACATTTCCGACTTTTATTGATAGAATGCAAGTGGTCCCCTGAAAACCGAATGAACCCGATAAGGAGGAATAGAGTATGAAAAAGATCCTTTCCGTGATCCTTGCGCTGATGATGTTCGTATTGCCCATCAGCAGCATGGCGGAGGCACGTTCCCTGACCGTGACCGCACAGCATGGCTCCCTGACGGAGCTGCTGGCCATCATGGGCGTGCTGCCCACCACCACCGAGGAGGACGGCACCACCACCGTGGCTTACGCGGATGCCATCAACGAAATGCTGGACAGCGCAGCGCTCAGCGTGTACAAGCAGACCGGCGATACCCTGCAGGCCGGCGGCGCGGTGAGCGTTTCCGGCACGGATCTGCTGACCGCCGATGTCGCCCTGGACGGCCTGACCGTGAAGGTGGCCTCCAACCTGCTGGGCGATGACGTGGTGACCGTGAACCTGCTGGATGTGATGAGCCGGGCCATGGAAAACATGGGCTCGAACGTAAGCGTGAATGTGGAAGAGCTCGGCTCTGCCATGGGCTACATCATGCAGGTGTACACCGTGCTGCAGTCCCTGGATCTGTCCGATCTGGAATTCACCAACGCGCAGACCGTCCTGACCGACATCGTTGCCCGGGTCCTGGAAGGCACCACTGAGGTGACCGAACAGCCCGAAGGATGCGATCCCGCCGCGACCGTGACCACCTTCACCCTCTCCGGCACCGACGCCGCGAATCTGGTTTCCGCCGCCGTGGAAGACCTGCTGAACTGCGCTTCCATCCGCAGCCTGGCGGAGCAGAACCTGGCCGAGGGTACCACCGTGGATGATCAGCTGGCCCAGCTCAAGGAGAGCCTGACCCAGCAGGCGCAGGACCTGGGTGAGATCACCTACACGATGTATCTGGACAGCGAAGGCGGCTTGGTGGCTGCCGATATGACGTTCAACACGCAGGATAACACCGGAAACATCCAACTGACCCGCAATACCGAGGCCGGTCAGGTGGTCTACGAGCTGACCATGACCCAGGGCGAAATGACCGCTGTGATGACCTGCGTCAAAGCAGACAACGGCGCTTCCCTGCAGATCAGCGTTCCGATGGACGGCGATACCTTCACCATGGGCGGTTCCTACGCTGCCACCGACAACGAGCGCCAGCTGACCCTCAATATCGGCGCGGACTCCATCGGTGTGCAGCTGGTGGTGGAGGCCCTGGTAAACGAGACCGGCAAGGAAATGACCGCCGATCTGTACTGCACCGGCATGATCGCCGACTACCTGAGCGAATCCCGTCTGCTGACCGTGAAGGCCGTGACCGATTCCACCGCCGACGTGGCGGCCCTCTCCGGCAACGAGGTGGATGTCCTCTCCATGAGCGAGGAAGACCTGGCCACCTGGATGACCGGCCTGACCACCAACGTGATGCTGGTCGCCATCTCCGCCATGCAGGCCCTGCCCACCAGTGTGCTGACGCTGCTCATGGGCAACTGATGACACCCGGCGAAAACCGCTTCTGGCTCCCCCTTCCGGGGAGCCTTTTTGGTATCTTGAGCGGCCAAAGAGCATAAAGGAAGCAGTGAGATTTTTCCACATAAAAACCTTCCCCCATTCAGAGGGAAGGCTTGTTGCCTCTTTACCGCTTGCCCCAGTGCACCACGGCACACATGCCGGGGCCCACGTGGGCTCCGATGATGGGACAGAGCTGGCGGATGACGATGCGGGCCCGGGGATTGATTTCCAGCACCATGGACTTCAGCTGCCCGGCACGCTCCGGGGCGCCGGTGTGAGCCACGTACACATGCTCATTTTCGCCGCCGTCGCGGTTCTGCCGGTAGTATTCGATCAGCTGGGCCATGGCTGCCTTCTCACCGCGCTTCTTGGCGAAGGTGGTCAGGGTGCCGTCATCGGCGATCTTGAGGATGGGCTTGATGTTCAGCGCCGTGCCCACCACCGCCGTGGTGGCGGAAACGCGGCCGCCCCGCTTTAAGTACATCAGATCCTCCACCATAAACCAGTGGCACACCCGCAGGCGGTTTTCCTCCAGCCATTGGGCGTTCTCCTCCAGGCTCATGCCGGCGGCGCGGTTGGCGATGGCCGCCTCCATCAGCAGGCCCATGCCTACGGTCGCGGCGCGGCTGTCCACCGTGCGCACCTTCGCCTGGGGATACTTCTCGTTCATCCATTCCGCCGCCACGCAGGAGGAAGCATAGGTGTTGCTCAACCCGCCGGACAGGGACAGATACAGGATGGAGGTGCCGCTTTCCATCAGCGCGGAGAACTGCTCCTTGTAGATCTGAGGGGTGATCTGGGTGGTCCTGGTGATCTCGCCCCGGCGCTGCGCGTCATAAAAGCGCTGCAGGGCTTCATCGGTCTCAAAGCTGTCGCAGATCCGGTCTTCATTCCCAATGGAATAACTCATGGGGATCAGCCGGAGGTCAGCCGCTTTGGCGTCTGCCGGATCCATGTCCAGGGACAGGTCCGACATGATCACATAAGCATCATTCATGCTCGGGTACTCCCTATCATTCCATAAATTCGCGGTTTCCCGCAAATACCATTATAATGGGAAGACGCCGAAAACGCAATGCCCAATTTGCGCGGAAGCTTACTCCACCGCCCAATACTCATTCAGCCAGTTCCTGCGCTTGGTGATGAAGGTCTCCAGATAGGTCACCGCCGCGTTGAAGCTCGCACCCACGCGGGTATGCGGCGATGTCTGGCAATAGCTCCAGCGGTCGTAGTTCATGGCGGCGGAGGCGGACAGCAGCTGCCGGTAGTCCTCCAGGGACTGCAGATATGTGCCCTTTTCCCGCTCGCCCAGCAGGATGTCCAGGCAAGGGCGGAACACCGTCTGATAGGTCTCGCAAACAGCGTCGTAGAAGTCCTGGATCTTGTACGCTTTGGGGAACCAGTGGTAGTGGGTACTGGAGGACATCACCGTGGTCACCTGAGGGCCTTCATAGCCCGCATTGTCCAGGCTCTGGTCAAAATCCCAGCCCGAGGCGGCATACAGCAGGGTGCTCTCATCATCCGAGGGCTTGTAGAAATACAGGCTGGAGCGGTTGGCGTCGTAGTTCTTCATGACCTCCTCCAGGGTGAAGAGCATCACCAGGGAGTTCTTGTCCACGTACTCATAGTAGTGCTTGCCCGTATTGGGGTTGATGCCGTCCTTGCTGAACAGCGCGTCCTCCACATTCTGGAGCAGCTCGCGGATGTAGGCCACCTGCGCCTCGCTGGCGTACTTGGGGGATTTGATCACCACCGGCTGGCCCTGTTTGGTCACCACGCCGCTCTCCACCCGGATATAGCGGTAGGTCAGCTCAAACTCCAGCAGGTAGCCGCCGGTGATGTCCTCCGGATCGTTGGGGATCCGGTAGGCCTTGCTGCTGTCTGCCTGATAGGACTGCAGGATGCCCACCCGTGTATAGCTGTTCAGGGGCTGATCGTTCAGCGCCTCGGTGGCCTTTTCCAGATCATCGATGTCGATGCGGTTCTCGCCGATCTCCATCTTCTCCGTCACCAGATAATTGCCCCGGTACCGGTGATTGATATACAGGTCCACAAAGGTGGAATGGATACCGTAGGTCATGCCGGTCTCCAGCTGCATGTCATAAGCGATCTTGTTCCGCAGCAGCGAGTTGTCGATATTGTTGGCCAGCAGGATCCACCGCTTGGCCTTGCCCATGCCCAGCAGGTCCGTCTTTTGGCTCAGCTTGATGTCGTAGGATTTCTTCTTGTAATCCAGCGTCCCATTGCCATGGAGGCGGATGAACTCCATGTCCCCCGTCTGGGTGACCTCTCCCTCCGGAGAAAGCACCGCCATACCCCCGGCTTCCTTGTTGCCCTTCTTCTTCTCCACATAGGTCAGATTACCGCTCTCCGTGGTAAGGTACAGGGCATTCAGGTTGGCGGACTGCATCACCTACAGGCTGACCGTGGTACTGCCATAGCTCAGCTTCACCGTCTGCCCGATCAGCGTACCGAACAGCGCGGTCTCCTCGCCGCTGCGCAGCGTGGTGCCATCCACGGTGATGGTCTCCTGTTTGTCAAACACCACCCGCAGCCGGCTTGCATCCATTCCGGCCGGCAGAAACAGCGTGCAGGCACGGCTGCTTGACCAATATAAATACACCGCCGTGTCGCTCATCACCGCCGGATCGTCCTCCGCCGGCTGCACATACATCGAAAGCCCCGCCGCTCCCGCCATGCCCACTGCCAGCGTCAGCACCAGCAGCAGCGTACAAAAAAACACCTTTTTCATAGTACACCTCACAGCGGTATGATAAACGACTTTGGGGGCGATAGCAAGGGGGATGTGTGATGATTGGGTGAAGGACTCCCTCAGTCAGCTGCGCTGACAGCTTTTGCGAGGGCGCCTTGAATTAGCTGTTGAAATATGATAAAATCAACGAGAGGAGGTGTGGTCATGCGTTATCCCATCGGCATACAAAGCTTTCCCACGATCCGCGAGGGCAAGTATGTTTATATCGACAAAACCGATCTCGTCTACGATCTTGCACAGGAGCATGTGTGCTTTCTTTCGCGTCCACGCCGCTTCGGTAAATCGCTGCTGCTCAGTACCCTGGAGGCTTATTTTGAAGGCCGCGGGGATCTGTTCCGGGGACTGAAGCTGGAAGAGCTTGAAAAGGACTGGGATGCATATCCGGTTTTCCGCATTGATTTCGCCAATGGCAACTATGCCGATCCGAACGGGCTTACCCATAAGCTCCTTGCCTGTCTGAACAAATGGGAACAGATCTACGGCAGCAACCCGGCCCTGATCGAGCTGGGGGACCGTTTCCAGTATGTGCTTGAGCAGGCCTGCCGCCAAACCGGCAAAAAAGCCGTCGTGCTGATCGATGAATACGACAAGCCTTTGCTGGATGTTCTGGGAGAGGCGCAGGAGATCACGAACCGGAATATTCTGCGTGGGTTTTACGGCACCTTCAAGGCCGCTGATGATGTACTCCGCTTTGTGCTGCTTACCGGCGTCACCAAGTTTTCCCAGATCACGGTTTTCTCCGGCCTCAACCAACCGAATGATATCAGCATGAACCGCCATTATGACGCGCTCTGCGGCATCACCGAGCAGGAACTGCACACCGTGTTTGCCGAACCGATCGCAGCCATGGCAGCCCACCTGGAATGCACAACGGATGAAATGAAGGCCGCACTGAAAAAGCAGTATGACGGCTATCACTTCAGCTCCGGCATGCTGGATATTTACAATCCCTTCAGCATCATCAACGCCTTCAATGCCACGGAAATTGAAAACTACTGGTATCGCTCCGGCACACCGACCTACCTGGCCAAATTGATCGAAGGGCACAATATCAACATGGCCCACCTTACCGCCCAGGAGTATCAGGCCCAGGATTTCCAGGACTACAAGGCCGATGCCGAGGATCCGCTCGCCATGCTCTATCAAAGCGGGTATCTCACGATCAAAAGCTACGACCGCAATGACCGCGTCTATACCCTGGATTTCCCCAATGATGAGGTGCGCAGCGGCTTTGTTACGCTCATCGCCAATGGCTATTTTGGCCTGCCTGAAAGAAGCATCAACAGCTGGATCCTGAATCTCTGCCGCATGCTCCGGAAAGGCGATCTTGACGGGATCCGGGACGCTTTCACATCTTTCCTTGCTTCCATTCCTTATGAAGCCAACAAGGATGAACGTGCTCGGGATTTTGAGTCCCACTATCAATACACCTTCTACCTTATTCTTCGCATGCTCTCCTGCTCCACCACGCTGATCGAAAAGCAGAACAGCAAGGGCCGTGCTGACCTCATTGTGGAATCTTCCCATGATATTTATATCTTTGAGTTCAAGCTGAACGGCTCCGCCGAGGAAGCCCTGGAGCAGATCGACAGGCAGCAGTACGCTGCACCTTATTTGAACGACACACGCAGGCTGCACCGGATCGGCGTCAATATATCCAGTGAAACAAGGACCGTATCTGAGTGGAAGGTACGCTGACGCAGTATGGTCAAACTGAATCCATGAATTCAAAAACCGCCCCCCGGAATCAACTCCCGGGAGGCGGTTTTGTATGCGTAGGGAAA